>Ga0209940_1000077_pt1 | contig 17235 bp, 7 predicted proteins | sample SalPonF2_B_D1_MG_FD_185726 | JGI IMG/M metagenome (GOLD analysis project Ga0209940, IMG submission 185726) | Salt pond soil microbial communities from South San Francisco under conditions of wetland restoration - Salt Pond MetaG SF2_B_D1_MG... ...
CCTGGGATCCCAGTGCCACCGCCTTGCCATGTATCGAATGGTTATATGTTTCAACGGCTGTCATACTCACATCGGAAACTTTTAATGTTTTCATTAAGTCGACATCCTGATGGCACTTTGAACACAACGACACAATCTCTTGGGGTGAGCGGGAGGTCTTATGTCTCAGGCGATGGGTCATATGTTTGTATGCCTGAGTCACCCCATTTTTCTGATGACAGTTCTGGCAGCGTGCCAGCGTTTCTTCATAAGCGATTCTCTTTTCATCAACCCGGGTATAAATCGGATTGAGGTGGCAAAACTTGCAATAGGGTTTTGCTTTTTGTAATTCCGGTGAATCTTCGGATTTAACTCCATGAACGCTTTCATTATAACTGTCTATAATTTTTTTGTGGGAAAAGTTTTCCTCGGCAAAGGGCGGCTTGACGTGACACTGATTGGCGCAATTCACTTCCTCGGTCACCGGATCATGTGGCAGTTTTTTAATGTTGGTGTGGCAGTCTCTGCAGGAGACGTTTCTGTGAACACTTTTTGTGTACATATGTCCGTCAACATTATAATTTATCTTTTTGCCATTTTCGTCGATCCGTCCGATGAACCGGTATTTATGGCACATGAGACAGTTTTCTTTGTCCGCGGCTTCAGCCCGAAAACCGGAGGTTAAAACAATAAACACCACGGCAACATATATGGAAAATGTAAGATATTTTTTTGTTGCTTCCAAACCTTCTACCCCCCTTGAGTGTTGATCGTATGGTTTATACCTTATGGCATTCGATACACAGTATTTTCGGCAAACGATGCCTGTATTTCGAATCCGCGCCCTTTGCAGCCGGCCTTTCAACCGGGATGATACCTTTTTCATGTGGATTATGGCAGGTCATGCAGGACATTTTTCCTTTATCGTCCAGTGGCATACTGATACCAAAAGTTATTTCCATCTTTTTCATTGTTAACAGGTACTTATCAGACGGCTTGACCATGTGGTTAAAATTCCCGGAGTGATTCCCCCCGATGACATGACATCCCTGGCAAACGGCTTCTATATTTTTTACGAGCTTGATATCTTTAAATTCATCTTTTTTTACATCAGGCATCTTCACATGGCAGTATAGGCATTTATTTGCGTAAATCTTTCCTTTTTCATCAATTTGATCATGGGCATCCTGCATCTCATAATTCTTTTTGTTGTGGCAATTAAAGCAAAAGTCTGTTCTTTTCTTAAACGGTGCCCCCCGTAGTGAGGTCATCTTTTTCCTTTTCGAGCTCTCCTGGCACTGCAGATATAAATCATGGCATGTTTTACAAGATATCTTCCCGTCAACCAGCGGAAAGCTTTTAGGTATACCGCCTTTTTTGCCCGCAGACGGCTTTATGTCTACCGGATGCGGGTAATTTCCCTGAGCGCTGTTATGGCATTTTCCGCACAATTTATTGAAATCACCTTTAAATTTTAAAAATGGGTCGCCGCCCGGTCGGGGAATTTTTTCATGGCATTCCTTACAATACTTTCCGGTATAGTGAAGGTTAAAATCCTTTGACATCGCCGCGCCTGTGGGGCTTGAACGATCCTTTTGATTTTGTTTGGCAAGCACCATATCGTTGATTAGAAATTGCGATATGAATACTGCTGTTGTTGCGATGACGCTGATAGATTTCCTCATGGGTTTCAATTGCAACAGCAAATCCGTTTACTGCAGCTTTCCACATGGAGTCTTAAACATTGGTGGACAAGCATAAAAAAGTATTCCTCGGATATTTCATTGCAGTTCTTCTGCTGTTTTTCATAGTAGCAAACGGGATGCCATGATGTGCATTCGTTTGAGATTATTGAAAAATATTCTAAAGATTTAAAGAGAGTGGCCTAACAATTTGAATTATATGTAAATATTTATATATTTTAAACGTTGTGATCCGTTTGACCTGAAAATTTTCCTTCTGAAGGAAACCACCCGTTCCGAATCAGTGGCCTGATCTGTATAAATTGTCGACAATGTGGGGATGCACATAAATATTTCTTTGTAATAAAAGGGACTTGGAAGTGTACGAAAATCGTTCAATATTTTGAAAACCACACAGTTTTATAGCAGTTGCCAAAAATATGTTCCGATTTATCCGCCTTTGGCGTGATCTTGCCGACCTAAACGAAAGTATCCGGCGGCTGAATCGGAATGTTATTCTGACAATAGCTATAGACGGATTTTGAAAAGTTTTAAATATGGGAAGGTAAATGACAGTCAATTATTTTGTCATCCGTTGATTTACGCCTTGGAGCATCGCACATAAACGTTGAATCAACCTTGAGGACTTCCGGCTAAAGGGCGGTGGGCTTGGAGACTTGATATTTTTTAAGCTTAGAATACAAGCTGCTTCTGCTGATACCCAGGCGCAGGGCTGCCTGGCTTTTGTTCCAATTGCATTCCTCCAAAACATCAACGAGAAGCTTTTTCTCATTTTCTTCGATGGTCTTGCGGGATCTTTTAAGGCCGGCGGCCGGAGAAAGGGCATCACCACTAATAAGAATTGAAGGCAAATGTCCTAACTCGGTGCGTTGACCCTTGCTCAGCACAACGGCATGTTCAGTGGTGTTTTCAAGCTCGCGGACATTGCCCGGCCAGTAATAATCCAAAAGTACCCGCATGGCTTCCGAGCTAAAACCCTTTGCAACAACGCCGTGTTCAGCAGCGAATTTTTTCTGAAAATGGCGTGCCAGAAGCGGGATGTCGTTGCGCCGATTTCTGAGCGGCGGTAAATGAATCGGAATGACGTTCAGACGGTAATAGAGGTCTTCCCGAAAATTGCCATCTTTCACTTCCTGAAGCAGATCTTTATTGGTAGCGGCAAGAATGCGTACATTCACCGCCACGGTCTGCTCGCCGCCCAAACGCTCAAATTTTTGCGTCTGTAAGACCCGCAGCAGCTTGATCTGAGCGGGCAGGGGGATCTCACCGATCTCATCAAGAAAAACCGTACCGCCGTCAGCCTGCTCAAATCGTCCCATTTTTTTTCGGATGGCGCCGGTAAACGCCCCCTTCTCATGGCCAAAAAGCTCGCTCTCCAAAAGGGTGGACGGGTATGCAGAACAATTAATCACGACAAGAGGGTTGTCCTTGCGAAGGCTCTTCTTGTATAAGGCCCTGGCCACCACTTCTTTTCCGGTTCCGGTTTCACCCTGAATCAGAACCGTTGTATCCGAGTGGGCAATGTCCTCGATGAGTTTGTAAATGGTTTGCATCTTGGGATCTTTGCCGATGATGCCGGAAAACTCGGACATGCTTTCGATGCGTTGTTCAAGAAAACGGATTTCTTCCTGATGCAAGACGGCCCTCTTGATTGACCCCGAGGCCTGTTCAAGAATCAGGGCCACCAGTTTAAGTTTATTGTCATCACACAGGCAATCCTGTGTACAGGTAACAACCAGAGCCCCTTGGGTATGGTTTTCTATTCTAAAGGGTATGAGGGTCTGTCGACCGTCCAGGGGAAGGTCATCCGGAAGGGGGAGAGATTTTAAGGGCATATCGAATCCTGTAATGACATTTTCAAGATTCTCGATGATGGTTGAAAAGGAATGAACCTGTTCCGGTTCTTTAATGACGCCGGCGCCGGTGTCGGACAGCGTGAAGATGTTGCTCTTGTCGCTGCTAAAGACAAAAAGCTGCATGTACTGGGTGTTCAGGATGTCCTTGAGTTCCTTTATTAAAAAATTGCCAACCCCATCCAGTGACTGTTCCATTCCAATTTGTTTGGTGATTTCACAAAACTTCCCCATCTCCTGATGGGCGCGTCTCAACTCAATTTCGTCATTTTTGCGATCGGTAATATCTGCCGCGATTTCCAATCTAACGAAACGGTCGTCCAGCCAGCGGATGACCCGACTACGAATTTCATACCATTTTTGGGTGGATGAATTAAAAATTTCACGGACGTTTACGCTCAAGGACTCACCATTGGCAATAAGGCTTTTCTGGTCGGAACAATAGTCGCACGGGCCGGCCTGATCGGGATGGAATACCTGCCAGCAGGTCTTTCCGATAACATCGCCAAAAATGTCTCGAAGATACTTGTTTAAGAATAAGACCTCATATGTTTCCAGATCCGTCACGTAAACACCGGCATCCAGACTATTTAAAACCGTCAGGAGCCGTTGATGACCGTCTTCAATGTCTCGCGTTTTGGCGCTAGCCTGAGCGATGATGCTCTTTGTGGCTTTGTGGGAAAGGAAAATCATAATGATCACCAGCGCCAGAGCAATGGACAATGAAAAGATATGTGATTGCCGGACCAGACGATCCAGCTTTTTTTTGGTAGTGGTGATGTCAAAATATATCTCAAACGCGCCAAGAAAAGAATCTCCTTTCATGACAGGAACATACGTCTCGACATTGTCCCTGGTCATTAGTTGATCTTCAAGGGACCTTGAGTCTTTTTTCACGACATTGGTATAGGTCCGGCCTCTGGCAACCACCTCATGAAAGTAAGACTTTTTGTTTATTTGGCCGATGTCTTTGGTGTCGCTTGAATAAATGACCTCCCCGGTGGGCGAAAACAATTTTACCTTTATTAATTCAAAATCTTTCGCCACTTTTTCAAGTTCAAGAATGATATTGTCCGGCAGGTTCTTTTTGGTGAGTTCCATGCCGTCGAGATCAGTCCCATCAAGAACCATTTTTGAAAGGTGGGTGGCCACCCGAACGGCTTCTGCTTCGGTGTTTTCGGTGATTAAACCGGTAAATGAGGGAGAGAGGAAAAAAACAGCGTAGACCGACAATAAAATTACTGCGACAATGGATACGCCAATCATGGCTTTTAAAAAACCCAGCTTATACAACGGTCATCCTCTCGATATTATATTCAAAGAAAGAAAATTTATCCTTACTATAATACCGAGGGTGTATTATTTCAAGGGTTTATTAGCCCTTGAAAGCCGGGTCCTCTGGGCCCGGTCAGAGATAGATGGCTCTGCATGAAGAATCGTTGGAAGAGTTTGAAGTGATCTATAGTTAAAAAAGGTTGTGCCCATCGGCCCGTCATGCCGGTTTGCCCGTAATTTAATACCGGCCAACTGGCTAACCGGAGATAGACACTTTTTCCTTGTGCGGCTTTAAGTAAAACAGCCACTTTCAGGGGTTATATCAAAGCTGGGTCCTCTGGACTCGGATTCTTTACTAACAAGCGGAACATATTTTGGAGAACTGTTATAAAGATACGATGATAAAACCAAGATCACCTTTATATTTCAAGTTTATCAATTAATTTTCGGACACTTTTGGGCATACCTCCCAAACCGGTCATGTGGTCTTTGAGAAATGAGTTGTCGATGATGGCTTTCATGCCCTTGATCAGGATGGAGCGCTTCAAATCGTTACCCTTCATATTGGCCCATTCGGGCACTTTGCGCATGTAGTAATTTTTGTAACAATTGAGAACCGCATTCATGAGCTGATCGCGGGTCATGTCTTTGGGTTTGATGATCGGTTCCACCAAATTGTATTTGGAATAATCCCAAACTTCAATATAAGGCTCCAAACTTTCATACATATCCGCGTAAGGCCAAGGCGCCAGCAGAAGGAAATGCATGAAGTCGGCGTTATACTCATAGGCCGTTTTCAATGTCTCCTGGATCGATGCAGGTGTCTCGCTGGGGGTGCCGATGATGAGAGAGCTTTCCACGATCATCCCGGTATCCCGAACCAGCTTCAGGGCTTCTTTGGATTGTTCGAATTTGATTTCTTTTTTAAATTCTTCCAGCTTTCGGTCATTGGTGGCCTCGACACCCAGGTAGATAAACAGGATGCCGGCCTGGCGATAGCGATGCAAAATGTCGCGGTCGCGGATAATGTCCGGAACGCAGGTTTCCATCAGAATGTGAACCCCCAGCTCTTTCTCGATCAAAAGGTCGAGGATTTTTTCCCAGCGTTCCCGGGAACGGGTCGGGTACTCGTCGGCGATAAAAAAGACGTTGATCCCATAGGTGGCGGCCAGATGTTCGATCTCGGCCACGAAATTGTAGGGATCGCGCTCGCGGTAGGACCCCTGCCAGAACTTGTGCTGCGAACAGAAGAAGCAGGAGTGGATGCAGCCGCGGGACGAGCTGACGATTGCCACTGTGGAATCGTCGATAAAATACAGCGGGTAGTCTGACCAGTTGACCAGATGCCAGGCTGGTGACAATGTGTCGAGGTCGGCCATAAATAGACGCGGCGCGGTGCACAGCACCCGGCCGTCGCGCTTAAACGCGATTCCTTGGACTTTGGACATATCACGTCCGTTTCGATGGGCGTCCAAAAGTTCAGGCGCGGTCAGTTCGCCTTCGCCCAGCACGCAATAGTCCACCCACTGCCCGTTGTCTAAAAGAATTTCTTCGTACATGAAGGTGGGATGGACCCCGCCCAGAATCGTTGTGACGCCAGGGAGTTCTTCCTTGGCGATTTTCAACACTTTAATGGAATCATTTATGGTGGCTGTTATTGCCGTAGCGCCCACAAAATCCGGAGCTTCATTTTGGATATGTTCCCGGATCTGATCGTATTCGTGGAATTTCGACATGGCATCGTAGATTTCAACGTCAAAACCGGCCTTTTCCAGTTCGCCGGCAATATAGATAAAGCCGAGATTTGGCCATCGGCCTGCTGATTCCACCACACCGCAATGGTACGGCGGCGTAATCAGCATCACTTTATTCGGTTTTTTCATTAAGTGCCCTTCGGACAAGCTTCCTTGCCCTGATATAGTAAACGAGCCCCACCGCAAAAACTACGGTAAAGATCACATGCTTTATAATAAGGAGTGTTATCTGGCTCTGTCCGGCAGCGGCGTTCCACTCGTAGGTTTTATACGCCAGCGTTCGTACAACGCCAAAAACGACGATTCCGGCGAGACTGAGCCGCATCAAAAAGAGGACTGTCTTCAGACTCTCGGCAACAAACCTTTCGGCCCCCGGGTTCGAAATGTCTTTTCGCATCATCGACCACAGGAGTACGGAACCAAAAAGCCAGCCCGCGGCTGAAAAATCATGCAGAAAATTGTTTAGCAGCACAAATATGGCCAAAAAAAATCTACCTCCAGGAATTTACCGATGCAATATCTATACCATGAGCGGCTGCAGTCTTGCCCATTTCGTGATCGGCGGTTTTTCCACGGTAAAGTTAAGGCCGATCTTTGTCTTTGTCTAATTTTTTATCGTGTTTTTGGGCACGTCCTTCTTTAACACGACAGGAGCGCTTCTTTCGTTCCACTCATGTCCCGGACGGACGACGGGCGAAAACCACTGAACTCCCCAGAAAGAAATGGCCAAAACCACAAAACCGAGCACTGTCAGCCAGGCGGACCGCCTCATTCTCCACCCTAAAAAAGAACGGACATGGAGGTAAAATGCATAGAAGAGAAACGTTATCAGAGACCATATTTCCAACACATCCCAGCTCCAGTAGTGCCCCCAGAGTTTCTTGGCCCAGATGGCACCCGATACGAGCATGACGGCATGGTTGATGAAGCCGAGCACGATAAAGCGATACCCCGCCAGGTCCAGTCCTTTGACGTCGGGAACTCTGGTTATCGGCTCCCAGCCAGGGAACCTGTCCCTTGCAAGGAAAAGTACGGCGGCTCCGAAGGCGATGGCAAAGCACCCGAAGGACAGCCAGGCAAAAATCACGTGTACCACCAGCCAGGGGCTCTGATAGGCCGTTCCCATGGGAATCGGCGCGCTTCGCAACATAACCCCGTGCCCCAACACTAAAAATACCACCGGCGTCACCACCAGGGCTATGGAACGATCGATCTTTTTCAGACGCTCGAAGACCAGGAAAATCAATACGGTAAACCACGTTCCCGTCAGATTGAGCTCATAGGTGTCCGTGACCGGGGCATGTCCGGCCGCGGACCAGCGGGCAAGTGCTGTCGCTGTGTGTAAAACCATTCCCGCCCATAAAAGCCGCATGACAGCCTTTTCGGTGCGGGTGCTTGCTCGCACAAAACCGAAAACGTGGACGCAAAAAGCGGCCACATACATAAACACCGTCATCCAGAAAAGTATAATTTCAGTCTGTTGCATGATTTGTTCCTTGTGTTAGGGGTTACGCTTTCCAGGGTGTCGGCCCTTGCCGGGTTTTTCCACAAACCAACGCTTAAGATCCGGAACGTATCTTAAAATCAGTGCCCCCAGCCCCAGCCAGAGCGCAACACACACCGGCAGATAGCCCGGGTCCTGGACAACCATGAAGGCCGACCATCGCCTCAACTCCGTAAAGAAAAATATATATTCCTCCATAACGATCCTGCCGCCGAGAGGCAAATTCCCCTGTGCAGACCTCTGCCGGATCGGATCTGTCATCTCAATCCGTAACAGTGGATTTTCGGGATCTTCGCCGGTTTTTTTCACTTTTCCGTTGTTAATGGAAAAGCTCGGGAATACTGTAACTGTATATGTCTGTTTGAGAAATGGCAACGACAAAAAGTCCCGGTACACTTTCCCCGTCGGCGTGTCAAAAGTCTGAAGAGCGATAAAAGAGTTAAAAAGTACCCGTTTACTCTTTTTATCCCGGATCACCAGGCGCGGTGAAAAGCCGGTCTTGTCCTGGGTAAATGCCAGACCTTTATAGGTGAAGGGATAATTGACCTTGATTACTCCGTTCACCAACGTGTCCTTGTTCGATTGAAACTCAAGGTCTGAGGTGACATCGACGGGATATCGCTTCTTCTCGTATGTTATTTGGACCTTTTTCAATCGGATCTTGGCACCGGTGTGGCGCTCAGAGCGGAGCGGTCCCTCTACAAGCTGTAAATAATTGTCGTGGCGCTCCTCGAAAGACTGCCCTTCTGTCAGAACGATTCGAGCCTTCATTCGTGATGTTGACGTCAGGAAACCGCCTGCAAACAGAAGGATCAGGCTGAGATGTAGAGAAAAAAAGCCCATTCTCCGGACCGATCCAGGCCCTTTAAAAGAGGAAAAGCTCCCTTCTTTCACAAAGCGTAAAAGCGTGCATGTCAGGGTGTTTACCCCAAGGATGAGGATAGTGATAATGAACGGCCAGGAGTGAAATACGTGGAAGAATCCTAAGGGCCGCATCATGCTGGTAGTGGTCGGGTGCGCCATCTGCCAGAGGGCAATATCCTTGAACTCCATCCTGCCCTGCTGAGGAAGGACGGCCCCGACAATGGAGAAAAGGATTAAAAGGAGAACCATCACCAGGGCCAGTTTTGATGAGCTTAACTTGTCGAATAGTTTAGATGGCAGCGAGCGCGCCCTCATTTATAATTTATCCTGTTAGGTCCCGGTGTTACAGTCTCAAAAACCGACCTGACGCCCAATGACGGCGAGGCGAACCTTTTTAACATATTCACATATTCTCACGTTTCCCATGGTTTGAACAAAATCTTGGATCATCATTTATATAACAACCATAACGGTTCAAATCAACAGGAAAGGATAAAGACGCTCGGATACACGGGAGTTTTTTACTTCCCAAGATACAATCGCTCTCTGAGGTACCCTGAAATTGAAGCATTTCAGTCTGAAGACCGAATGTTGCGGTTGCAATAGCAGACGGGTATGTTTATACTCCCTATAAAACGCATGCTTAACGGCTCGTCGAATCAAAACATTTTTTTCAGAAACAAGGGTATATGGCTATGCGACTGATCCTCAGCTTCTTCATTTTAATCACCGGCGCTTCAGGTCTGATTTATCAGGTCACCTGGCAGAGATATCTTGCAAGACTCCTTGGCGCCGACAGCATTGCAACCGCCATCATTCTGGGGACCTTTCTCGGGGGGCTGTCTTTAGGGTATTATCTCTGCGGCCGATTAACACTGACGGTCAAAAACCAGTTTAGAACATACGCCATACTGGAAGGGATTATCGGTTTGTGTGGGCTTGGTTTTCCGTTATCATTTAAAATAATGGAAAACGTAACATATTCATGGCGTTTTTCATATCCGGTTGCCATCATTGTTCAAGGTATCATATGTTCCGTAATTCTGATAGCAATTCCCACCATCTGCATGGGGGGGACCATTCCTGTTTTGACAAAGGGACTGTCAATAAATCTTAAAGAATCGACCCGAACCCATGCAGGCATCTACGCTGTCAACACCGCCGGGGCCTTTATCGGGACCCTTTTGGCGGGGTTTTTCCTGGTTCCGATAATCGGGCTTCCCGGTTCGGTATGGATTGCGGCGGCCTTGAACCTGGCGGCGTCGGCCTTCTTTTATTTTTTGGCACCATACGCTGAGGCGGGTGATGTCAGCCCTGATGAAAACCAGGGTAAGGTTCATGAACCGATGGATACGAAGGCCGCGGCCGTCCATCACAAAATCTCTTCCCGCATGTTATATGTCATATCCTTTTTAAGCGGTTTTTATGTGATGACCCTTGAAAATGCGCTGATCCGGTTGACCAACCTTTCATTCGGGAGCTCTTCCTATTCATTTGCCATCATTGTGTCGGCCTTTATCCTGCTGATTGCGGCCGGCAGCTATGTGGTGAGCAGGCTCCCGAGGCTGCATAAAAACCTGCTGTGCGTCACCCAGGCCGTCATTGCGGTCTCTCTGCTGGCGCTCTACGTCTCCATGGACACCTGGCCCTACCTGGCCCACCTGATCAGAATATCGTGCCAGTCGAACATCGCCGGAATGGCACTTTACTACACCGTGGCGTTTGTCTTTATTTGCCTGATTCTTGCAGTGCCCGTATCGTGCATGGGCGCGACCCTGCCCATCATTTTCCATGAAATCAAAAGAGATATGAAACATATCGGGCGGCACTCGGGAAATATTTTTTCGTTCAATACCATTGGAAGCCTGGCAGGAAGTCTGATTGGCGGTATCATTCTGTATCATTTTTTAGATATCCGGGAAATATTGCTGATCTCCGTATGCCTGGCAGCTGTTTCCGCGTGGCTTATTTCTCAGAGTCTTTCAAAAAATTATTTTTATGTTTCATCCGTGCTTTTGTTTTCCGTGGTAATTGTTACTCTGGCAACCCCATGGTATAACAAGGCCCATTTCAAATTCGGTACGTTCAGAGAGAGAGTGCCGCTTCCATATTCATTTGAAGGTTCGTCGCATTTTTTCGAAAAATTTGCTGCTGACAAGGTAATGAAATTCTACAACGACGATACGGTCGGCACCGTGGCGGTTCTTGAATATGGTGTCCATCCCGGTAGAAGATCTGTAGAAAAGACGCAAATGTCTATTATGATAAACGGGAAATCGGATTCCGCCACATTGGAACCGACAGTAAAGATGTTGGCCCATCTTCCCGCCCTGCTTGGAACAAAGAAAGAAAATGCCCTGGTCATCGGTATGGGAACCGGGGTAACTGCCGGAGAACTGACCCTGTACCCGGAAGTCCGGTCCATCGATGTGGCGGAGATTTCCCCGTCTGTTATAAAGGCCCTTCCCCTGTTTGAAAAGTACAACTCACAGGTGCATAAAGATCCCAGACTTAATATCGTTCAGGGAGACGCTTTTAATATTCTTAAAGGCACGGACAAAAAATATGACATCATCATCTCCGAGCCCAGCAATCCCTGGGTGACCGGTGTTGATTCTCTCTTCACAACAAAGTTTTATGAGTTAGTTGACAAGCATTTGACCGAAGAAGGTGTTTTTGTTCAATGGATTCACTTTTATGCTGCTTCAGATCCCATGATTGGGATCGTGGTTAAAACGCTGTCTGAAGGTTTCAACTATTGCAGGGGCTTTGTGAACGATTCTGACATAATTCTGGTCTGTTCGAAAAAAAATATATCCCTAAAACATATCGAATCCGCTGAAAAAACGCTCCTTAACAACCGTAGCGTATTACAATCCCTGAAGAAAATAGGTATAGGTTCAATAGAACAGATACTGGTCAAAGAATGCTGGTCGCCTTCGTTTATTTCAATAAATTTTTCCGGTTACCCGGCCCAAACCCTGGACAAACCGATTCTCCACTATATTGCCGGCAAGGACTTTTTCATGGGCAAACTGGCGCCCGTCGAGTTTATTTTTGATCAGAGAACCGCAACCTATTCAACCGATTTTCTGCTGGCCAAAAAATATGAAAACTGGGGGGATTTTACGCTTCATTCGAAATTGGTCTCCTTTTTGATTCATAACTTTCGCGCAAGCCAATATCTCAATCCCATTATCAAGAACCTGAATCTGAGGGTTTATTTCAATAATCCTGTAAACCCAAGTATTCCTAAGAATCTGGCAACAGACCCGGTATTGAAAATATTGCCCCTGATCACCGGGTCCAGCGCCAACCGGAGTTTATGGAATCAGGTCGGGCTTCGCGGCGCGCCATTTCGTATAAAAGCGGAAAAGTTAATTGAAATCGTAAGCAGAACAAGGCACTGGATCGTGCCCTATCCGGTTGACGGGCTGAAAAATTTTCTTATGCAGGGGATCCGCACTTCAAAAGATGTTTATGAGAAGAATTGGGGTGTGCTTCAGTTGTGCCGGATACTCCTCGAAGAGCAGACAGAGACAGATCGGGTAAAGACCGTCTTTGATATGGCGGTTAAAGGAATCAATGGAACGGTCACGATGCGATCCGAAGATGTTGCGCTGCTGGAAAAAATAGAATCACAAATAAAACACGGATCACAAACGCAACACCGGCGGCCCGCTAACTAGGCCGCCGGTGTACGGTGTTTCGAATTCGCATTCCTCACACGCCTAACTCGCTCATGAGAGCTTCGGACTAATCAACCGCCGGGGTATAACTCTGACCGCCGCCTTTGGTGGCACCTCCAGCGTGGTTGCAGTTCCCGCCGCCGCATTCTCCGGCTGCGCTCCAGCCGGACAGCCAGCCGCCAACCATGAAGTTGTTGGCCACGCTGTCGGCAGGCGGGGTGCCCGGCCAGGCCTTATCCCCGAACGTGAGTCCTCCGTCCGTTTCCCAGTCCCATGCGACCCCGTGGATGTTTCCATTCCAGGCCCCGTTGTCTGCCACCACACCGGCACCTTGGTCAATAAATCCCCCATGACACCCTAAGCAGCCAAGCTCGTTTCCATTTGCTGCAGCATGATTACCCAGATCCGATCCATGTTTTTCAAATGCAGAGAGGTTTACACCGGTCCCGCTAACATATACGGAAGATTTGTGACATTTGGTGCACAAGACTTCCATACGCAGCGGGTAGGTTGCCAGGGAAGCCGGCGGACTATCGTTGGGCGTGGGTAGTCCTTTGTCTCCATGTAAATCGCTGGATGGCAGATACGCTTCATACCACGCAAAGTCTATACCGTAGTAGCTGCCCGGACTGGCCGGGTCCTCGACGGGGATCATTTTCTGGTAGTCGCTGCCGTGGGCGTTAGTGTCGTGGCAGTCGAAACAGGTCATGGTCTGGCTGCCGATATTGGCATCCCAGGGAGCCTCCATGGTACTGGCGGTAATACCATCACTTGGTATACCCGTCCCGCCCCGCACCGGATGATAGGCGTCATTACCTGTGTCAAACTGGTCGAACGTATTCGGCACGTCTTTGGTATTGCTTGAGAACGGCCGGACCGAGCTGATGCCTTCGGTCTGATTCCAGGTGACACTGGCGCCGTCAAGATCATGGCACGGCAGGCAGATGTTGTTCTGGATACCCACTGCATCAAAGGTTGTGACAACGTATGTCCCGCCATCAGCCATTTTAAGATCGATTTGTCCGTTCTGATGATTCGCGTCGGGCTCCTGATGACATACCCTGCAGTCGTTTTCGGTGACGACCTCGGCGGTGCCGGGGCCGGTGGTTGCATGGTGTGACGTGCGTTCAAAATCGCCGCCGGTGCCAAAAATAGCCCGGAAGTTGTTGGCGCCGCCCACGCCGCTTCCGCCCGTGGCGTGGCAGGTATCACACGTGGCCGCCCCGCCGGCCGGCGGCATGAAGCCTTTCTTCTCTGCGCCGGAACTGCCATGGGGATGACAGCTCTTGCAGTCATTGCCTCTTTCCTCTGTCGCCTGTATGGAGCCGGTGTGATCTCCACCGGTATGGTTTACCATTGTACCAATATGACAGGTGGCGCAGATGTCATCGGCGTCATCGGTATTTTCGGTATCCAATTCATCATACGAGTCCGTCCCCGTGGTGGCGGTAAAGACCACCGGTCCGGAAGTTGTCCCGGGAGAGGAGAGACCAACGGAATTGTTGATCAGAACAGAGGTATCATCGATGATCTTCCGGTTTGTGCTACCGTGCCCTTCGTGGCACTGAATACAGCCAATGGTAAACGCACCTTCAACACGATCGGTGGCAAAGTCAACATTAGAGTGAAGACTCATCTCCGGAGGTCCGGTCGAGCCGTCTCCAAACGGATCCGATTCGGAGCCTGCCAGTCGCGTTGCGCCGTCTGTGTCGTGGCAGCTCTGGCAAAAGGTGTTCAGGTTGTTGATGTCGGTTTCGATGAGATTCGCCTTGCGAAACCGCCCGCTGGCGGATTCTACAATCAGTGCGCCGGTGTCGGCATTTATCAGATCGACCTTGCCGTCCATGTGAGTGGTCTGGTCGTGGCAGACCAGGCAGTCCCCACCCGTATTTTCAATAGCGGTCACCGTGTGGTGACTGTTCAAGGAAAACTCACCCCACACCGCCCTTCTTCCCCCAACAGGCAAACCATCACTGTTATCCTGGGGGCCGGAGTGGCAGGAGAAACAGGTCGGTGTCGGGAACCCGGCGGAATGGCTGTGGCAGCTCATACAGTCGGGAACCGCTTGCGCGCCCACCTTGTTGTGATCATGGGGGTTTGCTTCAGACGCCTGGCTGGCGTTGGTGTGCCACTTCATTGATGCGTTGGTATGGCAGCTCTGGCAGATACCGTTCCAGGGTTCGCCGGACTGGGACCCGGTGGTTTCCGCAAAAGCAAAGTGACCGGGATCGGTCTGAAAAATGGCCGGTTCCAATGCAGGACCCCAGGTTCCGTCTTCAATAGAATATTTATTCGTATCCTGCCGGATCCGCGACAGGTTCGGAGCGGTCACTCCGTCGGTATGGGTGTCTACCGTATCAAAATTGTACCCATTGTGCACTTCGTGGCAGGAGCCGCAGTCTATGGTCTTGGGTCCCCCCTTGGTGACATCGTGCATGCCGACATCGTATTTTTCCGGCAAACCCGGCATCTGAGTGGCATTGTGGCAGGTCTTGCACACGATTTCCTGTTCCGTACCACGCGGCACGCCACTGAATGATCCGTGCATGGCGTGGCACGTATCGCAATTGACGATGTCGTGGGCATCATTGTGTCCAATCGCCGTTGTAGAGGTGGCCTGGCTGCCCTGAATCGGTAGGGTCTGTTGATAATTTATCCCGGACCCGGACCCGGAATACTCGTAAATCTTCACGTAATATGTCGTATTGCCGGTCAGGCCGTTGATGGCAACCGAGTTTGCGGGTCCGCTATAGACAACATAGCCGTTTGCGATGGGATCTCCGGGAGAGCTAAAGTCGCTGCTGGCGGCGTATACCGTTCCATCCCCAGGATCGCCGAGATCGGGAGGGTCGCCATACATCACCACCAACGCTCCGTCGCCGCTGCCGGCAGTCCAATTGATGGTCATCTTCGTATATCCCACGTCCGTAAACTGCAGGTTGGTGGGCTGGCCCGACGGTTCGGTCTGAAATGAGGATTCCACCGTGTAGCCCACGCCACCAAGATCATTAATGGCAAACGCCTGAAAATAGATCATTTGACCGCTTGGCACGGAGACATTCAGTTCTTCAAAGGGCATAGGTGTGCCCGACCAGGTTCCTATCGTCGATTCCTTGGTGCCCTGCCCAGGGGGCGTAAAGCCTGAGGTCGTGCTCCAGTAAATGCCCCGTTCGACGATGTTGGTGGCGTTAATGGATGTCACCGTACCCCCCATCGTTGCGGTGGTGTCTTCAATACTAGTAGCATTCGGAGATCCTACCGTGGGGGGTGTGGCCGTTCCGGTGCCCTGGATGTCAAAGTTGTACGGGTTTTCGTCGCTGTCGTCGTTAGCGATGCTCACCGTGCCGGTCTTGAGCCCGGCGGTACTGGGGGTAAACCGCACCGTGAATGTTGTGGTTCCCCCGCCGGAAGCAACCGGGGTGGTCGGGTAGGGGGTAATGAGCGTAAAATCAGCGCCGGTGACGGTCACGTATGGTGACGAATCGGTCAAATTCAGGTCCCCTGAGCCGGTGTTCTGAATCGTAAAGGTGTGGTCCACATTGGTCGAAACACCGGTGCTGCCGAACTCGCTGCCCTCGGCAGCCGACGGTGTGGTGTCGTTATCGGTAATGTCTCCGGCTGGCGTTGACTGGTAATATACATTCATCTCGGGTGTTGTCCCTGTACCCTGGATGTCGAAGTTGTATGGATTTTCATCACTGTCGCTGTTTGCGATGCTGACGGTTCCGGTTTTTAGCCCGGCGGAACTGGGGGTAAACCGCACCGTGAACGTAGTGGTGCCGCCGCCGGAGGTAACCGGCGTCGTTGGATACGGGGTGATCAGCTGAAAGTCAGCGCCGGTAACAGTCACATAAGGCGATGCGTCGGTTAAATCAAGATCTAAAGTACCGGTATTCTGGATCGTGAAGGTGTGATCCACACTGACCAAGACCGGTGAATTTCCGAATTCGTTACCTTCAGCTGCTGTTGGGTCAGTGTCGCCGTCGGCAACGTCTCCGGACGGTGTTGACAGGTAGTAGACATTCATCTCGGGCGCTGGTGCCGTGCCGGTGCCCTGGATGTCGAAATTGTACGGGTTTTCGTCGCTGTCGCTGTTGGCGATGCTCACCGTGCCGGTCCTGAGGCCGGTGGTGCTGGGTGTAAACCGCACCGTGAAGGTAGTGGTGCCGCCGCCGCTGGCAACCGGAGTCGTGGGGTACGGGGTTATGAGCGTAAAGTCGGCACCGGTGACGGTTACGTAGGGTGATGCGTCGGTCAAGTTAAGATCAACATTGCCGGTATTCTGGATCGTGAAGGTGTGATCCACACTGACCGAGACCGGTGAATTTCCAAATTCGTTACCTTCAGCTGCTGTTGGGTCAGTGTCGCCGTCGGCAACGTCTCCGGACGGTGTTGACAGGTAGTAGACATTCATCTCCGGTGCCGTTCCTGTGCCCTGGATATCAAAATTGTAGGGGTTTTCGTCGCTGTCGTCGTTGGCGATGCTGACCGTGCCGGTCCTGAGGCCGGTGGTGCTGGGTGTAAACCGCACCGTGAAGGTAGTGGTGCCGCCGCCGCTGGCAACCGGAGTCGTGGGGTACGGGGTTATGAGCGTAAAGTCGGCACCGGTGACGG
>Ga0209940_1000080_pt1 | contig 16753 bp, 14 predicted proteins | sample SalPonF2_B_D1_MG_FD_185726 | JGI IMG/M metagenome (GOLD analysis project Ga0209940, IMG submission 185726) | Salt pond soil microbial communities from South San Francisco under conditions of wetland restoration - Salt Pond MetaG SF2_B_D1_MG... ...
CAAGATCCCCCGCTAAAACCCAGCGGGATAAAAAGGCGGGGCCGAGTTTTAACCCGCCCCGTTAAAATATCGGGATCTTCGACACGCATACTCAAGTATGTCGAGGAATTAAAACGAGGCGCCAACGCCGAGGTAGGGCCAAAAAATTATTTTGAGATAGCTTCATATCAATTTAGGAAAAAGGAGCGCTTAATGGAGCGGATACCCGATAAGATCAAACGATGGATCGAAGAAAAAAAAGACCCCAGAAGTGCCCACTGGCAAGGAGGGCTTGAGGAAATACTGAATGTTTTTTCACCGCATATGGAACCCGGCAAATTGATTCCTGTTCAGCCTATAGAAAAAGACGACCTTCCTGTTTTCATGGCCGCCTTAGAGGCGGTTGATCTGAGTCCCAACCTTCATGCCGCTTTTTTACCGCCATCTATTGCCGGATCGGTTACTCCGCCTGAATCCGCGGACGAACTTCAGCGAATCGACAAGGGAAAACCATCCTATAAAATTCTGACAGCCAGACCCGGCAAAGATCTACGAATTTTATGCGCTGAAATATCAGAGCACGCCAAAAACCCCGGGGTAGACATTTTCCAGTCCGGAGCGTTAATGGGAACCTATAATTATGACACTCCCCAGGCGTGTATTGCCGATCTGACCAAAGTCATAAGGACGCATATTTGGGAAAAGGGTACATGGCGCCGGGATGATTATAAGAGATACACCATTAACTGGTTTGAAAAAATAATGGATCTTGGCAAAGACACCGTTTGCGTCCAGGAAGACTTCTCTTTTTTACACAGCCCTACACTGATAAAAAGTAACAGGGTCGATGCTATTTTTACGCTGATTTTTGATATTTTGCTTAAAAACTTCAGCGATCCCGACGATCAATTTAAAGATACTGTTTTGTCGATCCAAAATATCAAAAACAAAAACGACAGAGTTGCTCAATTCAATAAACTTGCCGAAAGAGAAATTCTTGAACTTTTGAGTTTGATGAGGGAATTGAAAATTGTAAATTTCGGCGAGTTTTCAAACACGGAGAACGAACGGTTTAAAAAAGAATTCTCCAGAACCATTCATAAAATTATGGAAATGATTGGTGTCAAACCTTGATTCTTGATTAAATGACGCTGTCCGGGCAAAATGGAGTTTTTGCCTTGGATGAATAAAAACGATTTGTTTAGCCTTACTATTGGCGATAGATAATGGGGTCACGTCTGCTGTTGACTCATGGTAAAACTGAAAAGGGTCAAGAGCAGACGTGACCCCTTCACTAGTGAAGGGTCGATTGGGTTAGTAGCGACGTGATAAAGATAAACGAAAAATCAGACTCAACCCCACATAACACCACTTCAAAAAACCAGTCCGATGCTGTGATCCTTTTTGTGGTCAGCGCCGTTCAGTTCCTGACCCCCTTCATGCTGTCTGCTGTGGGAGTCGCCCTTCCTGCCATTGGCAGGGAGTTTTCAGCCAGTGCAGTTCAGCTTGGACTTGTGGAAACCGTCTATATCTTCGCCTTTTCCCTTTTTTTGATTCCGGCAGGACGGCTGGGTGATATTTACGGAAGGAAAAAAATCTTTACCATCGGCATTCTCGTGTTCACTGTGGGAACCGCTTTGCTATCATTCGCCTTTACCATTGAAAGTTTTATTCTGTTCCGGTTTTTTCAAGGGTCTGGCGGGGCCATGATCTCAGGAACCAGTGTGGCCATCCTTTCTTCGGTCTTTCCACCGGCCAGCCGGGGGCGGGCCATGGGGATCATTGTGGGTTGCGTCTACTTGGGTCTGTCTCTGGGTCCGGTTCTTTCCGGATTTATGGTCACCCATCTGGGATGGCGCTGGATCTTTTATCTGGGGGTTCTGGTCGAGCTTTTCTGTCTTTCGCTCACTGTTTTGAAACTTAAGGGTGAATGGGCTGAAGCAAGGGGTGAGCGTTTTGATTTTGTGGGAACCCTTCTTTACATTAGCGCTTTATTCTTTCTGATTTACGGCACTCTCAACCAGAAAGAGGGTGGTATTTATCTGGTGTTCATGGCATTAGGAGCCTTAGGATTTCTGATCTTTCTCGTGTTTGAATACCGGTGTTCATCTCCGATTCTGGATGTGGGTCTGGTCATCCATAATCGGGTTTTCGCCTTCAGTAACCTGGCCACCCTGATCAATTACGCCGCGTCTTTTGGCATCGGTTTTTTCTTCAGTTTGTATTTGATAGTGGTCAGGGGGTATTCTCCCCAATGGGCAGGATGGATTTTGATTATCCAGCCCGTGTTTCAGGCGGCTCTTTCTCCGTTTTTTGGAAGGCTGGCAGATCGAGTTTCGCCTGCGGGTCTGGCCACTGCAGGCATGGCCTTGTGTACCCTGAGCCTGGGTCTGGCTTCCCGGGTTCATGCCGGAACACCCATGCCCGTGATTATGGGGATGTTGGCCTTGATGGGCGTAGGATTCGGTCTTTTTTCATCACCCAATACCATCACGGTGATGGGCAGTGTTCCTCCCAAAAGCTTTGGTATCGCATCCAGTTTTCTGGCCACCATGCGGACCATGGGGATGCTGTGCAGCATGACCATCATCACCCTGGTGTTCAAACATATCATGGGGGACCACCACCCGGTGAATGCGGAAACACAATCATCTTTTCTTGCCAGTATGCATCTTTGCATGATGATCTTCTGTTTCCTTTGCGTGGCCGGAGTACTTTTTTCCATGGTCCGGTTGAAGCCTGTCTCTTCGGATGATAAGCTTGGGGTTTAGGTTGTTCTATACTCAAGTCAAAATCTAAGAGGACCGGGGTCAAACATTGGTCCTTGATTAAAAGGGGGTAGGGGAAGTAGCATTATTAGAAACCATCTCAAAATAATCTTTTGGCCCAACCTCGGCGTTGGAGCCTCGTTTTAAGTCCTCGACATACTAGAGTATGCGTGTCGAAGATCCCGATATTTTAACGGGGCGGGTTAAAACTCGGCCCCGCCTTTTTATCCCGCTGGGTTTTAGCGGGGGATCTTGAACCAAAATCTCTATTTTGAGATGGCTTCTATAATGGTTATTTAAATCATACTGCTCGTTCAATACGTCAAAAAGGTTTTCGGTTCAGCCCAATAACCGCATTCACAAGGATAGATTACCTTTTCAAAAGGAGGGGACAAAATGGAAGACAAGCTTTGGCATAAGTCTTATGCTCCGGGTGTTCCTAAATATCTGGACTATGAGAGAACGACCATATCAGAGGCCCTTACACGATCCGCTAAAAATTTTCCGAATCATACCGCCTTGAACTACATGGGCAAGAAAATAACGTATGCGGAGCTTGACCGACTCGTCAACTCTTTTGCCAGAGCGCTTCAGGATCTGGGTGTTCAGGAGGGAGACAAGGTGGGCGTATGCCTTCCCAATATCCCACAGGTGATCATCTCCAACCTGGCCATTTTTCGCATCGGTGCCGTAACCGTACAAAACAACCCTCTTTATACGGAACGTGAACTGGCCTACCAATTGAATGACTCGGATTCCAGGATAGTCATCACCCTGGCAATGTTGATTCCCCGAATAGAGAACATAAAACCCGAAACCAAGATAGAGAAGATTATCGCCTGCCACGTCAACACATATCTTCCTTTTCCTAAAAAACAGCTTTTTCCTTTTATCAAAAAGGATATGTGTCGCAAGGTCGTTCCGACAAAAGACATTAAGGTCTTTAAAGATCTTATCGGTCATTATTCTTCTGCCCCGGTGATAGACTGCAGCAAATGGGATAAAATGGGGACGCTTCTTTACACCGGCGGTACTACAGGTGTCGGCAAGGGGGTAATGCTAAGCCACGCCAATATGAGCTGCAACGTTCAGCAGTTTGTTGCCTGGTTCTCCGATCTAAAACCCGGTGAAGACAAACTCGTGGGCAATTTGCCCGTATTTCACAGCGCAGGTTTTACGGGTATCCAGAATTTTATCATCTGGCAGGCCCTGGAGAATATTCTTGTCCCTCGGCCGGAGCCGAAAATTCATATTGAAATCCTCAAGAAGTACAGGCCTACAATCCTGCCCGGCGTTCCCACAATCTATATCGGATTGCTGGCTGATCCGGATTTTCGCAAGTTGGACCTTTCGTTTATAAAAGGTTTTTTTTCAGGGGCGGCACCCCTGGCGGCAGACACGATCAGGGATTTGAAGGATTGTACCGGTGCGATGATGTGCGAAGCCTATGGATTAACCGAAACCGCCCCCTTTGTCTCTGCTACTCCCTGGGGCGGAACCAACAAACCAGGAACCGTCGGCGTTCCCCTGTCAGATACAGATATCAGGATTGTAGACGTCGATGATCTGGAGAAAGAACTCCCGCTCGGCGAAATCGGCGAGATCGTCATCAAGGGGCCACAAATTATGATGGGTTATTACAAAAATCCGGTGGAAACCGCGAAAGTTCTCAAGGATGGATGGCTTTATTCCGGCGATATCGGTTGTTTTGATGAAGACGGGTATTTAAAGATTGTCGATCGCAAGAAAGACATGATCATTGCGGGAGGCTATAATATTTATCCGGTCGAGTTGGACGGTGTTCTCTTCGATCACCCGAAAATACTGGAAGCTTGCACCATCGGTGTCCCTGACGACTACCGGGGTGAGACGGTCAAGGCTTTTGTGGTTGTCAAAAAAGGGGAAACCCTTACCGAGGAAGAAGTTATCACCTACTGCAGGGCGAATCTCGCGCCTTACAAGGTCCCCAAGATGATAGAGTTTGTCGACGAGCTTCCCAAGAGCGCTGTCGGCAAGGTGTTGCGGCGCAAGCTGAAAGCAGGGACTGGGGTCAAACCTTGATCCTTGATTAAAAGGGGATGTCAGGGGCAAACATAGCATTTGCCCGGATTCAAAAAAGGATTTGTTTAGCCTGCTTTTTACCTATATGTGCTGTTTTTCACCGTTTCGCGCCCCCGAATATCGGAATTTCGCAACGCTCAACTTGCTTTTGAACCCTAATCTTATTTTTGAGGTTAAAGGATGTACATGAACGAATCTCTTGTCTTTTTTCGTTATAGATCATGCAATCGGTAATATATAATCAGCAAGTCTGGAGGATGTCTGGCGCAGATTTTGACTGAGTGTTCTTGAGATTCCTTTGAGAATTGTTATGCCGATTTGAGGATAATCTTTAAGTATCGTATTGAAACTCGTCTGGGTTAATGTGAAAAAGGAAGATTTTATCCGGGCTTTTGCCGTCGCCGATCTAGGGAAGTTATCAAGAATTGACATTTCACCAAAAGAACGCCCCTTGGGTAAAACGGCAATTACGATACTGTCTCCAGTTACAGATTTTTTAAGAACATCAATTACGCCATCCAAAACAAAGCAGATATAATCTCCTCTATCCCCTTCTTTAAAAAGGATTTCACCCTTATCGATATCATAATAATTCATATGTTCTGCAACAATATTTAGTTGGTTTCCCTTGAGAGCATCAAATAATGGAAAATCAATAAGGTAATCGATGATGTCTTTTCTCATTTTTTTTTCACGTATGGCTTCAATTTTTTTCATTATCTCACCTACAAGCTTATAAATCCTCGATCAGATTGCCAGGCTAAAATTATATTAAAAACTTACAGTTAACGCCATGTATAAACCGGAATTATCAACATCAAACTTCACATCATTTTCCTCGACATCAATTTTTAAAAAGCGATAGCCGCCGTGAATGTCCAGAAACGGGAACGGTGTTAAAGAGATCTCGGCCTGACCATCAAAAGCCGTGTTGTCACTATATCCTATACCGGTTACAAGCACCCGGGCTTCTATAATATCTTTTAATATACCCACATGAAAATTGGCACCCACCATGGGAATCGGTGCGGTGAAGTTCTCTTTGGTTGTGACGGTTGCTGAAGTGATTGAAGCAGATCCGTCAAATACCATCATCCTGGCAACCAATCCCAAAGAGCCACCGGCCAGAAAGTTCTCCAGATCAAGCAAATCATATCTATACATAGCGTCATAATTATCATATTCTAGACTACTGACGATCCTTTCGTTTGCCTGGAAAAGCTCCCCATTAAAATAAATATCCTTTGTAAGAACGGTGTCGCCGTCATAATCTATGTTGTAAAATGCAAAGCTGAGGTGATGTTTCCCTATTCCGGCAAACACTTCGGCAATCGGATAGCTTTTATTGTCAACGCCCAGATCATCTTCCAAATCAAGCTCGGTGCCAACGATACCGGCATCGTCTGCACGGATAACCCCGGAAAGCTCCGGAAACCAGTAGTATCCCCGAACGCCCAGTTCAAAGGCAGAAACCGGCAATACAATACTAAAAAGAGTAAAAAAACAGATGAATAGCAAAAATATGCGTTTCACGGAAACCTCCCTTCTGTTTGAATTATATACCACGGGAGGTCAGCTCATTTGACGATGGAGACCTGTGAAAAATGTTCATTTTTGCTCAAGTTCAAGAAAGGCGAAAATTTTAACCACCCCAGTACGATCTGCCGGACCTGCGGGGCAGGCAGGAATACATTAGGTGTTTCGAGGATTAAAATTTGAGCCTGACGCAGAAATTGGGCAACAAGGGGGGGGGTTGCAAAGGTCTCCAATGAACTTTTGAAAACAGAAAACGCCTTAGTACTCAATTGTATGAAGGCGTTTGCTGGTACCTTCGGTAGCCCGGCTATCATGGCCCTTGGAGCTTTTGACCCGTGGCTTTGCGTCACTGCCTTTCGACAGTTTTGCCCTTTCGTTGGTAAAATTATTAAATAGTATGATAGAACATTTCGAAGACGAAGTCAAATATTATTGAGATTGGCATTGGTGTGCTCTTTTTTGTGGTTTTGTAAGAAATAGGATATATGTACTGGAAATTAAGGTGTTTGAACCTGTGATCATTGCAAGTAACACAAATTGATTTCGGTTCAAAATCTTCTATTTTGGGGGACTGATGTTTTAAGAATATATTTGAGAATCAAGCTCTTACTTTCTCCATAGTTAATCCACGAGCAGAGACCAGGGACGTCCTTTTCAGCCGTTCGCGCCCATCCCGTTTTGGTGGTTAATATTTAATATATTACAGTTTTTCATGAAAAGTTGATTGTTCGATTTTTTTATGATACATCTTGACTATCATAAATGTGGTACTCGGATAATGACGAAGTATTCACATATGAAAGTTTGAAATGAAACTCACTCGGATGTTCAGGCGTTAATTGGAAGGGGAAAATGTCAAAACAAACGTTGTGTATTTTAATTATTTTAAGTTTTCTTCCAACAGGCTGTTCCTGGCAATCAGCCCGGGTCAATAGATATTCGAATAGCATAAACACTTGGAATGGTCACCATATAGATAAACTTCAATATAAGTGGGGTTATCCTCAGAAATCATTCATCGCAACGAATGGAAATAAAGTATATGTCTACTCTTGGGAAGAAATTCATACTTCTCCAACATGGACGACACCAATTGGTAATTACAAAATATATGGGGGGAAAACGACCACTCATTACTGCATTACATATTTTGAGACAAATAATAACGAAACTATTGTCAATAGCAGTTATGAGGGCAACGCATGTAATTGACACTTGAGTATGTTTTTTAAAAAAAGAAAGTAAAAAGAGGGATAGAAATTCAAGTAACTTTCCGACTATCCAGCAGACATTAATTGTCAAAGAGCATACCCCCTGCCAGTTATTTCGGTAGGGGCTTTTTATTTCAAAACAAAAACGCCTGAAGAATTTCCCCGGCAATAAACGCGGTCTAATGGTTGAAGGGCAAACCTTGATCCTTGATTAAAAGGAGCAGGGGAAAGCGCAGCATTTAATTGGAGTAAAAAAAGCGATTTGTTTTGCCCGCTGGAACTCTCCGGCCGAGCTGCTTCACGGTTAGGGCGCTGTTCAAGTTAAGGAGGGCAACATGAAAAAACATTGGATAAAAAGGGTCCATCATTTACCCAAAGGCTTTTGTCTGCTTGGGGTTATCGGCTTGGCACTTCTGCTCATCGGCTGCGGAAAAACCGGTGAGAAACCATTGATTGAACAGGAACCGCTTTTGTATAAGATGGATGCACTCAAGCCGTACATTTCTGATCGAACATTTCGCGTTCACTATGGTAAACACTATACCGGATATGTGGACAAGGCAAATCAGGTCCTTAAAGGGAAAGGATTTGAAGGCAAAACCGTTGATGAGATTATAGTGCACACAGCCGGAAAAAAAGAGTACACTGCGATCTTTAACAACGTTGCCCAGGCCTGGAATCATGCTTTTTTCTGGAAATGCCTTAAACCGGGTGGTGGAACGGTCAGTGACGAGCTGGCTGATTGGATTATAAAATCGTTTGGGAGCTTCGACACCTTTAAAGAAAAATTTTTGGAGGCGGCCAAAAGCCAGTTTGGAAGTGGTTGGATCTGGTTGGTCGTTGACGGTGAGAAACTAAAGATTGTCACGACCGACAATGCGGACACACCCATAGCCCACGGGTTGAAGCCGGTCTTCACGGTGGATGTTTGGGAACATGCCTACTACCTGGACTATCAGAATCGCAGGGCAGACTTTGTTAAAAATGTACTCAATCATATCGTCGACTGGAATTTCGTTACTTCCCAGCTGAAGTCTACGGAGAAATGATTTTTTTCCCATTTGGAACATAAACGAGACATCTATATAATATTATAACCTATCTCAAAATAAGGTTAGTGCCCATGGCGGCTTTGTAAAACGGTTCAAAATGCTCACATACTACTTGTATGCTACGCTTTCTCAAGGTTTCACGCCTTGCCACTAACCTTATTTTGAGATAGGTTATAGTGTTGGGCGGCATGCTGAACTTTTTTATAGATCACGGAGGTGAATTTATGAAACGATTGAATTGGCAGATCCTGCTGGGAACATCTTTGCTCGTGCTGTCTGTCCTTTTCTATTTTTTGCACTATTTGGTCTTTAGAGATCCTCACCATATATTCATCTACCTGATTGGAGATGTCGCTTTTGTATTTATCGAAGTCCTGTTGGTGACGTTGATCATCCATCGCGTGCTTGAGAAACGGGAGAAGAAGGCACGTCTTGAAAAGCTGAACATGGTCATAGGCGTATTTTATAGCGAGGTCGGGATGAAGCTCTTGGAGATCCTGTCCAAGTGGGACCCTCAAATCCAAATAATACAGCAGGACCTGATCACTGAGGGGAAACCGGCTGGTCAGAAGTTTGAAAGAATCTGTATGTGTTTGAGGACCCATGATTATCGCATCGAGATCGAGAAGCCGGATTGGGACATCGTAAAGGCATTTTTAATGACAAAGAAGGCTTTCCTCTTGAGGTTGTTGGAGAATCAAAATCTGCTGGAACATGAGTCATTCACAGATGTGCTATGGGCCGTGTTTCATTTGGCCGAAGAACTTGAGGCCCGAGAGAGCTTCCAGGGCTTACCGGATGCAGACCATAAGCATCTGAGTGGTGACGTAAAAAGAGTATATGGGCAGTTAACCCTACAGTGGCTGAAGTACATGGAACACTTGAAGGGAAGCTATCCGCATCTTTTTTCGCTCTCATTAAGGACAAACCCGTTTGACCGGAATGCATCGCCCATAATCCAGGATTCACTATGAAGCCGAACACCTCACAACAAATGCGCTTAAAGCGAAAAAGGAAAGCAGGGAGCAAAGAGAGTGGGCTCAAACCTTGATCCTTGGTTAAAAGAGGATGTCAGGGGCAAACCTGTCATTTGCCTGGAATAAAAAAAGCGATTTGTTTAGCCTTACTTTTGGCGATAGATTAATTGGGGTTGGGCCACAGGAATATTTTGATATTTAACTTTAAAAGGTCCTTTTTAGGGTTAAAAAAGGCTGTTTAATCCGAATTCAGGGGTGAAGGGGACTTTATTATTAGAAGCGATCTCAAAATAATCTTTTGGCCCAACCTCGGCGTTGGTGCCTCGTTTTAAGTCCTCGACATACTTGAGTATGCCTGTCGAAGATCCCGTCCAACAGACGGGGCGGGTTAAAACTCGCCCCCGCTTTTTTATCCCGCTGGTTTTTAGCGGGGGATCTTGAACCAAAATCTTTATTTTGAGATGGCTTCTAATATTATAGCGAGTTATCGTAGTCCGACCCAAAAACATAAAACGGCAATAGGTGCTCATGGAAAAAACCGCTCAACAAGTTCTATCCCACTATTACGGCTACCCGTCATTTCGGGAAAATCAACAAGAGGTTATCGATACTCTAGTGGCCGGCAAAGATGCTTTCGTGCTGATGCCCACCGGCAGCGGGAAATCGATATGCTACCAGATCCCATCGATCATGCTGAAGGGTATCGGCCTGGTCGTGTCACCCTTGATCGCCTTGATGCAGGACCAGGTTGATGCGCTGAAGCAAAACGGTGTTCGGGCAGCGTATTTGAACTCCAGCCTTTCGCCCGAGGAATTCGAGCAGGTCGAATCTCGGGTGTTGAACGGGCAGTGTGATATTCTCTACGTCGCTCCTGAACGATTTTTTACGGCGCGGTTCCAACATATTTTGGGTAAAATCCCGGTTGCCCTATTTGCCATTGACGAGGCCCACTGCGTGTCCCAGTGGGGCCATGATTTCAGGCCGGAATATCTCAGGTTGGTAGAAGTGATGGGAAAGTTTCCGGCCGTGCCCCGAATCGCCCTCACGGCAACGGCCGATTCGATGACACGCAAGGACATCGTTGAAAAACTGGATCTGGAAGATGCATCTTTGTTTATCTCCAGTTTTGACCGGCCCAACATTAACTACCAGGTCAAACTAAAATCCAACGAAAAGAAACAGCTGGTCGATTTTATCCAGAACGATCATTTTGCGGAAGCCGGTATCGTTTACACCCGAACTCGGAAACGGGCGGATAAGACGGCCCTGTGGCTTCAGGACAAAGGCGTGAACGCACTGCCATACCACGCCGGCATGGATGGAAGGACCCGGCAGCACCACCAGCACCGGTTTCTCAGGGAAGACAATATTGTTATCGTTGCTACCATTGCCTTTGGTATGGGTATTGACAAGCCCGACGTTCGCTTCGTAGCACACCTGGATTTACCTTCCAGCATGGAGGCTTACTACCAGGAAACCGGGCGATCAGGTAGAGATGGACAGCCAGCAGATGCATGGATGATCTATTCCATGGCCGATGTCGTGGCCATGAGGAGGCTTTTGGAAACGTCAGACGGTGATGCAGCGTTCAAACGGATCCAGCAGCAGAAACTGGAGGCGCTATTCGGTTATTGTGAATCAGCGGCATGTCGACGCCAGATCCTGCTGGGATATTTTGGTGAGACATACCCGGATGCCTGCGGCAATTGCGATACCTGCAGTCAAAAAATAGAAATGTGGGATGGCTCCGTAGCGGCCCAGAAAGCCCTGTCATGCGTTTACCGCACCGGTCAGCGTTTTGGTGCGGCACACCTGACGGATGTACTGATCGGAAACCGCACTGAGCGAGTTCAGCAGTTAAGGCATGATGGACTCAAAACGTTCGGGGTCGGAGATGATTTGTCCCAATCAGGATGGCGTTCCGTGTTTCGTCAGCTTTTGGCCGGCGGATTCCTGACAGTGGATATGGGGAAAATATCCGGTTTCCGCCTCACTGAAAAGAGTTGGCCGGTTCTCAAAGGAACGCAGCGGGTACAGCTTCGAAAAGACCCTCATCCGATTCAGTTGAAAAAATCCGTCAAGCCTCCTTCCCGAACGGTATTGGATTTTGAAAATGATGAGCAGGGTCAGCTCTTTGAAAAGCTTCGGCTTCTGCGGCTTGAGATTGCCAGGGAGCTCGAACTGCCGCCTTATGTGGTATTCCATGATAAGACGCTAAAGGAGATGGCCATTCTCAAACCGCAGAGTAAAACGGCGATGCTTCATATAACCGGTATAGGAGAGAAAAAGCTTGAGAGGTTTGGCGATCGTTTTCTCGAGGTCATCAAAGAGAGTGCAGAAAATGGTCCCCATGGCAATGCAGAGGGGCTGTCTGATGTAAGGCGAAGCACGAAATCCCAAAAAAGTAAAAAACCATCTCATGCACAAAAGGAGCAGGTGATAAAGCTATTGAAGGAAGGCCGGTTAGACTCAAATCAAATTGCGGAAATGGTCGGTGTATCCCCACCTACGGTATGGGCATTTAAAGCGCATTATAACATGGGAAAGTATGATGAAGAAATTTCTTAAGATAAGTAGGCCAATCTGATTGGCGGTAATCACAAAGACAAACAAGACAGGGTGCCTGATAAAGAAATGCGGAATTTTATTGCGGAAAAAATAATTTCATCACGAATCTTGCCGAAAATGACAAGTTGATCATATTGATCGCGCATTTTGTCACATCTTGGAAATCGCCGGAGAGGGTGTCTCATCCGGTCAAGGGGTTGTTTTAAAGCTTAAAGGAGGGGGAGGGGCGCCAACGATGTTCCGGGCAGGCTGAGTTTTGGGTTTTAGACGGCGTCATCCAAAAATCAAAGCATTAATAATGGGTGTTGACTCATTTGATCCCTTGTTGTTAATTACTGCGAAGTTTTACGCAGTTGTCGAACATATTCTAAACAGAAAAAATATGAGGCATTTGAGGTGTTTAATGTCAAATCTTGAATATAAATATAGAGACGATGGTGAAATATTGACATCTGAAAACGTTATGCGTGTGGGAAATGCGTGACGTACTTAACATTGATTCTTGATTAATAGAGGGTGCCTTTGGTCAAACGCAGCATTTACCCGGAGTTAAAAAACGGATCGCTTTATAAGGATCTTATGATGTCATCCATAGCAGGAATCCTGAGGATCAGTTTTTCGCTCTTGTCGGTCGCGGCCGTATCGGCGGTCTTTTTCGAAAGTCATTACACCCGATAACACAACCAAAATCGCTCATGTTACGTCCAATTTTGCATTTAGGTCTACACATCATCGTTCCTGGAACAATGGGTAGGCTGCTTTTTCCGGATCGATGGAAAACCGCCTGGCTCGTGATGATGTCAGCCATGATTATAGACCTGGATCATTTATTGGTCAGCCCCATATATGATCCGAATCGATGCGGGATAAATTTTCATCCCCTTCACTCGCTGCCGGCAATCACCGTATATGCGCTGCTGGCTGTGATTCCCAAAACCCGGCTCGTGGGATTCGGACTGCTGATCCATATCATCTTAGACGGTCTGGATTGTGTATGGATGAACGTTATTTAAACCATCAACCGCCGTAATAGAATAATGGGTCAAGAGCAGACTTGAACGCTTAATACATTATATTTTAGCTGATGATAAACAACTTCATAGAATCATTAAAGTATTCACCCAAAAGAGCTGATGTATTTAATCCATGGTGGGAGACAGATCCGGAAAATGATATTGATGATAAAGGGCCAATCATACGGAGACAGCAATTATTTCAATACCTGAATGAGCGAATCGGGAAGGCAAAATTTTTGCTTGTTGGAGAGGCCATCGGATACCAAGGAGGGCATTTCACTGGTATTCCGATGACTTCAGAAAGAATTCTTTTGGGTGGCCATGTTAAAAAGGGTATATTGCCGGAACATGTTTTTTCCGGGATTGAGAAAAACCGAACAAGCAAACCAAAGATAAAACCTCAAGGCTTTACAGAACCAACAGGAACGATCGTCTGGGGGCACATCATCCAATCCAATTTAAACCCCAGAGATTTTATTTTGTGGAACGCATTTCCATGGCATCCTTTTAAACCAAAATCGGGATTGCTGTCTAATCGAACGCCTAACAATAGAGAGTTTCAATTTGGCATAGGTATCTTAACCCGATTAATACAGATCACCAAAATAGGAAATATCATTGCTGTTGGTGAAAAATCTTTTAACATACTCAATCAGCTTGGGAAAAATTGTAAAAAAGTCAGACATCCTGCAAATGGTGGCGCTGGAAAGTATAGGAAACAACTTACAAAGATTATTTCATGAAAAATATTCAAGAGTTATTTCTTAAAGAGGATCATCTTTCGAGTTGCAGTTAATCAGGGTAACCTAAGTAGATCATCTCCAATTGCGTCCTTGGACCCTTTTATCCAACAACATTGGAGAAGAATCCTTAAAGAAAACAAAAAAAAAATGGCTCAAAGTTTACTGATAAGCACCCATTTTTACGAGTAAAACCTATGGGGCGCAACCCCTGTTTACGGAGATTTCTCTACAGGTTTTCGACAACGAGCGCATGGGATTGATCGGTCCCAATGGTGCCGGTAAATCCACGTTCTTGAAAATCCTCGCCGATATGGAGTCTGCCGATTCCGGAGAGATTTCACGAAAAAAAAATATACACATGATCTACCTGCCGCAAGACGATGTTCTCGATCCGGATAAAACCGTAGAGGAAACCTTATTCCAAGCCATTCCCAAAGAGCTTGAGGCATGGCAGGTCAGTAAGCGACGTCAGGAAATCGTTAGCCTCATTGGCGTGGATAACACGAAACAAAAGGTAAAAACACTCTCCGGCGGGTGGCGCAAAAGGGTGGCCATTGGTCAAGCTCTGTTTCAAAAACCGGAGTTACTCCTCATGGATGAACCCACCAACCATTTGGACCTGGAGGGGATTCTATGGTTGGAGAAACTTCTCAAAGATGCACCCTTCGCTTTTGTCCTGGTGAGCCACGATCGGTTTTTTCTGGAAAATACGACGAACCGGATTGTCGAATTAAACCAAAGATATCCGGAGGGGTTTCTCAAAGTCGAGGGCAATTACAGCAAATTTGTTGAAATGCGGGAGCAGGTTATCCATGAACAGGCGAAACGTGAAACCGTCCTTTCAAACAAAGTCCGTCGTGAGGTAGAATGGCTTCGTCGCGGTCCCAAAGCGAGAACTTCGAAAGCGCGATACCGGATCGATAAGGCGCACCAGCTGCAAGAAACTTTGGCGGCGATAAAAGGACGTAACGCGCAAAACAGAAGCGTTGACATCGCATTTGATACCACCCATCGAAAAACAAAAAATCTTCTGGATGCGCAAGATCTGAGAAAGACACTGGGAGGAAAGCTCCTTTTTGGCAGCCTTAGCTTGAAACTCACTCCCGGAATTCGCATTGGGGTCATGGGTAAAAACGGAACAGGAAAGAGTACTCTCATACAGATTTTAAATGGTAGTTTGGTTCCTGATGACGGTTCTGTGAAATTGGCGGAGGGTTTGCAAATCTTGACATTTGATCAAAAGAGGACGCTATCGGAGGGGAAGTCCTTGCGGCAAGCCCTGTCGCCAGAAGGAGACACGGTCATATATCAGGGGCGGTCTTTCCATGTGACCGGCTGGGCTAAGCGATTCCTCTTTCAAAAAGATCAGCTGGACATGCCTGTTTCCGGACTCTCAGGTGGAGAAAAAGCCCGCGTTCTTATTGCCAATTTGATGTTGCAACCGGCGGATATTCTACTATTAGACGAGCCCGCCAATGATCTGGACATCCCCACGCTTGAAGTGCTCGAAGAGAGTCTGGAGGAGTTTCCCGGTGCCATCGTCCTCATTACGCACGATCGGTTTCTCATGGAGCGTCTTTGTGATCTGTTGCTTTACTTGGATGGTGATGGCGGCGCGGAATATTTTGCAGATTATGACCAATGGCTTCAATACAGGAAAAATAGACAGCCCGCCACATCCCAGTCCGATAAAACTTTACAAAGCCCCCCTGATAAAAAAACCCGGAAGCTGGCCCACGAAGAGCGTAAGGAATTGAACCGGATTGAAAAACAGATAGAAAAGGCAGAAGGAATTGCGGATAACCTTAAACGACAGCTTCATGATCCTTCAATCATGTACGCCGCCGATCGATTGGCCCAAATATATGCCGAACATCAAGAGGCCCAAAAGAAAGTTGAGCAGCTGTATGAGCGTTGGGAGGAATTAGACCGCATTTCTCATGAAGGTCTAATTTGATTAAGAAATAATAAAAAGATTATATAAAAACAGTCAAATATACAAACGCCGGGTTACTTTGATTCGAAACACTTTATTATTGAAACGGTCCATTTTAAAATAAATTCTTCACCCTTCAGGCAAGCCTGATTCGCCCATTTTCTGTGTTATAAGGGTTCGCGGTAGTACACTACAGCTTCACCCCTTATGCCTTGAAAATAAACGAATCAGACTTGTGAGAAATCCGGGTTAGAGGCGTTGAGCAGGGGGTGATTTGTCCCAAAAGCCCCCGCCATTGGTTGGTAAAAAAGGATTTACAAGACGTATACGAGTTTGAAAGTTGAGTGTGGGATATCATCCGGTCATTTATTATTTCATATGATTCCGGTAGGATGGACTGCGATCGTTATTTCGATCACTTCCACTTGCATTGATACATTTCGGTTAATTCCCCTCATACCAATAAAAAAGATTGATTAATTTATAAACAGACGATATTAAACATCCATATTGAAAATAATCCGGCGGATATCGCCAGGTCGCTTGGTAATATCACCGGATTAAATACCGAAAACGAAACAAAGCCGTCCGGCAAACGTGCCGAAGCGGCTTTTTTTGTCTTTTAAGCGACATGACCGGCTGCGGATTACCGCGGCCACTACCAGGAAACATTTATGAATTTTTCTTCTTTTGGATTAAAACACGAAATCATCCGGGCTATTGACCAACTCGGATTTGAACATGCCACCCAGATTCAGGAAAAGGCCATCCCCAGGATGCTAACAGGCGACACCGATATCATCGGCCTGGCCCAGACCGGCACGGGGAAAACCGCCGCCTTCGGCCTGCCCCTGATCCAGCGGATTGATTTTAAATCACAAAACTCCCAGGGGCTGATCCTCTGCC
>Ga0209940_1000085_pt1 | contig 16115 bp, 10 predicted proteins | sample SalPonF2_B_D1_MG_FD_185726 | JGI IMG/M metagenome (GOLD analysis project Ga0209940, IMG submission 185726) | Salt pond soil microbial communities from South San Francisco under conditions of wetland restoration - Salt Pond MetaG SF2_B_D1_MG... ...
TCTTCCATTGCATTTGACTGATGCTCTTTTACCGCCTCCTGAAACCTGTACCAGTGCGTCTTTTCTTTGTCCACGCCTTCTTTCCAATAAAGCTTATCACGTAACATGGTAAACATTGAGAGCAATCCCTTTTCAGAGTCTTTTAATCCCCTCACATCGATGTCTATTGCATCTTTGAACCATTCAGATTCATCAAAATCACCCAGCCTCGGCGCCAGATCTCTGTAACGGCTTATGCGATCTTCACGCCCATAATTATGGCTTCCGGAAAATGACTCCCCCATTGCATTGATCAATTGACTGCATAATGTTTTCCACCCGGTATTCGCCTTTCTGTTCATTTGCTTATTATAATCTTGATATTTTCCGTAAATATTTTTTGCAGCATCGAGGAAACGTTCTGTATTGTCAATTTCATCATTAACAAGGCGCGCATCTTCCCACCGATGGGCGGGCCAATCTGGATGATGTTCGGCGTTGGCATGCCCGATATCAGGCTTTACATCCAGTGCTATGTCATTAAAAAAGTCATACCAGCCAACGAAATTCTGATGAGCCCATGTGTCGGCATATGCATGCGTTGCTATCCCTATACGGTAGAGTCTCGTATCTTCAGAAGCCTTGAAGGATAAATCAAACATCTTATTGGCAATTTCATTGCCCGGCGTCGTGTTTAATAAATGCATTTTGCCATCGCATCGGCATGCCCTATCATCCATAGGCTCACCGGGCACAAAGTGAAAAATGGAATATATCCTCATTAATTTTCTTTTGGGTTTCAGTATGTTCATCGTCTGTGAAATATAGTTTTCATATGCTTCACCGTTCGACCGGTCCTCTATTGTCAAACACACATCATTTTCATCAACATACTCTGATGCCGTTGCAATAGTTTTGGCTTCACCATCACTGAAGCCTGCTGCTTTTGCAATTATTCCTGTCATGTAATAATGGAATTCAGTATCCATGATACCCTCCTTCATATATTGCACTAACCGGCTGATCAACCGACGCTTTAGCCTAATACCTAAACTGAGCGTTTCAAATTTTTGAAATGGTTAATTTATAATATTTTTAAGGCATTCTGCCATTCTGAATTTCAAGAATTGCGCAAAGAAGACTTTAAGGGTTTTTTTGACCTCCATCAAAGGCCTTTTTCGCGATGTTATAAACCTTCTCTGTCAATGTGGGAGATTCGTTTGCAAGCGAATTAAGCTCGTCAGAAATATCAATAAGTTTGGCAATCGCGGTATCTCTTTCTTGCTCATGCTGTTTTTCGGAAAACTCAAGAATGAACATGTCGATCTTTCTTTTTATGCTACCATACTTTGCCCCGGCAGCTTTATGTTTTTCTGCACGATCGCCAAAGCTTAAGAATGCTTGCAGTGCAGCTAGTATCGCGGTAATAAGGGCAATCGCCCCGGTCGCGAATTTAATTCTAATGTCGATACTATCGCTTAATGTCGCAAAAACCGATGTTGCCACTATGGACGACAAGGCAACATTTGGGATTCCAATTTGCCGGTTGCGTTTCGCTGCAATCTCTGCAGCCCTATAATGGGCCAAACCGTTTCGCCCAGCGCTCCTCCAGTATTCTTGAGCTTTTTTAAGAACATCCTTCATGATTTCTCTCCTACATAATTTCTAATGAATGCATGCCGATTAAAACTCGAATGAATAATTCGATAAACCGCTTAATTTGTATCTAAATTGAGCAATTGTCGAGTTTGCCGAAAAACTCCGGGTTAAAGAAATTTTTTTGCAACACATGTGCCAAAAAGATTTTCTTCTTAAAACCAGCAGAATCCGAGGAAAGCTTTATTATCTTGAAGTTGGTACAACACCTTTATTTAAATAGGATTTCAGACGATCCTATTGGAATGTGTTGATATTCCAAATCGCGCGAATTGGATGAGATGGGAAATCGGAGGAGAGACAATAAAATTAAAAGTGCACAAAAAAATGTGCATTGATGCACATTTTTCTGTGCATAGAAGTTTTTATTCCAATGTTGCCTAAACAACAGTGAAAAATTTATTTGCATTGATTAAGATTTTAATCATGCAATTATCCTATTACAGGTACGATTAAATATAACACTTCGTTTATTGTTGAATGGAATGGATATTTTTTAAACGATCTCGACTTGATATTTACAGTTCGATTTTGATATCTTTTATTTTAACAGATTGCATGTTTATCAAGAAATCTTAAGAAAATTAGCGGGTTAAATTTTTGTGATATCATATTACCATATCACAATTACGAGTGAACAAAGATAGTTGCAAGGTATCACCAGAGTGCTGGGTCACCGGCCTACGCCTGGCCGCGCTGACCTTACACAAGCAATCGGATCGGAGCCGAATCCTGAAGAACTTGCCCGAGGATAATCGGTACATCATGAATTATATCCTCTCGGAAGTTCTATCGCAACAGTCGCCACCCATTCACAAAAACTCGAAGTTTTTGGTTGCAGTGCTAATCAGGGATATGTGAAGGGGTTATTGCGCAAGGTTCGCAGCATTTTTGACACCACTATTCGGATTCTGGTTTTTTGCGCTGTCCTTGTGCTGATCGTTGCCCTTGACCGTTTCGCTTTTACCGACCAGCGGTTGTTAAACATTAGCCGGCAGGCACGGGTAGACCTTCAACAAGATATGCAATCTTGAGGGTGTCGTCAGGCCGGTATAATGAAGTTTTCAGCAAATGCTATTTAATCTCAAGGCCTGATTTTTTCAAACCGTCAATAATACATTGGGCTAATTCATCAGATTTCACCCAAAGTTTAATCAATGTGCGGCCACGGTCTGGAAAATCGGACTTTGTCGTCAGAAGTGCTTCAACATATCGACTTCCTTCATCCGTCCTTCCTAAATGGCCCAGTGTGGACGCTTGAAGCAGTGGGTCCCAAAATGCCGCTGGAAACCTGAAATTCAAGGTCTCCAAGTATGCCCTTTCATACTCTTTTTTCCGGAGCCAGTCAGCACACAAGACATGGTAGACATAGGGTTTGTGATACGGGTTCAGCTTTATCGCCTTTTTTATTAAACCCGTTCCCAGATCCCAATCGCCCAGAGGTGCCAACACGTGTCCGATCACATCCATAAAGATCAGCGAATTGGGATTTAAGGCCAACGCATTTCTGGCTTCCACAAGTCCCTCTTCCAGCTTATTATTGATCAGGTGAGCCATTGCCAACACTACTCGAGCCCTTTGATTGGAAGGACTCAGGCGTACCCCTTTTTCGGCAAATTGGATGGCCTCCTCGACAGGTGTCGGCCTTTCAATTGATTCCAGAGCTAAGCTTTGGATATACAGAAGACTCAGAAATGTCCAAACCTGAGAGCACTCAGGCTCTCTGATCGCGGCCTCTTCCAACGCATCCAGCGCATCTTTGAATGTCTCGATTGTGAAGGTTGTTTCGTGTTTATAAAATTTTAACAGCGCTTGGTAGGTATCCATTTCCGCCGGCGGCTTGTTCTGCGATTCAAGGGAGAGGGTTTGAGATATATGGCCCTGTTCCTGGGCGATATGGGCAGCAATGATTTGTGCGGTCTCTCTTTGAAACGCAATCAGATCATTGGTCTTCATATCGCACTCATAAACATCGCCCCATATCTGCCGGTGTGTTTTTTGGTCGAAAAGCTGAACCGCAACATTAAAATTGTGGGGCCCGTAACGAACACTGCCGTTGATTGAAAACCGCGCCGGGGGTTCCGAGATGGACTGCCCTTCCGGATCCGAAGGTTTCATGAGCACTCGCATATCCTGATAACGGGACAGTTCGATGGCCAATTCCGTCATGCATCCTTCCGCCATGTAATCGGGTCCCGTACCTTCAGAAAAATTTTGGAACGGCCGGATAAGCACTGACGGCCAGGGATCTACCTGCCGATTATTAAGTTCGGTTTCCGGTAACGAACGGCTCGAATCCGTACCGGTCTGAAAAAAAAACGACGGCACATAGCCGCCTTTGGGAATGGTGATTCGCACCCTATCGCGCCTGCCTGCTGTCAGATAATAGTGCTCCAGGGCCCGACGAAGCCGCTTTGCTTCGACGCTGACGATGGGGTCCGTGCCAGGATCAAAGTTCGTTTTGCGGCCAAAAACATCCGTTGCAACGGTGTAGCCTTTGATTTCGCCGGCCCGCCCTTCAAGAAACATTTGGGTAACAAAGCGTAGGAATTTTTTTTGACGCGCTGTAGCGTTGAATTCAGGGCTGGACAAAATCCGATGGAGCTGTTCCTCGATGGCTATTGGGTCTGTTACGCGATTATTGCCCATTATGGCGTACCTGCCGGGTTATGGGTGTGAGATTGTGCCGGCTAACAATCGGTTAGCAGAAAACGAATATTTACGTACTGTTAAGCAGTCTAGTTTAGGTCTAGGATAGGATAACGTAGGTTTAAAAAATTTTCAAGGCATTTATATTATCATTAACATAGAAGAGCAGCATTCAACACGCTAACGGTTGTTCACAACCTTATCCTCAGCTTTAGATAAAGCTGAGCCACGACAAGCTGGAGACACTTTCCCATGGCTCTTACAATTCCAGATCAATTTTCCGCAATCCGAAGCTACATCGAAAAACGATACATAGCCGATGAGATCTTCAGAGATATTTACGACGATTATTTGACCTACCTCGATGCCCACCGGTTTTGGTCCCGTAACTCTACGGATGTTGCCCCTGTTCGTCGCAGAGAATACGCCCAGCTTGTCAGCGAGCTGGAGGAAGAGCTGATACAGATGCTGAAGAAAGGTTAGAATGAAGCATCTTAAGTAGCTGACAACCAGTTGCAGCCGATGCCGCACGAGATCTCCGTGATCATTAAGGACGGAAAGATCTACAAGAACACGCTATGAGAAGACAGGGCCCCATACAAAAAGGAGAGAATACCATGAATATTAAGATACAGAAAATGCTCGCGCTGTTTTTGTCGAGTCTGCTGTTGCTGGGTGCCAGCACGGTAGCTCTTGCGCAAAAGACACCCGGTTTCAATAACGAGATACCGGAAAACATCATGACACCCGACCACGTGAAGACGCCTATCGGAGACCTTAACTTCTTCGACGGTATGCCGGATAAAGCAACCGTGCAGAAGCTCTACGACAACTTGATTTTCATGCGCGGGGTAGAGGCCTTCCTTACCGGCATTCCCGCGACATCCATCGAGGCGATTCGCCTGGGTAATGCCGAAGTTGGCGCGAAGCGGGCTAACGACGTGGTCATCTTCGACAAGTTGATGGACTCAGACCCGCTTTTCCTCACCGGAAATACGGACACAGTTTACGCGACGGCTATCCTCGAGTTGGATCGGGATGGGCCGACGGTCGTTGTGATTCCACCGAAGGTTGGTCCCGGAACGGTGGACGACGCGTGGCAGCGCTTCGTGGTCGATATGGGAGCCCCCGGCCTCGACAGGGGCAAGGGTGGAAAGTACCTGATCCTGCCGCCTGACTACGAAGGGCCGCTCGATCCACCCATCGGTGGCGAGTTCGCCGAGGTGGACGGCGAGAAATATATCGTAGCCAAGTCGCCAACTTATGTGAACTGGATCGTCCTGCGTGGATTCCTCGAGGATGGCAAGCCGGATGCCGCCAATGCCATCTTCAAGAACGGCTTGAAGATTTACCCGCTCAAAGATAAGAAAAACCCACCAAAGATGAATTTCATCAGCGGTTCGGAAGTTCCGTTCAACACGGTTCACGCCAATAACTTCCATTTCTACGAGGAGCTCAACCACATCATTCAACGCGAGCCCCTTTCACTGATTGACCTGGAGTTGCGAGGATTGATCGCTTCCATCGGGATCCAGAAAGGGAAGCCGTTTAAGCCGGATGCGCGGACTAAGGAACTGCTTACCCAGGCCGTGGCAGTCGGTAACGGCACCGCGCGAGCGCTCTTTTTCCGTCCAATGAAGGAAGCATTCCTCTACAAGAACAGCGGTTGGTTTGCCCCATTCGTCGGGGGCAGCCACGAGTTTTTGAAGGACAAAGGTCAGGGAGGCCGCTACCTCGACGCGCGAAGCCTCCTCTTCTATGCGGCAACGGTCAACACTCCGGCGATGGTCAACAAGATGGTGGGAGCAGGTTCGCAGTACGCGATAATCGCAGTCGATGAGAACAGTGACTATCTGGATGGCAGCAAGAACTACAAGCTGAACATCCCAGCCAATGTTCCGGCCAAGGACTTCTGGTCGGTCGTGGTGTATGACCCGCAAACTCGTTCGCAGCTTCAGACGGGTCAGCCGTTCCCCGCCAAAAACAACAAGCGGCATAAACTGGATATCAACAAGGACGGCTCGGTGGACCTCTACTTCGGGGCGAAAGCACCCGAGGGCAAGGAGGCGAACTGGATTCAGACTGTGCCCGGAAAAGGCTGGTTCGGTGCCTTGCGCCTTTATGGGCCGCTGGATCCTTGGTTCGACAAAACATGGCGGCCCGGCGAAATTGAACTCGTTAAATAAAGATTAACTCTTCGCGCCGATGTTCGGCAGACGGCGTGGCCGACTGCCGAACATTGGCCGCACCGGTAACAGTAGAAAAATCAACAAAAGGAGAGTCAGTTATGAACACACCATCGAAACGACATCGAACACTACAAGCCCTGATGATCACAGGGATCTCAATCTTTGCCCTGGCATCGGCTCATGCTGCGGATGCCCCTAAGGTCACCGCCAACAACTACGTCCGTGCCGAGTCGGACATTCAGATGATAGGCTACATCGAGAGCTACAAGAACTTTGGGAAGTTCGAGCATTTCCGGAAGGGCTTCCCCTTGGATAACCAGGTTACCGTTCGGGGCAACCTGGACACCCTGTACTCCTTTGGCGTGTTTGACCTGAGGTCTCCGCTCACGGTCACGCTTCCGGAAACCAAAGGGCGCTATCAGTCCTTGATGATCGTGAGTCAGGATCATTCGATCTGGGGGCTCTACGGCCCTAAGACAGGCACCCTGACAGAAGAGAAGGTGGGCACCCGGTATGTGTGTCTGGTCATTCGAACCTTTATGGATCCGAACGATGAGAAGGACGTGAAGGCGGCGCACCGGCTCCAGGATGCGGTCAGTGTCAAGCAGGCTGATATCGGAAAGTTTGAAGTGCCCGATTGGAATAAGGAAGAAGTGGAGAAGATGCGGGCCACGATCAATGTGGTCGCTGCCACGGTCACGGATGCGGGAAAGATGTTCGGCAAGAAAGAGGATCTGGACCCGGTCTACTGGCTGCTGGGGGCTGCTCTCGGCTGGGGCGGGCTGCCAGCAGAGGCCGCCAGCTACGTGAATGTGGTCCCCGAAAGGAACGATGGAAAGACCGCCTACACCCTCACCGCGAAGGACGTCCCGGTGGACGCCTTCTGGTCCGTGACGCTCTACGACGACAAGGGCTTTATACCGGTCAACAAGTACAAGGCCTACTCGTTCAACAACGTCACCGCCAAGAAGGACAAAGACGGCAGCATTACCATTCACTTCGGCGGCGACCCCAAGGCGGACAACTTCCTTCCGATCGTGCCGGGCTGGAATTACATCGTGAGGCTTTATAGGCCGAAAAAGGAGATTTTGGATGGAAGCTGGACATTTCCAAATGCGAAAGCCGTTGAATAAAGTGTGGATGCGCTTAACGCTTATGAGGCCCTTTTTGAACAGGAACACGGATACTGTCTTTGGTACCGCCTGGCTTGAACTCAAGAAGGGAGGGTTGTGATAATGCGAACCATTTCATGCAATTCTGAGGCAGCTCATCCATTCCGCGTTGCGGGTAGGGTTGCCGATCCAGTTGCGCGCATACTCGGATCGTTCCTGTTGCTCGTTATCACCTTGTTGCTGCCAACGGGCGTTTACGCCCAATCCCAGACCGAACTAAAGGACACCAAACCATCCCGCGACTCCAGAATAGTGGATACGGCCCCGGTAGTGGTTAACGGCAAGGTACGGTTTCATGTAGTCGGGGTGTCGGCTCACCCGGCCGAACGCCGGGCCCATGAGATCGCCCGGCGAATCGAGGCCTTGGCAAAAGATCCGAAGTTCGATCCCAAGACACTCCGGACCAAAGATGCCGGCGCCTATCACCAGATCTTGCCGGATGAGGGCGGTAAACCCATCTTTAGGGTGTTGGAAGCGGATGCCAAATTCGAAGGGGTCCTCCGGACGGTGCTTGCCAAGACCTTACTAAATAACATTGCCGAGTCCATCAATGACTACCGTCATGATCGCAAACCCGCTGTATTAATAAAAAACGCACTGTATGCGCTCGGAAGCACGCTAGTGCTGATAGCGCTCTTGTGCAGCGTGTTCTGGTGCTTTCGCCGTCTAAACGGATTCTTGGAGCGTCGCTTTAAGCTCCAAATGCAGAACCTTGAAGCGCGGTCTAAACACCTCTTCAGAGGAGAGCAGTTTTGGAGCCTCCTGCACGGTGCATTGCGGATGTTGCGGGCACTGGTTGTTTTATTTCTCATTTACGTATTCGCGAATTACGCTCTGAGTTTGTTTCCGCAAACAAGGTACACCGCCCATAGGCTGTTCCAACTCGTGATGAGCCCCCTTGGCGGCATGGTTGATGCCGTCATCGACTTTATCCCAGCCCTCGTGTTCCTCGTAGTGTTGTTTCTCATCACGCGTTATGTGTTGAAGTTGGCTCGCGGCGTGTTTACCGCGATCGATAATAAGCGCCTGAAAATTAAAGGATTTGAGACCGATTGGGCGTGGCCGACCCATCGGATCGTTCGGCTGGGGATCATCCTCTTCGCGTTGGTGATCGCATATCCATTTATTCCAGGATCCGATTCTGCGGCCTTCAAGGGGGTCTCGGTTCTGTTGGGGGTCCTGTTTTCTCTCGGCTCCACTTCCGTGATCTCCAACGTGATCGCCGGATACACCATGACCTACAGGCGTGCCTTCAGAATTGGTGACTGGGTAAAAATTGGTGACACCGTCGGGGATGTCACGGAAATGCGTGTTTTGGTTACCCATTTGAGGACACCAAAAAATGAAGAGGTCGTAATCCCGAATTCGACCATCCTTAACGGCGAAGTGACCAACTACAGCACCATGGCCCGCGATCAGGGCCTGATCCTGCATACCACGGTTGGGATTGGTTACGATGTGCCGTGGCGGCAGGTGGAGGCGATGTTGTTACTGGCCGCCGAAAACACCGAGGGGCTTCTCAAGGAACCCAAGCCGTTCATACGACAGAAATCGTTGGCGGACTACGCGGTGAACTACGAACTCAACGCCTATTGTGGCGATGCCTCGCGGATGATTGAGCTGTACACCGATATGCATCGCAACATCCAGGATGTCTTCAATGAAAATGGTGTGCAGATCATGTCACCGGCTTATAAGGAGGACCCGGCCGAACCGAAGATCGTCCCGAAGGAGCGGTGGTACACACCGCCGGCGACCGAGCCGGGATAAGCTTTTGGAGGGTATAGTGATGAGGAGTACTGACAATCCAAGACATACTCACTTGGCCGTTAATCTGAATGGCCTGGCAGGTCTCGGTGCTTACCGTTCCGGTTGGATGATGCAGCAAATGAAAGGAAATCCTATGAAGCGTATCAGCCCAGCAGCCATCCTCGTCCTATTTGCCACTCTGTGCTTCGGGCAGTTAGCCTATGCCAAGGAGACCGCCAAAACCTCTAAGCCTGCCACTGGGGCCGTAATGGAACAAACAATAGCCTCTACACCAGGCCTGGCTGATCTTGTCCTCAAGGCAGCAGAGCTGTCTAAGCGCTTGACCGATCTAGAGGAGAGTTTGGAAGAAGTTTTCGATCCATCTTCGGCTGAGAGTAGCTTCAGCGGCACAGAGGAAAGGTTGAGCGATCTCTCCAGTCGATTGGAGGATCTGAAAACTGCGAAGACCATGGGCCACTTCCAATTTATTCAGCTCAAAGGGGAATTGCAGCAGGAAAGAGATTTCCTGGAAAAGAACTTAAAGCCCGTCACAGAAAGCCTTAGGAACGTTTTGGATTTAAAAAAGAAGTGGTCGAAGGAAAAGAAACAATGGTCCCAATGGCAGGCTTCTCCGGATGAAGATATGCAAATTCGAGCTATGCAGTCCACTTTTGCCAGAGCCCAAGAAACGATTTCCAAGGCAAGAACCACAATCTCCCAACATTTAGAGCCATTGCTCGCAGCAGAGATAAGGGGAGGTGCCCTTCAGGCCAGAACGTATTCAATTGTATCGGAAGTTAATGATCTAATTTCGGACAGACGCGGTGTGGTCTCAACAGAATCATCCCCGCCGATGTTCTCTTCTCAGTACGTTGCTCAATTTTCATTGGAGTTATGGCACGAACTACGACAAGGAATACGTGCCGTAACCTTTCCAGACAGGCAGTTTTTTGCGCGACAGGGATGGGTAATTTTGCTGCAGATTTTGCTCGCCATCTCTCTGGCCGTTGTGTTTCTGCGTTCTCGAAAGTCTCTGGAGAAGTCGGAGAAGTTGCGGGCTTTGGCCAAGCGACCCTTTGCCTTCGGCGTGGTCATCAGTCTCGTAATCCTCACGGGATTTTATACGTCGTATACACCCACATGGCATTTGTTTATTTGGGTTTTCGGGTGGATCGCCTTTGCTCGCGTGGTTGGAGTCTATATGACCAGATCCTCGAACAGGTGGCTCATTTATGGGATGGCTTGCATCTTGATCACTATCGAGTTATTTCGCGTTTTGAGCCTGCCACTGCCGCTCTTCCGACTGTACGTCTTCGTCGTTGCGCTGGTTGGCCTTATCCTTTGGCTGTGGCTCGCTCGGCAGAGTCGTCGTCGAAAGGATTCGCCCTTGTACACCTATGGACTGGGCCTTGGAAGTCTGATTCTCATGATTGTAGCACTTGTGGAAGTGAGTGGGAAGGCAGACTTGGCCCTGAATCTACTGGAATCCTCAATCCTTACATTCAGTTTGGTCCTGGTAGCTTGGATGTTTATACTCCTCGCACGGGACGGTTTGGATTGGGCCGTTCACAGATCTCGCCTCCAAAAAATAACGGTTTTTCGCAACCACGCCTCAAGTATTGCCGCTAAATCTACACTCTTGATTAACTTTTTTATAGGGTCTTTTATCATTGTGTCCATCCTCGTATACTGGAAAGTGTACCATAGCCCAGTTGAGGCCTTCAACGGCGTTCTGTCATTGGGTGTCACGCTGGGATCTCAAAGGATTACCTTGGGGCTGCTGCTTGCCTCGGCTTTTCTCCTTTACGGCTCGTTTGTCGTATCTTCGGCTGTACAAGTTTTCTTGTTGGAGGAGGTATTTCCCAAGCGCAATGTTGGACATGGAGTCGGTTTGTCAATATCCCGTTTAATCCAATACGTTCTCATCTTCGTGGGATTTTTACTATCGCTTGCGACGCTTGGATTCACACTAACTAACCTTACAATCCTTGGAGGTGCGATAGGAATTGGAATCGGCTTTGGCCTGCAAGCTATCGTGAATAACTTTGCCAGCGGTCTCATTCTGCTCTTTGAGCGACCCATCAGGGTAAATGACTATATCATGCTTGGTGCGATATGGGCTGAGGTCAAAAAGATTGGGCTCCGATCCACAGTGGTCCGATCCTTCGACGGCTCGGAGATTGTCATCCCCAATAGCGATCTCATTACAAATCAGGTGACCAACTGGACTCTTTCCGAAAGGCATATACGTCTCACTATACAGGTGGGAGTCGCCTATGGTTCTGATGTTACCCTGGTAACAGAGACTTTGACGGAGTGCGCCATGGCAAGCTCCAAGGTGCTGAGAATGCCCGAGCCCAAAGTGTTTTTTCAAAACTTCGGGGAAAGCTCTTTGGATTTCGAGCTTCGCGTCTGGATATCGGATGTGGACCACAAGTTGACTGCGGCAAGCGACCTTCGCTACGAGATTGACCGGAGGTTCCGAGAAGCGGAAATCGAGATTTCCTTCCCGCAGAGAGACCTCCATATACGAAGCGTTGATGAATCAACTGGCTCAATCTTGACGCCGCCTGGGAATCAGCGCCCCGACCTCGTGGGAGTTTCGGGCACGGAGAAGGATAAGGAGGAAGATAAAAATAAAGAGTGAAAGTCATATCTTCCTTGTCAAGATAAATGATTATAGTTGAGTACTGCGAGCCGATATCCGAGAAATGACGATCCAGGAATCACTGATAACAATATATCGTACTGACCTTTAAATGCGTTGATTTAGCAGTTCTGTTATTTATCCTGAATCTTGAAATTGTTGTGATATCGTTTTTCCAAAAAGGGCAAATCATTTTTCGGGAGTTTGTTTTTATTGATATATGTAATTAACATGAATTAGTTCCAAGTTGCACTTATGGCAAGAAAACACAAGTTTTGACGAGACAATTTTTGCAAGGTATCTCAATGTATCAAAGGTTTGAAGGCTGAAAAGCGATACCCGATTTATGGTATCTTGGATCAAAGAATTTGCGTACAAGTGTGGCCAAGGCTGCAGCTGGAAAATAAAACGTCGTTGGACAGAGATGATTTGACTATTATCAAAAATAAGATTTAGTTAACCTAAACCAGTAAAAAAGGAGGTACGTCAATGAAAAATTTATTTGTAATTTTAAGTGCGTTAGGTCTGGTATTTTTCGTCTTTACTGCGCCCCATGTGATGGCGGCCGAAAAGGTCATGGAACAAGATACGGTTACAACCACCGCACAAGAAGCAGAAATTGTAAAAACAGCGGACAATTTTATCATTCTGTTTGATTCATCCAGCTCCATGAATGAACCATACCGAAACACCAGCATGACCAAGTTAGGGGCAGCCAAGGAAATTCTCAAAGAAAAAAACAAAACCCTACCGGATTTGGGATACAATGCTGGGTTATATTTGCTTTCGAACTTCAAGCCCATCTACGCGGTGCAAAAATATGATCGGGGAAAAGTGACCATTGCCCTTGATCAACTCCCAGCCAAGGGAAGTGGCGCAACGCTGCTGGTGGAAAGTCTGAGCAAACTTCGCGGTGTTTTAGCAGGACTTACCGGAAAAACGGTGGTTTTTCTTTTTACCGACGGCGATTACACACCCGCTCCCGGCATGAAAAAGCCGGTTCAAATCGCCAGAGAACTTGCCGACAAACACGATGTTTGCTTTTATGTCATCAACACCGCAAAGGGGTCACATTATAAAGAAATATTGAAAACTGTGGCATCCATCAACCAGTGTTCGCGCGTGGTTCCCTTCGATTATTTGCTGGGAAGACCGGAATACTTGACCGGCGCCCTTTATGAAATCGATGTTAAAACCATTGAAACCGTTAAAACCATTGATTATCTCGCCGGTTTCAAGGTTGACAACGTTCAATTTGGTTTCAACAGTTCAGCCGTACCGTCTGCGTCCTATGAGGAACTGAACAAACTGGGGGATTTCTTACGAGAGCATCCTAACACGTATGTTGTTCTTTCAGGGTATACCGACATTACCGGTTCTGAAGAATACAACCTGCGGCTTGCCAGACGCAGAGCCGAAAAGGTTCAAGGTTATCTGACCCAATACTCTGGTATTAATATCGGTAGAATCATCACCCAGTGGTACGGAAAAAAAGATCCGGTGGCCGACAACACCACAGAAGAGGGACGCCAGCAAAACAGGCGGGTTGAAAGTGTTGTTATGGGCTTAGAATAGCGCGGTTAAAGAATAGCTGGAAAGAATTATTATATTATTATCTATAACAGGAACCTCAGCTATATATATTCACACAAGCTTGTCGAATGGAAAGTGTGGACTGGAAGGTCAAAGTCCACGCTTTTCTTGTTAGTATGGACACACAGCATATTTTATGATGATATTTGCTGTGAAACCTGTGGAAGCTCCAACGTCTATGCTTTCGGGCAAACTTGCGATAGCTGGAACTCTGCAATGAAAAAAAGCTATCAGTGGCCTGATTTTTTTGTGATACCACAATATCGTATCACCTAAGGTTAGTTGTGACGATTGCTGCCATAAATCACACGTATCAAGTCTATAAAAAATTGTTGTGATATCGTTTTCCAATAAGGGCAAATCCTTTTGACAGGTTTTGCCCTTTTTTGTGGATTTTACGATATATGTAATCAGAGTTGATTAACCTTGGGTTGTTGTTTTGGCAAGAAATTGACATCTAAATATACGGCTATATGTTATGTCATACAACGAAATAGAGCTTGGGGTCATTATGAAAGTTGCCTGGATTATCATATTCATCATCTTTATTTTTCTAACATTGCCCAGTTCGGGTCTGGTAGCAAATGACCTGTCTGCACAATACTGTCTTTCACAAAACAATTGGAAAAATCTTTATAGCAAGAATGGCATAACTGTATATTCTCAAAAAGCACCGGACTCTGATGTTTTGGCCTTAAAAGCCATCGGTATCCTCAAAGCTCCTCTGGATCAAATTTTGGAGGTTTTAAGAAAAGTTGAAATATCAAAAGAATGGATTCCAAATATCGACAATAAAATATTAGTCAAAGAATTTTCCGATATAGAGACCATTACATATAGTGTCAATGTGGTGCCTTGGCCCTTTGCCGACAGAGCATTATTACTTTACAACAAATTAAGACTCGACAGAGAAAAAAAATATCTTGTCGTTGAGATACATTCTGTTGATCCTGATACGAATCCCATAAAGGAAGATCATGTCCGTGCCAATTTGTACTGTGGACAAATGATTTTGCGGCCGAAAGACATAGGACAAACTGAAGTAGAACTTACACTATTTGTTGACCCGAGAGGCCATATTCCTACTTGGCTTTTCAATATGGCCCAAAAATCCTTACCCTATGATTTTCTCAGAGCACTTGAAGAAAAGGCCAGCCGAACAAGCTACAAACTGCGTCCCTCTTTTAAAGAAATGTTAGACCAACTTATTTCTCTTCTTAGGAATTAGAATAGAAGACCGGTCGTTAGGACTGAAGAATCGGTTCGAAATCATAAACTCAGATATTGCACTTTCGGCTATGTATTTCATATTATAATGCCAGTTCAAAAGTTGTGATATCGTTTTTCAATAGGGGCAAATCCTTTTTGCGGGGTTTGCCCTTTTTTATAAGATTCACGTTTTACCAAATTTAATGTTGATTTGATATTTTAAAGAAAATAAAACGTAGTAAACTAAAAATTAACGAGGCAAATTTATGAAAACTGATACGAAACGTAAAATGTACATGGGTGCTTGGCGTTTTATGCTTCCATTACCTCCGACGATTTCAGCAAAAGGGTTAAAAAGGGGCGTGTCTGGCGCAAAAACTAAAGCAGATCTTTTGTCAAAAGAGGAACGTAAGGTTCATCATTTTATTGTGAAACAAATGGCGATTGCTAAAGAACCTATAACAACTGAATTTATCGGAGAAAAACTCAATATATCGTTAAATCGGGGCAAAGATATTGTGGAAAAACTTGAAGCGATGAAAACATATTGTTACCGATCCGATAGTCAAGGTATAAACTGGGCTTATCCTCTTTCTTTGGAAAATACAGGTCACAAAATGACCGTTAGTACCGGTGAACAATTTTTCGCTGCTTGAGCGGTAGATGCTATTGCGACTCCCTTCGTGTATGGGAGATTACAAAATGAGGAATTGTTTTTTACTGTTAATTCGGAATGCGCTAATAGCGGAAAACCGATGAAGATCGAACTTGACAGTGATTTAAATATCACAGGCGTGGATGAGGGTTCCGAGCCCATGTATTGCATTGCATCAATGGATACCGATAAAACAAAAGAACCAAGCATTGTGGATATTTTCTGACGGAAGTCACTTTTCTTCTGGTCAGAAGAAGACGCAAGAGAATACCAAAAGAAAACGCGTGAACTTAAATTCTATATGAATCTTAATGCAATATCTATTGAGGGCATTAAACAAATACAGTCAGCGATTTTTGGTTTTTCAAAAGACGAATGATCTGCAGACTGGTGATTTAGACGGTGATATCTGCAATAACAAGCAAGTATCAAGAGCCTGATTTTTTTGTGATACCATAATACGATATCACAACCTGAGCCAACCTTTTGATTTCTGGTACCTATAGGGGATTTCAAGTCTTAAATTTTCCTCAAATTATCCATTCTATACAAATAAAGGTGAAACTCCCCTGTTTAATGAGCCATCTGGCTTTCGCCTGTGGCATAATTAATGGGCA
>Ga0209940_1000091_pt1 | contig 15189 bp, 10 predicted proteins | sample SalPonF2_B_D1_MG_FD_185726 | JGI IMG/M metagenome (GOLD analysis project Ga0209940, IMG submission 185726) | Salt pond soil microbial communities from South San Francisco under conditions of wetland restoration - Salt Pond MetaG SF2_B_D1_MG... ...
TTTGCAGTCGAAAAGCCAAGTTCGAAAGCCTTTAAGTTCGATTCCAAAAAGGCTTTTTTTGTTTTTGTCTTGATGACTTCTTTGACTGTTTCTCTGGCCAAAGGGATCTTGCCGGTCTGAATCAGGGCACCCAATAGTACCATATTAACGGACAGAACATTCCCGGCTTCCCGTGCAAGAACTTCTGCATTAAAGGCGATAAGGTTCGCTGTCTTGGCTCTAATCAATGACTGCAAGTTTTTCAAATCTGGGTAAATCCCACTTCCAACAGTAACCGTAAATGGAGACATACGCGCCAAATTGGAAATGACGACCGTTCTGGAATTGCACTTGTTCAGGGCGCGAAGCGTTTCCGAAGGCTCAAATCCGACCAGCACATCGGCTTCTCCATCTGAAATGATGGTACTTTTAGCATCTCCGAATACGATGCTCGATTCAACCACGCCCCCTCTTTGGGCCATGCCGTGTATTTCACTCATACGAACCGGAACACCTGCAAGCAGTGCGGATTCTCCGATAACCTTTGAAGACAAAAGATTCCCCTGCCCTCCTACAGCCACTAAAATGAGTCTTGTTGGTTTCATTGTATTTCCGTCCGATCTTAGTCATTTGAAACAAATCAGTTTTAAAGAAGCCTCAGGTATGATTAAATTTTTTAATCCGTTGCCATTATACGGCTTTATCCTTTAAAGGCAATATCGCATGTTCCGGGCAAATCTGAGCACAGATACTACAGCCCGAACAAAGAACCGGATCGATGTTAACCCTGTTCTTCTTGATAAAAAATGCAGGACATGCCAGGTCGTTGATGCAATCTCTGTGTCCTTTGCATTTTTCACTGACAAAAAAGGGTTTTCCTCGGGGTTTTTTCAGGGCTTTGGTAAACAATGTACATGGTTCTTGGGAAATAATCACCGAAACCCCTTTATACATAAGGGCTTCTTTGATGGTATCGACACTCTTTTTAACCCGGTATGGCCGGATGATAGAAACATGTTTTACACCGACAGCCTTAACAATGTCTTCAATGGATACCCTGGCATATCCTTCAAAGTTCAGCGCTTTCATATCCACCCCTGGATGGGGTTGATGGCCGGTCATGGCGGTGATGCCATTATCAAGAATAACCAGTGTAAAATTGTGATTGTTAAAGACCGCGTTGATCAAACCGGGTATTCCGGTATGGAAGAAGGTGGAATCCCCGATAAAAGAGATGACTTTTTTGTTTGTAGCCTTTGAAAACCCGCATGATGTGCCCACGGAAGATCCCATGCATATCAAAAAATCTCCTGTGGAGAGCGGCGGCATAAACCCCAGTGTATAGCAACCGATGTCTGTGGGGCAAATCGTTTCCATCCCTTTTGCTGCTTTTTGAACCGAATAAAACGTGGCCCTGTGGGAACACCCTGCACACAAGCTGGGGGGGCGCTGTGGAATTTCAGGAATGTCAGAAAGATCTACACCGGTCCGAGGTGTATAATCCACTCCGAAATATGCGGCGAGACATTCTCTGACAAGTGCGGGATTGTATTCGAAAAGACGCGAAAAAAGGGCATCATCCTTTCCCTTGATGGAAAGCGTCAGTCCTTCTTCCTGGGCAAATGCTTTGACCGTTTCTTCCATAAAAGGTTCACCCTCTTCTACGATCAGCACCTTTTCGCATGTTTTTAAAAAGTCTTGGATCAGAACCCGAGGCAATGGGTGTGAAAATCCGATGCGCAATATTCTCACGCTATTTTCGATATCCAGATCCTTTACAGCATCAAAAACGTAGTTGCAGCTCACACCATTGCATATAATTCCCCAGTCACCCTCCCCATATATTATATTGTATTCTGAATTTTCAGATATTTTTTCGGCTTTATCAAGCTTTTCAAGGAGTTTGGCATGCAAATTTCTAGAAACCGCAGGTACGGTAACATAGTTGAACGGATCTTTTTTAAAATCGCCTTTTGTTTTCGGTTCCCGTAGATCTCCCAAGGATACGATTTCGGTGGAATGGTTGATCCTCGTGGTCGTTCTAAATATAACAGGTAATTGCAGCTGCTCGGAAAGGTCGAACGCATCAACCATCATATCTTTTGCTTCCTGAGCCGAAGACGGCTCCAGCATGGGGAGACCGGACAGTTTGCTGTAATAACGGTTATCCTGCTCGTTCTGGCTGGAAAACATAAACGGATCGTCGGCAGTAACAATCACCAGGCCTCCTTTAACTCCGACATATGCCAGCGTCAACAGGGCATCTGCAGCAACATTCATCCCAACATGCTTCATCACGCACATGCTGCGAACGCCGGAATTCGCAGTTGCAGCAGCCACTTCAAGAGCGACTTTTTCATTGGTACTGTATTCAAAATAAAGTTCGCTTTCCTGAGATATTTGGAAAAAGTTTAACGAAATTTCCGAAGACGGGGTCCCGGGATACGTCGTTGCCACCGCCACTCCGGCCTCAAGGCCGCCGCGAGCGATGGCTTCGTTGCCTAAAAGCAGCATCTTTAAACCGGGTTGTCTGGTTAACAGTTTATGCATAATTTTTTCCTTGTCCTCTGAATATTCGTAAATAATAGGTATTGAAACATTTTCGAACCATAATAGCCTTCTTTTAATCTTTGGCATGCAAAATCAAGGTAATATACCAGCATCGCCAGCTATGTAAAGAATTTTCTGTGAGCCGACAAGCAATTGAATAAACTTTACAAATATTCTACCATGATGTATAGTATTTTACTTATTGAATTTTTGTCCACCTAAATGTGAGGTCTGAATGCGACACCCGATAATTTTGGTTATTGCAACACGTAATAAAGGAAAAACACAAGAGATCAAGGCGCTTTTAAAAGATTTTCCAGTTGGCATTAAAAATCTTGATGATTTTGGTCCAATTCCCCATTTGGAAGAAGATGGGGACACATTTGATGAAAATGCCTACAAAAAAGCAAGTTTTGCAGCCAGAGTCCTGGGGCTACCGGCACTGGCTGATGATTCAGGGCTGATTGTGGAAGCCCTGGACGGTGCACCCGGAATCCATTCTGCACGCTATGCCGGCGAAAATGCAACAGATGAACAAAGATATTTAAAACTGCTCGACGATATGAAAGGGAAATCAAACCGAAAGGCAGCCTTTGAATGCGTCATCTCCATCGCTGTTCCTACAGGCTCCGCCCTGACTTATGAAGCCCGCTGCGAAGGCCTCATCACCACAGAACCTGCCGGTTCGAATGGATTCGGCTACGATCCGGTTTTCTTTTATGCACCCTTAAATAAAACCTTTGCACAAATAACTATAAAAGAAAAAAACCGTATCAGCCACCGAGGGAAAGCACTCGCCGAATTCAAATCGGAATTTGATAAAGTGTTGACCTGGATCCGTCAACACATGCCTGTTTAAGAAAAACGTGATTGATGTTTTATTGTTATCTGCTAAAGTTTCGCACCTTTATTTCCGTAAATACCAATAGAGTATAGCTGTCCGGGAAACTTTTTAAGTTAATTTATTAAAAAAGGATAAAACGTTTTATGATTGCAGACTTGATCAAAAAAAATAGGAGTTTCCGCAGATTTTACCAGGATCACGTCTTAGACCTCGAAACCTTAATAGATCTGGTTGATCTTGCAAGATTGTCGGCTTCAGCGGCAAATTTACAACCATTAAGATACATCCTTTCCGTTGATTCACAAAAAAATTCTCAAATTTTTTCATGTCTGGGCTGGGCAGGATACCTTAAGGACTGGCGTGGCCCGAAGGAAGGGGAAAGACCTTCGGGGTATATCATCATTCTCAGTGATTTTGAAAAAGCCAATGATTTTGTTGGATACGACTGTGGTATTGCCAGTCAGAGTATTCTCTTAGGCGCAAGAGAAAAAGGGCTTGCCGGCTGCATGATCGCATCCGTAAAGCGCCAACAGCTTCGAAACTTGCTCGATATTGACGTTCGGTTTAAAATACTTCTTGTGATTGCAATCGGGAAACCCAAAGAAGAAGTTGTGATTGAAACCGTCGGCAGTGATAACCGTATCCGTTACTGGAGGGACAGCGCAGGCGTCCACCATGTACCCAAGAGAAATTTAGAGGATATCATTATTGATTCATACTAACCTAGACCGGACAAGCCAGTTGTAGCGTAGCGGACTTGTCCGCCTGTGCCGTGTGGCGGAAATCCCGATTTATCGGGGAACCGTAACTATTTGCCACCAAGGCACAAAGACCCGCCCGCCTCGCCTAAGGCGAAGCCGGCGGGTCTTTGTGGCGAGAAGAAAAAAATATTGCTACAAAAAGCACAAAATTTACATTAAGAAGCTAAATTATTCTGAAAAACTATCAAAAAATAGAACGAGATAAGGAGAATGTAGATGTTCCAAAAAAAGAAGGGAATAGATATTGTCGTTGAAATTGGAGGCATTACATCTTTAAAAGAAGCCATGCAACTTTTTGAAAAGAAATTAGATGAAAAAAATCTATCGAGGATACAAAAAATTACCCACCCGGAAGTGGTCATTAAAATCGCAAACTCAATCGCCATGGGTAAACCTGATGCAGTTTTTATTAATACGGGATCCGAGTCGGATAAAAACCATATCAAGGAAATGGCATTACGAAATGGAGAAGAAGCCAAACTTCCAATGGAAAACCATACCGTCCATTTTGATCTCAAAGATGAACAGGGACGAATTATCGATCGTACGTTTTATATCGCAAATGAAGGAGAAGATATCAGTTCTCTTGCCAATAAAATGGATAGGCCAAAAGCACTGATCGATATCAGGGATAAGATGACGGGTATTATGCAGGGCAAAACCATGATTGTAGGATTCTACTCTCGGGGTCCTGTCGGTTCACCGGCATCAAACCCGGCTCTTGAGATTACAAGTTCGGCATATGTATCACATAGTGCTGAAATCCTTTACAGAAATTCATTCTCTGATTTCGATAATGAGGTGGATCGAGTGGGTCACTTTTACACCAATATTCACAGTGAGGGACAAAACAGACCCGAAGATCTGCCCAATGCGCGTGTATATATGGATCGAAGTTTTCAAACAACATACAGCTTTAATTGTACTTATGCGGGGAATACGTTGCTTATGAAAAAAGGAAATCATCGATTTTCCGTTGATAAAGCAGTATATGAAAACAGGGGCAATGAACTGTCGGAACATATGTTCATTACCGGAATAAACGGGACCGGAGGTCGTATCACTTGGTTAACCGGCGCAGCGCCCAGCGGTTGCGGTAAAACGACAACAGCCATGGCAGGCAACCATTTCATAGGCGACGACCTTGCTCAGATGTGGATCGACGAAAACGGGAGCATCCGTTCAATCAACCCCGAATGCGGTATTTTCGGTATTGTCGAAGATGTTAACTGGGAAGGTGACCCTTTTCTTATGAAACTTCTCAGAGAACCGGGTACAGAAGTGATATGGTCGAATGTTCTCATTGATGAAAACGGTGTTCCTCACTGGACAGGAAACGGTGAAAATCCTCCATCTAAAGGGAAGAATTTTCAGGGACAATGGGAAAAGGGCATGACCGATAAAGATGGAAAAGAGATACCGATGTCACATCCCAACTCAAGATGCACACTAACGTCTTCCGCTCTGGCAAATTATTCGGAAATATCCGAAGACCCAAACGGTGTTGAAACAAGAGTGGTTACCTACAGCGGTCGAGATAGTAATACCATGCCTCCCGTCTGGGTGGCGAAAAACTCGGACCACGGCGTTGCCATCGGCGCCTGCATCGTGTCCGCAGCAACAGCAACGGAAGTCGGCGCTACCGGAGTTAAACGGGCTCCATGGGCCAATGCCCCCTTCACCCCCGGCCCTCTGGCTGATTATTTGGATGCTCAATTTAAATTTTTCGGGAACAATAAAATTTCAAAAGATAAAAAACCTGTGATGGCTGGATTGAATTATTTTTTGACACAAGAAGCCAGGGGTGGAACTTCCAAAAAACTTCTCGGAGAAAAAAGGGACGTCAAGGTCTGGTTAGCCTGGTTGGAAAGACTGGCTAACAATGAAGTCAATGCCATTGAATCCCCCATAGGGTATCTCCCGAAGTTCGAAGATCTTCAAAATCTTTTCCGATCAATCATCGACAAGGATTATACGAAAGAGCTGTATATCAAGCAGTTTTCTTTATATATTGACAATATCGTTGCCAGAATAGACATGCAGAAAGAAGCATATGGCAAAGAACCCGGTATTTCCGGTAAACTGTTCGATATTTTAAAAGAACAAAAGGAAGGTCTATCAGCGCTGAAAAAAACCTATGGTTCGGTTGTAACGCCGTCTCAACTTGAGGAAATTTAAGATTAGACCCATACTCAACGTTATTTGCAGCGGCCGCATGCTGGTCGCCCTCTTAATGGGTTTTTCCTGCGGCCTGCCGCTTCTTCTGACCATCACCGTACTTCAGGCATGGATGCAAGAAAAAGGAGTGGATCTGACCGTTATCGGCATGATGGCTCTTGTGGGTCTGCCTTATACGCTAAAGTTCCTCTGGGCCCCTGTTCTGGACCGGTTTACACTGCCGTTTCTGGGTAGAAGAAGAGGATGGCTTCTTGTCGCTCAAGTGGCCTTGATGTTTTCGATCTCAGGATTGGGATTTACAGATCCGGGGAAAAGCCCCTGGATGATGGCCTTTATCGCTTTTCTGGTTACCTTCTTCAGTGCTTCACAGGATATTGTTGTTGATGCATATCGAAGAGAAGACCTTCCGGATGAAGAGCTAGGGCTGGGCGCTTCACTGTATGTCAATGGATACCGCGTGGGGATGCTTCTGGCTTCCGGCGGCGGTCTGATCATGGCCGATCATATGCCGTTTTCAATGGTCTATCAGGTTATGGCAGTCTGTATGCTGCCGGGAGTTCTAACCACCCTGCTGGCACCGGAGCCCGACATTCATGATAGCGCTCCGAAAACCATAAAAGAAGCCGTCGTACTGCCCTTGATTGAATATTTCAACCGGCAGGGTGCCTTGTGGATACTGGCGTTTATTCTTTTATACAAGATCGGCGACACCATGGCCAGTGCCATAACGATACCGTTTTATCTCGATATCGGTTTTTCAAAAACTCAAATAGGCACTGTGGTAAAACTGTTCGGATTCTGGGCCACCGTGGGAGGAACTCTCATCGGCGGCGTGATGATGCTTCGGCTTAAAATCAATCGCAGCCTGTGGGTTTTCGGTATTCTTCAGGCAATTTCCACTGCAGGCTTTGCAATACTGGCACGAATCGGCAACAGCCTTTTTGCACTGTCGGCAGTCATTACATTTGAGAACCTCGCTAGCGGAATGGGAACTGCCGCTTTTGTGGCGTTTATGGCGAGTATTACCAACAAAAGGTTTACCGCCACTCAATATGCACTGCTCAGCAGCCTCATGGGCGTTCCGAGGGTGATTGCTTCGGCACCCACCGGATTTCTTGTTAAGCATCTGGGCTGGGAAACCTTCTTTATCGTCTGTACGTTAATTGCGGTCCCCGGCTTACTGCTGCTTCTAAAATTTGCACCCTGGAATCAGCAGACATAGGTGATACGGATCTATATCGAAAAAGAGTTTGATCTCTTCGCCGCTTATGAGACAAATAAGTAAAGAATCCCCCGCAATGCGGGGCAGGCTTGGCCCATCGAAGATCCCGCATTGCGGGAGAGGACGTGGTTTTTTAAGCCGAAATAAACAGCGAAATTGCAAGTTTTACAGGGGCTAAACAACAAATGGACGAAAAAATAGAAAATAAAAAAATTATTGCTCGAATTGAAAATCTGGCCCGGCAAAGAAAAGAACTTCTATCTCTGCCCCCTGAAGAAATGCTTAACTCCATTTTAAACTCGACGCAATCCACCGCCCTTGTCCACTCATTTTCAGAAGAAGATTTTTATTTTTTAATTCACAACATCGGAATTGAAGATTCCCATCCACTTTTATATCTGGCATCCAACAAACAATGGGAATATATTATTGATCTTGAAGCTTGGGAAAAAGATCGAATTGAATTTCCATCAATTACAAGATGGTTTGACCTTCTATTTAAAGTCGATCCGAATCGCTTTATAAAATGGTCTCTGGATCAAAATTTTGAATTCATCAAATTTTATCTATTCAACAACATCGAAGTGAAAATCAGAGAGACCGATCAGGATCCATCCGAACTTGGTGATGCATTTATTACCTTGGATGATATTTTCTATGTAAGGTTTCTCGACGAACCGATTGCTTTTGAATCAGATGAGGATGAATCCTATGAAACCGATAAAAAACATCGCGATGCTTTTCTTTCAAGATATCTCAAAACGCTCGCAGACAATGATCACATTGCATATCAAAAATTGCTGATAGAGTCTTCCGGCGTCATACCTGCCGAGTCTGAAGAGGAAGCCTACAGATTGCGAAATGTAAGACTGGCTGAAAAAGGATTTCTGCCGTATGAAGAAGCCATTGGCATTTACCAGCCGATGAAAGTTCGCGATTTTAAAATACAAGAAAACAAATCAATCAATCAAGACCCGGATCGAAAACTCTTTTTTCCTGTTCCGCTATATCATACAGGGGTTATAGAAGAAAAAAATCATTTTACAGTCGCTTTGAAAAATATTAAAGGGGATGATGTTTTGGAGCAGATTCAATCCGAATTTGCCGGCCTTTGCAATCGGATTATTTCCGCGGATCAGAAAACCATCCGGGAAAAAGACGAGCTTATAAGTATCGTCAAAAAAGCTAGTGGTTATTTGAATATCGGACTTGAAAAGCTTACCGAAGACATTGGTGAGCGTGATACCGAACATTGCACCACTCTGATGCAAAACTATCCGCTTTCGAGTATTTTCAGAGTAGGATTCGGACTTGCATTAGAGCTGAAATGGCGGGCCGAAAGGTGGCTGAAAAAGTGCTGGTTTAGCAACAAGGGGTTACCTCTGAGCTTCTGGGGCGAAGAATGGATGGGTGCGCTGGGAGGACTTCTGATTAAAAAGCCGTTGTTTTACGACAACTATAAAACAGGAGAACTTTACAGAGAATTTATTTCCATTGATGACATCAAAAAAACAGAATATATACTCAACGAAATTATTGCTTTTGATGAGCTTTTTTCCTTAATTTCAATAGAACCCGATCCGGCATCGAAGGGTTATCTGACCTACAAAAATTTTATATTGACCCTCTGGGTCAGGCATACCTTAGGGCTGTCGGAAAAACTTATTCCCTTGACCTTTGATGAGTTTCGAGGCTTTTTTGATGATCTTTGGGCAGATAAAGAACAACTGCGTAAAACGAGTCTGCCGATAAAAGAATCGTTTTTAGACTGGGTATCAAGCAAGACGGGACTGGTGCATTACGAGATTTCCCAGAGGCTGGGACAATCTTTTGAAAATCTTTTCAAAGAAATCGAAAGCGAATACGGGAAAGTATCCCGCAACGACCTCGATCCCAGATATATTCACCTTTTTTTGATAGATATCAAAAAAGGCGGAAATTAAACATCAATTGAGCGAAAGTCGAGGATGCCCCAGATTCAAGGCATCAAGGGTGAAGCCGTAGTCGCCTACTGCGAACCCTTAATAACGAAGAAGGTGGGGTATCCTCGGCTTTCCTGAAAGGTAAACAAAATGGGGGTTTTTTATAAATTTATATCTCATAAATATAAAGGTTATGAAAATTCATCAGAATCTATTAAATTTATAAGCAAATCAAATAGATGATACATTTTCCCCATTTTGTTTACGATCAATTGAGGTTAAAATGAATAACGACCCATCAAATGTTGAAATCTCTGTCAATGAGCTAAAACTGCTCGTTAACACATTATCAAAATCGGTTGCACTGTCACTTAAAAAGCGATTTGCCTGGCTGTGGCTACTTGCGGGTTTATTGATTGGGGTCAGTGTCACACTTTTGATCATTAGCCTGGCCTGGGAAAAAACGGACAATATTTCTGTAACGTCGGAAACGCTTCTGGAAAAAACAGATGTTGTAATGTCTGATCTTCAAAAGATAAATTCAGACATCACAAAATTAACTGAAACCGTAAATGCTTTAAATGAAAAAACCAAGACCGAAAATAAGCCACCTCCACCTTCTAAGATAAAACCGACCGAACTAAATGAACCTCAACACATTCTACGACCTAAAAAATACACGGTTTATCTGCATTATTCGGATATAAAAAATAAAAATCTAATGGAAAAATTTTCTGCCTTTCTCGAAGAAAACGGCTTCGAGGTTTCCGGGATTCAAAAGGTCAACTATAAGAGCCAAGATATTCGGTTCTTTCATGATCAAGATAGAAAAGGTGCATTTATTTTAAAAAAACATTTAACTGGATTTGTTCAATCTGTTAAGAATCTTAATGATAACGAGATCAGAGTTATTAACTTAAGTCACAAATATCCAGGGGCACAAAAAGGTCTGCTTGAGGTTTGGGTGGATTTTTAATCTCATAGAAATAATTGGAGAACATAGATGAATGGTCAGATGGTAAAAGAGACGCTGGAATTGACATCTTATTCAGGCACTCTTTTAATCCTGATATTGGGCATCATGGTAATATCCGGAATACTGGCGGGCTTAACGAACTATTTCTTCAGCGAAAATCAGAAACCACGGGGGTTACAAGCGATCCTGGGTCGCTGTTTGCTGGGAATTGCCGCAGCTTCAACCGTTCCGCTCTTTTTGAATATCATCTCCAGCAATCTGCTGGCCACAGCACAAAAAAATCCGATCAATCTGCTGGTCTTTAACGGTATCTGTCTTATTTTCGCCTTTGTCTCGTGCAGGTTTAAAGAGATTATATTTGTTAAACAATCACAGAAAACCGAAAAAGATGAAAAAGATGAAAAAGATAATACCATTATCATTCCCATTAAAACAGAATATGGTTTGGAAACGTCTCAACGGGAATTTGTAAGGGAAAAAACAAACCGGACCGGATTGTCCGTAAGTGAACTCAAAATACTGGGATCGATTGCCAATAAAAAGGATGCGCATACCAGTCTTGTGAATTTATTGAAAGATCCTGAATTGATCAACGAAAAAATTAATGAAACGCTCTCTTCGCTGATGGCAAAAGGTTTTGTTGAGCAGAGATTAAGCAAGGAAAACAGACTGCTTTTATATTTGACGCCCAAAGGAAATCGGATTCTAACAAAGGCTCTTGGAAAATCCCATACTTAGTGCTCTAATTCATAAATACGATGACGTATCTTTATCAGGGCAACTATGCCAGATAAGCTGAAGTCCAAAAGTTTGAAGTTTGAAGTGCCTAAAGTGAGCTAAAGTTGAGGAACGCGCTTTCAGCGCGATCAATTATAATTAAAATTGATAGAATACCCTAACTTTAGGCACTTTAGTTCACTTTAGGCACTTTAAACTTTTCCATCCAGAACCGGTGATTAAAAAGTCGACACGCTGCTGTATGCTTGTAGATGGCATCCGCTGCAATCAAAACAGCGGCATTGGTCCATGTACTTTTATATTTGGGCCAAATGATCATGTCCGGGCATGTAAACCCGCACCAGTATGACCCGTCTGAGTTGGTTCTATTCTGAATCCAGCTAAACACTGTTTCTGAAAGATGCATATTGCCTATGGCAGATAACGCCAATGAAAGCTCGCATGTTTCTGCAACCGTCACCCAGGGCCGGTCCGATACGCATCGAACGCCCTGTTTTTTGATGACGAATTTATCCCAAAACTTATCGATTCGCTGCTGTGCCCTACGCCCGGTGACTGCCCCTGACAGGATTGGATAGAACCAATCCATTGAATATCGGGCTTTGTCCTTATTAAAGCGATCAGGCAGATTCACAATGGCATGTCTCAACCTAACCAGCCCCTTTTCCCATACAGGCATATTTTCATTGAGCAAGTTTGCTGTGACCAGAGCACATTTGATGCTCATATAGACGGAACTGGAGCCGGTTAACAGCGCTGCGGAATCAATCCTCCCTTGGGGGCTTATTGCCCAATAGATCTCGCCGTCGGGCGCCTGCAGGTCAAGGACAAAGTTTATGGCCGATTTTATCGTCGGCCACATCTTTTTCAAAAAAATCAGATCACCGGTGATAAGATAATAGTGAAAGACACCCACAGCAATGTAGGATGAAAAGTTCGTATCCCGTGTCCTATCGATAGGAACACCATTTACATAAGCGGTATACCAGCTTCCATCATCAAGCTGTATTTGAGCCAACCACTCGTATGCACGCCGTGCCTCTTCGAGATATCCACCAATGCCAAGCCCCATTGCAGCCTCTACATGATCCCACGGGTCTGTTTTCTCACCATCACACCAGGGTATTTCACCGCTTTGTTTTTGCGTTTTGGCGATTAGGCCGGCAACAAGATCAATGTCAATCGGGAGATTCTGTTTGCTTGGGCACAGTTTCAGTCGCATAGTATAACATCGTTGTTGTTCAACTTATTCGGTGTCGCTTGTGAAATCCGAGTTTAAGGTTTGCAAGGATATCGATTTGTGATAATTTACATCCGAATTTATAATTCGTGCCCATCCATTGATTCAAAATGAACACAACGGGTGTCCAATTCAGAAATGAGCAATTTTTGTTCTGATCAAGGCCGCACAAGGGTTTTCGGTGAGGCGTACGTCTGTACGCCGCAGCCGGAAACCCGCGGAGAACGCAGAGCTGGACAAAAAGGGCCATTTCTGGATGGACACTAATTCGTTTTGTGAACTATAACAAAGATGCTGATTAATCAATTAAAAAGAGCGCTGCGATTCTATTTTATTACCGATGAGGATGTTCCCGGTTTTCCTCCGATACAGCAGGTACAGAAGGCCATCCGGGCCGGAGCAACCATCATACAATACCGCAACAAATTTTTTTCTTCGCGGTTCTTCGAAGATGCTGCCGCCATAAGAAACATCTGCAAATGCAATGCTGTTCCCTTTATAATCAATGACAACATCCTCCTTGCCAAGGCGGTTTCAGCTGACGGGGTTCACCTGGGTCAGGAAGATGAAGATCCGACCCTGGCCAAACGTATTTTAGGACCGCAGTCCATCGTTGGAATATCCGTATCCAATTTGGATGAGCTCCATCATACGGACCTGTCAAGTTGTGACTACATCGGCACGGGACCTGTTTTTTCAACCCAGACAAAAAAGGATGCAAAAAAAGTTGTCGGTCTTTCGGGATTAAAGGCTGTTGCAATGGCATCTCCGGTCCCCGTCGTTGCCATCGGGGGCATTGATGAAACCACCGCTGCATCCTGCATCAAGCAAGGTGCTGCGGGCGTAGCGGTCATCAGCGTCATTACCCGGACAAAGGACCCTTTTCAAAAGGCCTTGCAGGTCTCTTTGGCCTGTGGATGCGTTCCCCCTTCCACGGTTTTTTCACCGTGGAACGATGAGTTCGCGTTGATCAAAAAACTGATTAAAGATATGCCGGCAGACCCATTTATAGAAGTCGCTCCCGGTGATGATGCCTGTCTCCTGATGTCGTTAGATCGTCCTGTCATCACAACAGACACACAAAAAGAGGGGGTTCATTTCAGATTTGACTGGCAGACGCCCCAAGAGGTGGGCAGTAAAGCCGTTGAAGTTACGCTCAGCGACCTGGCAGCTTCTTATGCAACGCCTGTGAGTCTTTTTGTCAACCTTGGGCTTCCGGACTATATTCCAGACCAAATTGTCGAAACCATCTACAAGGGGGTTAAAACATCCCTTTCAAAACACAACTGCACATTGGGTGGCGGTAATATTTCCCTTGGGATTGAAGTAACTTTAGATCTTTTTGCCGTTGGTCTTGGACGTGACGACATATTTCCAAAGCGTTCCGCAGCGCTCCCCGGCCATGGGCTCTATTGCACGGGGCCGCTGGGTCTCGCCCGTGCCGGTCTATTTTCACTGATCCGAAAAGAACATACGTTTAAAGAACTGATTGAAAAATTCAAATCCCCGTCAGCCCGATTTGATGCTGCCCATGTGCTGGCCGAAAATCAGATCGGCTGTGTCATTGATGTCAGCGACGGCCTTGCCGGTGATGCAAAAAGGGTTGCGGAAGCTTCTGAAGTTTCAATAGAACTCGATTTAAGCTCGAGTGTGCTCCACCCGGAACTTGTTTTATTTTGCGAAAAATATCATTTGAAACCCGAAGAAATGATCCTGGCCGGTGGAGAAGATTACGAACTGTTGTTTACATGCCCGGATGATGTATTTGAAAATGTTAGAAAAAAGCTGCCTGAAGCATATTACATCGGCCGCTGCCTTGAATTTCAAGGAACACATATGGTAAATCTTCCTGAAAATATTTTATCCTTTCAACATGGGAAAAAGATAAATAGATGAGGGGTCGGGGATTTTTTATTTGTTAAATCGCTCCATGGATAATGCTTTTTTATAAACCGTGTAAACTCGTGGTTAAAGGATCGTAAAGAAAGAACAGATTTCAATATAAAAACAATGGATTCATCTTGAAACCAACACTCTATTGCTGTTGACATGTTTCGGTATGCGTCTGTTCTTTCTAACGATCCCTAAACCACTCAAACAGTACACGCTTTATAAAAAAGCATTATCCATTCCGCTGATATATATGTATTGCACGTGTTTACAATAAAAACACCCCGACCCCTGAAAATATATTCAAAGAGAGAGGCGAATGCAGATCACTAACAACATCCACGGTTTTATGTGGAAATCGATGTCCGCCAACAACTGTAACACCTATTTAATTGACGGACCCACCCGCATTCTCATTGATCCCGGGCACACGCACCTTTTTGATCACGTGCAACAGGGACTTGTAAAGTTAGATTTAACCCTTGAAGATATCGGTTTGATTATATGTACCCATGCCCACCCGGATCATATGGAAGCTGTTCAACGATTTAAAAATACGGTTGCGATGACAACCCTTCACCATAAAGAATGGCATTTTTTAAAGACCATGGCGCCAAATGTTCGGGCTTCCTTGGGTTTCGGATCCAATACCATTGAACCCGATTTTTTTCTTAAAGAAGGCGATATTTCCATAGACAATGTCGATCTTAAAATTTTTCACACGCCCGGTCATTCACCGGGATCGATATCACTCTATCTATCGGACCAAAAATTACTGTTCACAGGTGACCTCGTTTTTAAAGGGGGTATTGGGCGAACGGATCTTCCGGGAGGTGACGGTTCTTTGTTGAAAGACAGTTTAAAAAGGCTGTATGAACTTGACATCGAA
>Ga0209940_1000095_pt1 | contig 14848 bp, 11 predicted proteins | sample SalPonF2_B_D1_MG_FD_185726 | JGI IMG/M metagenome (GOLD analysis project Ga0209940, IMG submission 185726) | Salt pond soil microbial communities from South San Francisco under conditions of wetland restoration - Salt Pond MetaG SF2_B_D1_MG... ...
CTTTCAACGTAGTCAAAATATTAAAAGATTCCGATGTGGTCATGAGCAAAAAGGAAGACTCCGTTAAGACCATTCAACAGGAGTGCATCGCAAAACTGAACCTATCCTTTAACGCATCCGATATCGATGAAATAGCCAAAGACGGCTTGACGTCTCTGGAAAATGGATACTCGGAAGGCGTCATAGAATGCCTTGATCTTTTTGAAGAAATCTTACAATACAGAAATGCGCCCAAAGCCTTTAGAGTTGGTCACCACAAGATTATCGGAGCATGGGTCAAAAAAGAAAACGGGGAAGAAATGTTCGGCCCTATGGTGCTTTACAGTATGATTCACAACACTCTAAAATTGATCGATCAGCAGGTCGGCAGTTTTGATAAAGAAAGGATAGAATTTATTCAGCACGTTGCATCAGGAAAAAAGAAGGCTTCGGCAGAAGACTCGGATGTTTTTCAATATCTCAAAAAAGCTGCCGTCGATCTAGTGGAGTTGGAGATTATTGAGAAATGAAAAAAGAAATTGTGACATCAGGTTCATCTGTCATTAGTAAGAAAAAAAAAGAAAGCCTTGAAGCCTATCTGGGAAGCTGTGTAGGGGTCACGCTGGTTGATCAACATGCCGATGTGGGAGGATTACTTCACCTTCTTTTGCCCGAGGCTACAGGGACGGATATGTCTTTTCAACCTGAAAGTTATGCCACCACGGGCATGCCGCATTTTTTGAAGAAGTTGATTGATGCGGGTGCTTCGAAAGAGAGGCTGGAAGCATGTATGGCTGGAGGTGCTCTGATCGGACCCGTGTCAGATCATGATCTGTCTTTAGATGTTGGAGGACGAACAGCCCAAGTGGTTCAAGTGTATCTTGAGAATCAGGGGATTCCAATAAATGATAGTGAAACCGGGGGATATTCCGGGCGCAAAATAAGCCTCGATCTTTATCACTGGAACACGACCATTGAACCAACATGGCAAATTGAAAGGCCGTCCTTGAGTCCTTTTCAAACCGATGTTGTTTTCAATATTGATGAAGCGATTCTTAGAGTTAAACCAATACCTCAGGTGGCACTTAAAGTCATCCGCATGATACAAAGAGATGATTATACGATGAAAGAAGTTGGGAGTGAAATCCGCCAGGACCAAGTGATCAGCGGAAGGGTTTTAACTCTTTGCAACTCTGCTGTCATGGGACTAAAAACTGTCGTCGATTCCATTGATCGAGCACTGATATTGATAGGGGAAAAGCGCCTTTTAAAACTCGTCGTTACGGCATCTGTCAAATCTCTTTTCCCCCAATCATCTCAAGGTTATTCCTTGTGCAAGGGGGGAATCTTCCAGCATTCTATTGGGACTGCATTGATTGCTCAAGAACTTGCCGTTTTTACTAAGAAGGCAGCACCCGACATTGCTTATACAGCCGGCCTTTTGCATGATATAGGAAAAATTCCGATGGACCAGGTTATGGCGGCAAACGTCCCTTTTTTCTATAGATCTACGCAGGAAAAGGGTGCTGAATTGTGCGAGGCGGAAAAATTGAAGTTCGGTATAGATCACACTGAGGCAGGACGGCAGTTGGGCAAGATATGGGCCCTGCCGAACAACCTGATCAATGTGATTGCAAACCATCATTATCCCGAAACGGCAACTGAAGACAAAGAACTTGTAACGCTGGTGTATCTTGCTGATCTGTTGATGTCAAAATTTCAAGCACACTATGAATTGGATCAAATCAATACGGAAAAGTTATTACACAGACTGAATCTATTGGACCTGAATCCCGATCATCTTCCAATTCTGATTGACCTTATCCCGAAAAACATTTTTCAATCAGCATCCATGCCGATCTGAAGACGTTGTTCTTATCTGATGTTAGCAGTGAAGGGCATGAAACTTTAGTATAAACTAAAAAGGGGGTCTCTATTAGAGACCCCCTTTTTATAACTTTTCTTAGTGCTTATGCCTTTCGGTCACACATTAGTTGTTAAGCTTGCTGATATTTAGCCACCATATTTTTTATCCGTCAAGAGCCTGACGATCCGCCATATCCATGAGGATTCTGTCCCTGGCCTTGTCGATGCCCAGAGCCTTTCGTTTCTTGTCGATATGGGCGATCATCTTATGGGCATGTTTGATCGGGTCCGGTTCACAGTCCCACATGCCGCCGTAGATATTTTCGAGTTCTTTGTACAGATAATCCCTGAATTCGGGCGCGCCGTCCAAAGGCATATGATACCCGAAGACCGTGTATATGCCGGATGCAACCACATACTGTCCAATGGCGATGGCCTTTTCACTCATCCATTCAGGCGCACTGCCGGCAAGCGGGGCATCACAGATGTCATTACCAAGACCGCCGGCTTTGACCACCTCGGTGGCTGCCAGCAGGATGCGGGTGTTGTCTACACAAGAGCCCATGTGCAGCACCGGCGGAATACCTACGGTTTCACACACTTCGGCCAGACCCGGTCCACAGAAAACCTGGGCCGTTTCCGGCGTCAGCAGTCCGTGCATCGCCAGAGTTATGCCGCTGCATCCGGTGGTCAGTACCAGCACGTCATTCTTGATGAGTTCCTTGACAATCGTGACATGTTCCTCATTGTGCTTGGTCCGGGCGTTGTTGCAGCCCACCACTCCGGCTACACCGCGAATACGGCCGTTGATGATATTGTCATTTAACGTAAAATACGATCCGCGGAAGGTTCCACCCAGGTGGTACTCGATGGATTCCACGCCGAAACCGGCGATCTGGGTAGCCTTATGATTCGGAATCATAACATCGGAACCCCGGTTCTGGAAATTGTCGATGGCCATGCTTACAATGCGCTTGGCATCGTCCATGGCATGATGCTCATCAAATTCGATGTGAATTACGTTGTCCTGTTCCATCCTGGCGATGGGGTGGGTGGTGATTACCTTGGTGTGAAAGCACTTGGCCACGTTGGCCAGGTTCTGGAACACACACTGCACATCCACCACCATGGCGTCGCAGGCGCCGGTGATAATGGCCAGTTCCTGCTGGAGATAGTTCCCTGCCGGGGGGATGCCGTGGCGCTGTAGAATCTCATTGCCGGTACAGCAGATGCCGCCCAGTTGAATTCCTTTGGCCCCTTTTGAGTGGGCATAATCGACCATCTCCTTGGATTGGGCAGCGGCCACGATCATCTCGGACAAAATCGGCTCATGTCCGTGAACGATGATGTTGACATGGTCTTCCTTCATAATACCCAGGTTAGCTTCAGACTGCAAAGGAGAGGGAGCGCCGAACATCACATCCTGAAGGTCGGTGGCCATCATTGCACCACCCCAGCCGTCAGCCAGTGAACAGCGGGTGCACTGTTTGACGATGTTTTTATAATCCTGGTCAACCCCCATATGGGTCCGGTGCATGATCTCCACAACTTCACGGTCAATATTTCTGGGCAGTACCCCTAGTTTTTTCCAGCGTTCATAAAGGGGCGCCGGGGCTCGCTTCAGATAGGCCAGTTCGCCCTCGGGTTTGCCCCATTCGGCCAAGGCTTTTTCAGCGACTTCAAGGGCGATTTCATCAAAATCGCGATCGAGTTCTTCGCCGTCTTTCTCAACCGTGGTGGCCACCCCAAAGTAGGGGGCAATTTGCAGGAGTCTTTCAGGAGATTTGATTTTATAGTCTTCGGTTTCTTTTCGGGCCACCGACAAAAAAACTTCGGCCACAGCACGACCGTGGTCCGAATGGGCCGACGTACCGGCGGCCACCATGCGGGCAAAGTTTCTGGCCGCTATCGTATTGGCCGTCGCACCGCACAGACCTTTTCGGGTATCTTCACCTTCGATCCCCGCCTTGGGCATGGGCAAACGGCATGGCCCCATAGCACAGTTTTTACAACAGGTTCCCTGCATTCCAATGTTACAGGGCTTCATGGTTACCGCTCGATCAAAAACCGTCTCAATATCCAGTTTCTGAGCCCGAACGATCATTTCCTGAGTTGCAGGATCAATAGAGGCCGCTATAGGATCCGCCATCTTTTTCGGCTTCGCGACCTTTGCTTTTTTTTCTTCGGCCATTAATAATTCCTCCTTGTTTAAGGTTTTCCATACATGGAAAGATTAATAATCATGTAATTTTTGAGTTGACAACAATTAATAATAATATTAATAATCATTCCTATTACTCTTAGAGCTTAGAATAGTCAAGATATTTATTAAAATTTTTAAAATTTATTTATAAAAGGAAATTTGGCCTTGCCTGAAAAAAAGACTCGCAGGATGACGCTCCAGCGGAAAACGATTCTTGAAATCTTAAAACAAACAAAATCTCATCCCAGTGCTGACGAAATCTATGAATTGGTTAGAAAACAACTGCCCCGTATCAGTCTGGGTACGGTTTATAGAAATCTTGAGGTCCTTGCCAAGACGGGAATGATACAGAAACTGGAACTTGGCGGAACCATTAAAAAATTTGATTGGAATCCGAATAAACATTACCATATCCGGTGCCTAATTTGTGGACAGGTAGACGATGCCCCCATTGCACCTTTGAATAAACTGGAAGATAAGCTCTACGGTTCGACTGTTTTTTCGATAATTGGACACCGACTCGAGTTTGAGGGACTTTGTCCGGATTGCACAGTAAAAGAATCTCAAAAAATTGATCTTAAAGACGCAAATTGAAATTTGGGAAACAACCCGCCAAGTTTTACTCCGCCCTTTATGCGTGATATTTACGCCCCTATGGCGTTCCCCCCATACAGTCTTTGAGCACCTCTTTAACCAGTCGTTCGATGTCAAGTTCCATACAGATAGTGCATAAGCAGACCTGGACCCGTCCCCAGTCCCTGCTAAAACGGCATAAGTAACTTGCCTGGTTGGATTTACACGAAAAACAACGCAATGAACAATCGCTCAAATTAGGTAGAACATTATTGGCAGACCCAGAGAATCTAATGTTTTGAAACATCTTCTTTTTCTTTACATCCTATAACTCCGGGTGTTAATAATTTTTAAGCATCGGTTGCACCGAACCGATGGATGTCTGGACTTCGTAATTTAAGTATTTTCCACCGACCTTTTAAAACGTGATCTTTACGACAATCATCAATGAACGTACTTTCCGCGGGTTCTTCATCAAAAAATAGAAGGGTTTTATGGAGGGATCTATATATGAGAGTTCTAATCGCCTTCTTAATTTTGCTTTCCGGCCCAGTAGCAAGTGCCGGAGGTATTGAAACGGTTATCGCTCCACCGACCGAGATATCTCAGGCCGGACAGTCGATGGTTTTTGCCGTGTACTTCCACAATTCAGAATATAAATCTTTGCAGGTGGATGTTCCAGACAGCATTATGTGTCGTTTGAGCGCTGGAGATGAAACCGTTGAAGTGAAGGCTTATGCTATCCGGACAACATCCGAAAAGACGATGACCATATGTTCGGGGTGTTTTGAAAAAGTGCAATACACACTGGTCCTTCCTTCAACCATTGAAGGCGCAATTACCATGGCAATACCGGATTTTAAAGAGGCCCATGCCATGTTTGCGGTCCATAGCAGCGCTTCAATGAAAGCGTCAAAAAGCAACGAAACCGTACCCAATGAATTCGAAGCCCTGGATTCACTATATGAACTGTACCAGCCATATCTAAAAAATCTCGCGGCATACGACCCCATGTATTTTCTCGTGGGAACCGATCCAAAAAAAAGCAAATTTCAATTCAGCTTCAAATACCGGCTTTTTGACATCAACAGCACGCTGGTAAAGGACCACCCATGGACCAAGGGCTTCCATTTGGCTTACACCCAGACATCCTTCTGGGACCTGGAATCGGCCTCAAAACCGTTTGAAGACACCAGCTACAAACCGGAATTTTTTTTCCTGTCACCCAATATCAGGGTTCCATGGGCCACAGGATTCTTTTTAAAGGGCGGTTTTCAGCATGAATCCAACGGCCGCGCCGGGGAATATTCACGGAGCACCAATTTTTTGTATATCAAGCCCATATATATTGCCTACAGTAAAAATACCAAACTGGGTATAATGATTGCGCCGAAGATTTGGACTTACATTGCCAACGAAGATGAAAACAATCCCGACTTAAACGATTACAGGGGGTATTTCGATGTGGAGATGAAGGTGGGTCAAGCGGACGGTTTTGTTCTGGGATCGAATTTTCGCTGGGCAAAGGAAGGGGGCTCCATGGAACTCGATCTCACCTATCCGCTGAGTCAATTTATATTCAAAAACCTCAACCTCTATTTTCAGGTTCAGTATGTCAACGCTCTGGCAGAAAGTTTGATCAATTATAGAGATCGAACTGAAGCGGTGCGTCTCGGGTTCGCCATTGTCAGATGATTGCTTGGACTGTCAGAAAGTGTATATGAAGGGAAACATACCTTCAAATTATGAATTATAGAGCAAATCCTACTGTTGCTGTATCCTTAATTCTTCTTTGAAACGAGCCAGGCAATCCTCAAGGCATTTTTTGCAGATTTTTTGATCCTTTTCTCCTTTGGAGTAATAATTTACGAATGCGTGTACCCAGTCGTCACCCGTGCGGGGGCATTGGTATACGTAATCGATAAACTGCACCAATCGATCGGTTGCGGTTTTATCCATGGCATGCTCCATACGGCAGGCGTTTTCCTCGGCTCTGTCGGCATCCAGCAGCAACACGTTTTGCAGAAATGCTTTGATAACATTATGTCTACGGGTGATTTCCTTGGCGATGGCCGACCCTTTTTGGGTCAAGGTAATAAAACTGTATGGTTCGTAATTAATCAAACCTTTTTGGGCCAGATTTTTTAAGGCGCCCGTCACTGATCCGCGCAAGACTCCCATCTTCTCAGCGATATCTTTGGCCCTGGCAACCTTGTTGCTTTTTTCAAGGTCAAGAATTATTTCAAGATAGTCCTCTAAACTCTCTGAAAGACCTGTTTTTGAAGTCATTTTTGCCCTCCGATGTTTATATATTTTAATTACGTATCATGAATAATATGCTAAGTCAAAAAATATTTATCCCGACAAATTTTTTTGTTGACAACTTACAATGTTTTGTATACCTAACATTAAATGTGGCTTATAACATTAGGTGTTGGGAGGAATTATTTTGAACAAATTAAGCATGAGAAGAATGAGGGAAAACCAATCGGGCATAATTTCAGCGGTTAAGGCCGATGGAGAAATGGGACGCCGAATTCGAGACATGGGCTTAGTACCTGGAACTCATATCAAAATTCAGGGGAGAGCACCGCTCTATGACCCGGTTGCTCTTCGGGTTATGGGATTTACACTGACGCTTCGAAACAACGAAGCCGACCTTATTGAAGTGGAGGTGGAATAGAAAAAGTGGAAACAACAATTGCTTTGGCAGGAAACCCGAACTCCGGTAAAACAACACTTTTTAACGAGTTGACCGGTGCGCGACAGCATGTGGGAAATTATCCCGGGGTTACGGTTGAAAAGAAACAGGGCACTTATGTCAATAATGGATACAAAATTAACATTGTTGACCTGCCTGGAACTTACTCTCTGACAGCTTACTCCCTTGAAGAAGTGGTGGCTAGGGATTTTTTGGTAAACGAAGATCCGGGTGTGGTGATTAATATTGTCGATGCATCAAACTTGGAGCGGAATCTTTATCTTTCTCTTCAGTTTATGGAGATGGGTATTCCTATTTGCATAGCACTGAACATGATAGATGTGGCAAAAAACCGTGGTATAGAAATAAACGAAAAAAAGTTGTCCGAACTCCTAAGGATTCCGGTTGTTCCGACAGTTGCACGAAGTGGCCGGGGCAAAACAGAGCTAATGAATGCAGCTGAAAAGATGGTCAAAAATAATGAAAAGCCTGTCCCTCTCTACATATCTTACGGAAGCGATGTGGACCAAGCTCTTGTTGAGATGGAAGCTGAAATTAGCGTCAACAACTTTTTGACAGACTCCTACCGTGCCCGCTGGGTGGCCTTGAAATATCTCGAAAATGACGAACAGATTCGCTCCCTCGGTCAAAAGACAAATTCAGATCTATCAGCAAAGCTTGAAGCGATCGTAAATCGATTCTCGGTTCATTTGCAAGATACCTTGAATACCTATCCCGAGGCCATGATTGCGGATCATCGCTATGGTTACATCAAATCAATTATCAAACAGGGAGTTATCTCTTTTAAGCAAGATCAGGACAGGCTTTTTCTTTCAGATAAGATTGACAAGGTTTTGACCAATCGATTCCTGGGTCCGGTTATTATGGTCGCAGTACTGATGGGTCTGTATCATTTCACGTTTGCTTACAGTAAAGCTCCTGTGGGTTGGCTGGAGTCATTCTTTGGCTGGATTGGAGTGATGGCGGAAACGTATCTTCCGAATGGTTTGATTAAGTCGCTGGTTATTTCGGGCATCATCGATGGGATCGGCGGTGTTCTGGGATTTGTACCCCTAATTATGTTCATGTTTTTCGGGATCTCCCTTCTGGAAGATTCCGGTTACCTGGTCAGGGTGGCGTTTATGCTGGACCGGGTCTTTCAGATATTCGGACTTCACGGCAGTTCGGTGATGGCTTTTATTGTGTCCGGTGGCATTGCCGGCGGCTGTGCTGTGCCTGGCGTGATGGCCTCCCGCACCCTTAGGTCTCCCCGAGAGCGCCTTGCCACCCTGTTGACCGTTCCGTTTATGAATTGCGGTGCCAAACTGCCGGTTTTTGCTCTACTGGTGGCCGCCTTTTTTGCTGCCAACGAGGCCAAGATCATGTTTATTATTACCTTAGTCGCCTGGGGTGGTGCGCTTTTAGTGGCCAAGCTGCTGCGCATAACGATAATCAAAGGTGCTGCCACACCCTTTGTCATGGAACTGCCACCTTACCGGCTGCCCACTTTCAAGGGACTGTTGATTCACACTTGGGAGCGCACCTGGCAGTATATTAAAAAGGCCGGGACCGTAATTCTCGGTATTTCCATCATTCTGTGGGCCATGATGACCTTTCCAAGTCTGCCTGAATCAAAAACGCAAATCTTTGAAGCACAGCGAAAGGCTGTGATGGCCGGGGTTTCACCTGCCGTCGTCGAGGAACTTGAATCTACAGATGAGGAGACTGAGCTATCTGAGAAGGCTGAGGACTTAAAAGATCTGTTAATGGCCATAGACTACAGAGTAGCTGAAGCGGCGTTAGAGCATTCCATTGCCGGCCGTATGGGTAAGGCTCTGGAACCTGCGAGCAGGCTGGCCGGGTTTGACTGGCGCACGAACATTGCATTGGTGGGCGGTTTTGCTGCTAAAGAAGTAGTGGTTTCGACCTTAGGGACCGCCTATTCTTTAGGGGAAGTCGACCCTGAAGAAAACCAATCGCTTTCCGAAACGCTTGCCAGTAATCCGGGTTGGAGTCCTTTGGTGGCATTGAGCCTGATTATTTTTACTATCTTTTATGCGCCCTGTTTTGTTGCGGTGGTCTGTATTTCCAAAGAAGCTGGATCGTGGAAATGGGGTGCTTTTTCCATGGCGTTTAATACATTACTGGCCTTTATGCTGGCCATGCTGGTTTTTCAGGTCGGTACAGCCTTAGGGATTTTGGCGGGGTAAATATGGAATTATTTATCATTATTATAATCATTGTTCTAGCGGCAGGCTATACTATCAAAACCTTTTATAATAAATACAAAACCGGAAAGGCTGGCGACCAAAGTTGTGGATGCACATCGTGTGGCTCAAACGATCCGGCGTGCAGTAGGCCGCCCAACACCAAGCCAGATAATTACTTAAACTGAAAGTTATTATTCTTAGCTATACATATTCTTTTAATTTAGAATTTAGTTTCGTCTAACTTTATTAGAAATTGCATCAAATTTAAATAGGATAAAAAAGAAGGAATGGAAAGATATAAAAAATGATGAAAGGGAAGAAAGCATTCATAGCATTTATTCTGGTAATCGTGACATTTTTTCTCTGGCAGCCCCATGGTAATGCAATGGAGGTCACGGATAAGTTTGCCATTAGCGGAATTCTGGCCGGTGCATACCAGTACCAGGATGTGAGCGATGCTTCTGGTTTAGAAAACACCGGACGGGGCGGACTGGCTTTTCAACCCGAGATCAGTTTTACCCCCACCGACAAAGATGAAGTCTTCGCCAAGTTCGGGTTCGGCGCCGGCAATGCCTTGAATGACGGAACATCACCTTTTACCCTGGTTTCATGGGCGGCCGATTTGGAGGCCGACGTGGAAAACATCAACGGCAGGGAACGGGACTATCTGCTCACCGTGTGGTATAAGCACACGTTTCAGTTTGATAAGGAACATTCGCTCGGATTTAGCGGCGGGCTGATCGACAGTACCGACTACCTGGATAAAAACGCCTATGCCAACGATGAATACACCCAGTTTATGAATGAAGCACTGACCAACGCTCCGAACGTATTCGGACCCTCTTATGATATCGGCGGTGCTCTGGAATGGGATTACCACAATTTTACCGTCAAAGGTGTCGTTATGCAGGTAGGTGAAAATGATGATCTAAGATCCTTTCATTTCTACGGCGCCCAGATCGGTTATACGCTCATCACCGGGCTGGGCGAGGGTAATTACCGCATCAATGTGCAAGGAACCAGTGAGGATTTCAGCGACCCCCAGGGAGCAAATTTCGAGTCAAAAGCAGCCGCCATATTTTCTTTTGACCAACAATTAGAGGAAGCCTTTGGTGCCTGGGTCAGGTTCGGATGGCAAGATGACAAAGCCTTGATCAACTACGAGAGTCTTTACTCTGGCGGCATCGATATCTCCGGCAAAATTTGGAAACGAGAAAATGATAATATCGGCATCGGCTATGCCTATCTCAGCGGCGGCAATTCCGGTATAGACAAAACGCAAGTAGCTGAAGCTTACGCGCGTTTTATGCTCAATGAAGTTTTCGCCCTTACCATAGATGTACAATGGATGAAGGACGACTATGTTGCAGGAGACAGTCCAAAGGGATTCATTTACGGTGTGCGTATGACCGCCGAATTTTAACCTTAGGCGGTAATAAATGACATTACCAATTAATGAATCGGAGTTGATAACAGAAGTTGCCGAATTACTTAATAATTTCAAAAATTAGGAATCTTTAAAATGATCGGTCGTTTTTCCAACCTCGGAGTATATCAAGAACTTTTTAAGATGCGGGATTTTTATATCTCATTTGCAGCCGCGCTTCTTGCGTTGATAAGTTACATCATAGACTATGGGAACCAATCCACAAGTTTTTTAGGGAATGCATTCGCCTTAATTTCAGTTTCAATTAACGGCTTTCCCATTATTTGGGGGGCGATAAAGGGGCTTATCAATCGAGAAGTCAATGTCGATGAGCTTGTCAGCCTTGCAATAATTGCCAGCTTGACCCAAGGAGAGTTTTTGACGGCGGCAGTAGTAAGCTTCGTCATGACTTTCGGCGGATTGATTGAACAAGTGACCAGCGAATCCGCTCGCAAGGCGATCAAGTCTTTAATTCGCATTTCACCTCAAACCGCTACTGTTTTGATCGGTAAAGAAGAAAAAATCGTTCCTATCGAAGAAGTATCTGTTGGGGATCTTATTCTTATAAAACCGGGCGAGCGGATCCCGGTTGATGCCTGCATTATATCCGGTATTTCGGCTGTGGATGAGTCGACAATGACGGGTGAACCCTTACCCGTAGAAAAGCAGGTTGGCGATAACATTCTTGCCGGTACGCTAAACCATAATGGGGTGTTAAAAGCGCAGACAATAAAAGTCGGTCATGATACTACATTGGGCAAGGTGATCAAATTAGTCAGTGAAGCCGAGTTGCACAGACCTGAGTCCGTAAGGCTCATCGACCGGTATGCAACGTGGTTCACACCTGTTATTTTAACCTGTGCTGGTATGGCCTGGATATTTACCGGTGATATCAGCCGTGCGGTAGCCGTTCTCATCGTTGGGTGTCCTTGCGCTTTAATCTTAGCGGCTCCGACGGCGACAGTGGCTGCATTGGGCCGTGCGGCCAAATCGGGAATTTTGGTCAAAGGCGGACAGTATCTTGAACGGGCGGCATCAGTTAAAGCAGTACATTTTGACAAAACTGGAACACTAACCTTGGGCGAACCCAGGGTTGAGGAAATCTCCTGTACAGAAGGAATTGAAAAAGAAGAGGTGCTTTCCTGTGCTGCAAGTGCTGAACAGCACTGCACGCATCCATTGGCCCGAGCAATTTTAAAGGCGGCGCATTATGCCAAAGTCGTCGTCCGAGAGGCGGAAGATGCATTTCATGAAATTGGACTAGGGGTGAGAGCAATGGTAGATGGTGCCCTGGTTGAAGTTGGCAGTATTTCTGCCAACGAAAATTCGACTACCTTTCCAAGGCATCTTCAAGAATGCATAGACACATCTATTTCACGTGGCGTAACGCCTCTGGTCGTTTATCGTGATCAAGCGCCAGTGGGGTTACTCAATGTTAGAGATCAAATTCGTTCCGTCGCAATTTCAACCATGAAGCAGTTTAAGAATCTCGGAATTAACGAGATGGCCATTTTATCCGGAGACCATGATAAAGCAGTTAGACGAGTTGCTGATGCGGTAGGTATTGATAATGTTTATGCAAAACTAACACCTCAAGATAAAGTGGAGGTCATCAAAAAATATCAATCACAGAATTTGCCTGTAATGTTTGTTGGTGATGGGATTAACGATGCTCCGGCCCTGGCTTACTCTCAAGTCGGTGTAGCCATGGGCGCTATGGGGACTGATGTGGCTTTGGAAACAGCTGATATTGCACTGACCCACGATGATATCTCCAAACTGCCTTGGCTAATCCGTCTGTCGCGACGTATGCTTAGCATCATCAAAATAAATATTGTATTCGGATTGGCATTTAACGCAATAGCGGTTCTTGCCAGCGGTACTGGCTGGTTAACACCAATCATGGCCGCTATCGTGCACAATGTCGGTAGTGTGTTGGTGGTTATCGCATCAGCAAGCTTGGCTATTTTTCCAGACAGTCTAGGCACTATAGAAAATAAGGCTAAATGATTTGGAGCATACATGGCTCAATGCCTTAGAATTCCAAGTATAATTATCCTATGCTTGAACTCAGGCGGCTTACCAAAATTCAACGATACGATACGTTAATTTAAGGGGTATGGTTGGTGATATCTGGTACTCTGCAATTAAGTGCGACTATCAACCTTGTGAATTATTAGTGATAATATAATACCGTATCACCAAACGATAGTTGTTTCGGTTCTTCTATCTATATTTAAACATCCGAATTTGTGATATGTCCAATAAACGGAAAAAAGGTTGGCGGTGATATGTAATGGTGATCACACGTATCTGACCTATTTTAATTCTTGAGATAACCCTGAAATCTGAAGTCGAGGCAATGTGAACACGTACTAAAAACTCTCTAAGGCAGAATCAAACAATCGGCCACCAGTTCCCACAGATACTTCACCTCAAGATCTTCAAAATCGTATTCGGATTTCACATTATTAAACTGACCGTGGCAACTGTGGCAGGGAACCACAATCATTTTTGCCCCTGTGGCCTTGATCTGGTCGATTTTTTTTCTGGCATAAAAAACACGCTCATCGTTATATCCGGTAGTCATGGTTCCACCGCCCCCGCCACAGCATATTTGGTCCATTCTATTGGGATAAAGATCGACCCAGTTTTCAAGGCACTGATCCATAATCCAGCGCGGCTCGTCAAAATAACCGTGTCCGAAATGCTTTTTGGCCTTTCTTCCGTAATTACATGGGTCGTGATAAGCGGCAAGTTGTGTAAATCTCGACTTGTCGAGCTTGATTCGGCTTTCCTTTATATACCCGATCATTAGGTCAAAAACCGTGGTCACATTAAATTTTTTGAGTGCTTCAGGATAATATTTTTCAAGACCCGACCGGGTCGCAAGATAGGAATGCCCTCATTCAGGGCAAAGAAGATTTTTTATTTCCAGTCGCTCCATCTGATCCACGATCCGGCCGATCATGACCTTCATGGCATCATCGTCACCCGTAAAGTACCCCCAATTGGTGCCCTCCCAGTTTTCCGAGGTTACGGTCCAGTCTTCTTTGGCCACATGAAAAATTTTCCACCAGTGCTTTAAATCTTCGGTATGGGTATTTACCAGTTTGTTATGAATTGTGGTTAAAAGGTTTGCGCCTTTTTTGTCAATAGGTGCTTCAAATCCCTCGAATCCAGGCTCTTCTGCAACTTCTTCGGCAACATCCTCGATGATAAACATAAAATCTTCCTTTGGCAGGCGAAGATTATTGCCGGTCTCCAGAGCCGCCACAAGACCCTTGTGTAAAATTCCGGGGACCTTTTCACGTTCTCTTTTGGATCGAATTTTTCGGATCAGATCCGCAATATCGATCTGCATAGGGCAAACATTTTCGCATTTGCCGCACATGGTGCATATCCATGGCCACCGGGCGTCGACCAGTTCCTCAACAAGTCCCAGTGAAACCATCCGGACCAACATACGGGGGTCAAATCCGTCGATCCCCGAAACTGGACAGGAACTTGCACACACGCCGCAAGTCACACAAAAATCCTGTAAAAACGGCCAGGTTCTGCATCTGGTGTGATCGAGTTGATCCATATCGATGATGTCTTGTGTATCTGTCATCTTATTACCTCATTTGTTGTCGTATCAACAACCAGTCCTCTATACTATTTTCTCTTTCCTGTTTTCTATTTTCTGTACCCTATTGCCGCTATTAATTCTTCTTAAGCCTGCTGGGGCCGAGTTTCATGATGGTTTCTTCAAAGCGATCTGCTATTTGAGCAAATTCCGTTCCCATATTGGACGCAAGGGTTTGTATTAAAAGGCGCTCTTTTTCAAAACCGATCCGTGAAAACATTTCTTGAATTTGTTCTACCGTCTGCTCCGCATAAATGTTCCC
>Ga0209940_1000101_pt1 | contig 14016 bp, 8 predicted proteins | sample SalPonF2_B_D1_MG_FD_185726 | JGI IMG/M metagenome (GOLD analysis project Ga0209940, IMG submission 185726) | Salt pond soil microbial communities from South San Francisco under conditions of wetland restoration - Salt Pond MetaG SF2_B_D1_MG... ...
TGTTCGATAGGACAAAAAGTTGGGAATGGCAATGGCTGCCAGAATACCGATAATCGCAATAACGATCATCAATTCGATGAGTGTAAAACCTTTTTGATCATTTTTTCTCAATTTCTGTAACATGTCCTTCCTCCTCTAAATGTTTTATACGTGTTAACTGTTTTATAAATGCTGTCAAAAAACCTTAGTCTTAAAAAAAACTGCTTTAAAAAAGCACTTCTTTTATTAAACCACCCCCTCTGACATTCACTTTATATTTTTCTTTTTATGTTTGTTTTCATGATTTGCAAATTATATGCCATTAAACATTTAAAAATCTATAAAGGTTGTAACATCCTGAGATACCTTCTATATATTAACTTTCAAAAACATCCTTTCATTTTTCCTTTTAATCCATTATGACAAAATTTGTCATAAAAAATAAATTTCGTCATCTTTACAACAGTGTCGTTTATTTAGGATATCCAAGTCTCAAATGAGCTTAAGATATGTAATTTAGTCTCGAGATAAATTGTTAATGAGAAATGCTGTTCATCGGGCTTTGTGTGGATGAGTTGATGATGATTAAATACAAGCATCTGTCTGGTTTGAAAATAAGATTTATCGTAACCGTTTACAGGTTCAGGGTTAAGGACAAAGAAGGCATTAAAGACCAGAAATCCTCGTTAAAAATGCTCATTTTCCCAAATAATTGCCAATTTGGCTCCTAATTTTGAATTAGGCCTGACGAAGCTGACGCCTTTCTCGTAAATACGCCTCCCAAATGCAGTCCAGAAACGAGAATTGAACCTTGAACCCCTGAACCTTTGAACGCCTAAGATTTATCTTTATATATCCAACTTGGTCATACGATACCGAAACGTTCTAAAGCTGATATCAAGAAGTTCGGCCGCTTCTTGTTTTTTACCGTTGGTGCACTCAAGTGCTTTTACCAGGTAAGCTCTTTCGATTTCCTCGAGGATGGTATCCAACGATACCCCGTTTCTTACCTCATCCAGATCAAAACGCCTGTTTTTGACACCCTCGATCCATCTTCGTTTGTGAACTGAAAGTGCCAGACTGTCCGGCAGGATAATGTTGGTGCTTGAAAGTGCCACACTCCGCTCCATCAGATTTTCAAGTTCCCGAATATTACCGGGAAAATCGTATTTGTTTAAAAGATCTATGGCATATGATGACATTTTGGTGACTTCTTTTTCCATTTCACGGGAATATTTTTCCAGAAAATGCTGGGCAAGCAGACGAAGATCGCTTTTTCTTTCTCTAAGCGGCGGCATCTTGATTTCAATGACATTGAGACGATAAAAAAGATCTTCACGAAAGTTCCCGACAATAACCTCATCTTCAAGCTTCTTGTTGGTTGCAGATATGATTCTGATATCAACGGATACATCTTCGTTACTGCCGACAGGTTTGAATACGCGCTCCTGGACAGCTCTTAATAATTTTACCTGTATGGGAAGGGTGAGTTCCCCGATTTCGTCAAGAAATATCGTTCCCTTATCTGCGGCCTCAAAAAGTCCCTTTTTGTCTTGTGTCGCCCCGGTAAAAGACCCTTTTTTATGACCAAAAAGCTCACTTTCCATCAATGTTTCCGGAATACCCCCACAGTTTACAACAACAAAAGGTTTTTCTTTTCGTTTGCTCTCGTCATGTATGGCTTTTGCAATCAATTCTTTGCCGGTTCCACTTTCTCCGGTAATGAGGATGCTTGTCTTGGTTTTGGCCACCTGGCGGATAAGATTGTAAATATTTCTCATAACCGGGCTGTTCCCCACAATCTTTTCAAAATGAAGGGTTTTCTTGAGCTCATCATCCAGAATCTCTTTTTCATGCTCGATGGTTCTGAGACTCAGGGCATTTTTAATGGTTTTTTTCAACTCTTCATTGTTGAAAGGTTTTGGGACAAAATCGTAGGCTCCCTCGTTCATGGCTTCAACCGCAGCCTCGGTGGATGCATAGGCTGAAATCATAATGACCACAGTGTCTTGGTTCTCATCTCTCAATGCCTTTAAAACATCGATTCCGGTAATATCTCCGAGCCTGATGTCACATAGCAAAAGATCGAAAACTGTTTTTTTAATCATGGATATGGCATCTCGACCATTTTCCGCACAGGTAACCCTATATCCTTCTTTATTCAGCAGGACTTCCAGCAATTCGCGCATGCTGAGTTCATCATCTACGACTAGTATATGAGGTGTGTTATTTGTCATATTTCATTCATCATTAGTTATTGGTTGTTGAGTATTGGTTGTTGATCAACTTTACACTGTTTTTTTGAAATCACAAATCTCAAGCATCAAATTCCAAACAAATCTCAAATCTCAAATACCAATAACCCAAACTATTTTGATTATTCCAGTTTAAAATTTTGAATTTCGGTCATTGTGATTTGTTTGTTATTTGGGATTTGTTATTTGGAATTTCCACCGACTCAACTACTCCACGAACAATTGCGATATTTTAATTGTCCTGATAAACAACCTTCCCCCCCACCATGGTCAACACTGCCCTGCCTTTTACATCCCAACCGTCAAAAGGCGTATTTCGACTGAGTGATTGGAACCTGTTAGCATCTATGCAATATGAAATTTCAGGATCTATAATAGTAATATCGGCCGTTTTCCCAATTTCTAAACCAATTTTTAATCCGAGTATCCGGGCCGGATTTTTTGACATTTTTTCAATAAGATCCGTTATGTCAATTATTCCGGCCTCAACCAGCTTCAATCCTAAAGGAACCGCGGTTTCAAGGCCGATGATACCGTTAGCAGCCCGATCGAATTCAACGGCTTTCTCAATTAAAGAATGCGGGGCATGATCTGTGGCAATGACATCAATGGTGCCATCGACGAGTCCCTGACAGATGGCTTCTATGTCTTGTTCGGTGCGCAACGGCGGGTTCATTTTGCTGTTGGTATTATAATCTTTTATAGAAGCATCGGTCAAAGAAAAATAATGCGGTGCAGTCTCTGCGGTAACAGGAACCCCTCTTTTTTTCGCATCCCGTATCGCCCTGACAGATTCCTTGGTGCTGACATGAGCGATATGAACGGGAACTCCTGTTAATTCACACAGCGCGATATCCCTTAAAACCATGATACTTTCAGCAGCATTGGGTATCCCGGAAAGACCCATTTTTGTTGCAACCGCACCTTCATTCATGGCACCGTCTGAAACCAGATCAAAATCCTCACAATGGGAAATAACCGGCAGATTGAATCCGCTTGAATATTCTAATGCCCTTCGCATCAATTGACTGTTCATCACCGGGTTGCCATCGTCGGATAGGGCGATAGCCCCGGCGTCCTTTAACTCTCCATATTCACAGAGGTTATCTCCTTTTAGCCCCTCGCTGATTGCGGCAATCGGATAAACACGGACAATATCAGCCTTAACGGCCTTCTTTAGTATATATTCCGTAACTTGCCTGCAGTCATTGACCGGATTTGTATTCGGCATACAGCATACCGCCGTAAACCCGCCAAACGCTGCTGCACGGCTACCTGTTTCAATGGTTTCTTTGTATTCATATCCTGGATCCCGAAGGTGAACATGCATATCAATCAATCCCGGCGCAACGATTTTACCGGAAGCATCAATTATTTTAGTTTCTTTACTTTCATTGCCTGCAAGGGCATCTTGTTTAATTTCAACGATGTTGCCATCCTCTATGACAACATCCAGAATATCGTCCAAGTTTCCGGGATCAATGACCCTTCCACCCTTAATCACCGTCAGCATGACGTTTTCCTCCTGTCACCAGATATAAAAGGGCCATTCGGACAGCAACACCATTTGTTACCTGGTCAAGAATAATCGAGTACGGTCCGTCTGCAACATCGTAGGCAATTTCAACCCCTCTATTTATCGGTCCCGGATGCATAATCAACACATCGTCTTTTGCTTTTTTCAGTTTAGCATTTGTCAAGCCATATATTTTCGAATATTCACGTTCGGACGGAAACAAAAAATGCTGCTGTCGCTCTTTTTGTATCCGCAGCATCATGATAACATCTGCATCACATATCGCTTCTTCCATATTATGTGTTACAGAAACACCCAGCGTTTCGATGCCTTTTGGAATCATCGTCGGGGGGCCTGCCAGAACAACATCAGCACCCATCTTTGTAAACCCGATACTGTTCGACCGTGCCACCCTGCTGTGAGATATGTCGCCGATGATGGCGATCCGAATGCCTGAAATCTGACCTTTATTTTCCCTTACCGTCATCAAATCGAGAAGAGATTGGGTGGGATGAGCGTGCATACCGTCACCGGCATTGATAACGGGCGACTTTAACATTTTTGCCAGCAAATGCGGAGCGCCTGCTGAAGTATGTCGGATCACAATCACATCAGGATTCATGGCTTCCAGATTCCGACCCGTATCGATCAAGGTTTCTCCCTTAACCATACTGCTGGTACTTGCAGATAAAGACAGACTGTCGGCACTCAAACGTTTGGCGGCGATATCAAAAGAAGTCCGCGTCCGTGTGCTCGGCTCATAAAAGAAAAGTACAACGGTTTTGCCCCTTAATGTTGGGACTTTTTTAATGGGCCTTTCAGATATTTCCCTCATTTTGTCCGCTGTATCCAAAATCAGGGTGATTTCATCAACAGAAAGGGATTCCATATCCAAAATATCTTTTCTTGAAAGCTCCATGCCTCTCCTGATTTACGAAAGTTTTAAGTATTTGTTTAAACTGGTTAAATTTATTACCTAAAACCCAAGCCAGATACACCGGAAAAGTTACAAGTGAGCTAAAGTTTGAAGTGAGCTAAAGTTAAGGAGTCGCTACGCTCCGGCTTCTATAAAAATTGGCAGTATTCCTTAACTTTAGGCACTTTAGATCACTTCACACTTAATTGGCTGTCATTTTTTTGACATAAAATGCGCAAAAATTATCATTAAAAAACCAGTTGCATTCGACTTTTACGAATATCATCTTACTTGAGTAAATGCCCAATCCTGTTCCACCGAACGCCGAAATTTTCCTTATCCCAGGACCAATAGATCATCAGGGCTTTTCCTTTTAAAGCCTTCAAATCAACAAAACCCCAGAATCTGCTGTCATAGCTCTGGTCGCGATTGTCTCCCATCACGAAAATAGATTTTTCAGGCACAACAACCGGCCCAAAATTATCCCTGGGCTGAACACTTGACGGAAAGATATAGGAATCGGTATGAATACCGAAGTCATGATTTAAAAGCTTTCTGTTCACATAAACCTGCTTATCGCGAACTTCAACCACATCTCCCGCAACAGCGATGACCCGTTTGATAAAGTCCTTTTTGGGATCTTCGGGAAACTTAAAAACCACAATATCTCCATGTTTCGGGTTTGTTATGGGAACAATTGTTGTCTGTGAAAATGGAATCTTAACCCCGTATATGAATTTATTGACCAGAATGTGATCCCCGATCTTAAGCGTTTCCTTCATGGATCCTGAAGGAATTTTGAACGCTTGAATGATAAATGTGCGTATGAACAATGCCAATACAATGGCCACCAGAATGGCTTCAATATTTTCCCGAAGACCGCTCTTTTTCTTTTTGCGGATGTCATTATTATCTATTTTATCAGATTTTTTTTTATTCAAGTTTGTTTACACCTTTTTTAATTAGTCACGAATACCCACAGTACGATAGGTCCTATCTAAGGTAAATGAAAGAATAAAAACAGGAAAAATATAATTAATCTTATCTTTCAAATCGTGTGATGAATTGTTTTTTACGACCCCATAAAGTTAAGGTATCGTATCATCTTTTGGTTAATATCTAATTGTTATTATGTCTAATATATTATCTTTATAAAAACCCTTAAAATGAGATTACTTAAAATACCGGCCGCGACATCGTCCAAAACAATTCCGATTCCCCCAGAAAATTTATTTTCTAAAAGTCGGATCGGATAGGGTTTCCAGATGTCCAGCGTCCTAAATAGCAGAAATCCAAGAATCACCGAGGTAATGTTAAAAGGCAAGCCGAATAATGTCAAGATAATGCCTGCAATTTCATCGATAACAATGCACCCGGGGTCTTCAGTCTTTAATATTTTTTCAGCCTCATTGGCGATCCATATGGCAAACAAGATAAATATTAGGGTCAATAAAACAGCAATCGAAAAATCGATTTTCGAAAGAAAAAAACAAAGGGGGAGCCCAAGAACAGATCCAAAAGTGCCGGGAGCAAAAGAGATGTTCCCGATATAACAGCCGGTCGCAAGAAACATGACCGATTTCTGTTTAAAATTCATGGTTTGTCTCTATATTCTGGCACTTTTTTTGTCAAGAAATAGTATTGAATACAACCGCGAATAGACACTAATATTTTTTTTAATTTGTGTTTATTCGTGTTCATCCGTGGTTAAATAAAACACCAAACACCAACGGTTTATTTCAGGTCTTCTTCGATAATATCTTCGGTAATTAAAGCGATTTGAGAATAGTATCGTATACGATCCTTATGGGAAGATTCTTCTCAAGGGCGATTTTTTTACAGATTTCATATTCGGGCACAATCCGTGAAGTGCCGTCCAATTGGGTTATACGTTTTACCGCTATTTCACCGTAAACCGTTTTCACGATAATTCTTTCACGGCCAAGCATCCGTCGTTTAACATGACAGTATCTCACACCCAGCGAACTGCTTTCAGATAAGATACACGCTATCAACACTTCACGGCAATTTTCCGAGCACAATACCTGAACCATCGTTCCAGGCCTGTTTTTTTTCATAAAAATCGGAATCCAATAAACATCCAGCGCACCTTTTTCAAAGAGCCGCTCCATCAAAAATCCGAACATCTCGGGATTCATATCGTCGATACAGGTTTCTATTTTGACAATGTTGTCGGATCGATATTCGCCAACCCTTTTTTTCGAGTTCGTTATTTCGGTTCCAAGAATAATCCTCAATAAATTCGGTTGTGATTCCATCTCACGTTTTCCAGCACCATAACCGATTTTTTCAATAATCATGTCCGGCATTTCTTCAAAAGATTCTGCGAGGGTGGCAATGATCGCCGCACCTGTGGGCGTTACCAGTTCATGGGGAATCTTTGTTCCATAGACCGGAACACCTTTAAGAATACCGAGGGTTGCAGGAGCGGGAACCGGTAGGATTCCATGTTGACAGGTGACAAATCCTCTTCCAAGAGGGATCGGCGAAGCGATGACGCTATCAATCTCCAAATAATCAGCGCAAAGCGCCGTGCCTACAATATCGACCAAAGCATCAATCCCTCCTACTTCATGAAAATGGACTTTTTCCCTGGGGCACCCGTGAATTAAAGCTTCAGCATCTGCAATCTTTTCAAAGATATCAAAACTTCTTTGTTTGACTTCGAAGGAGAACGGACTTTTTTCTATGATAGATTTTATGTCTTCATAATGCCTTGATGTTGTGTCATCTTTTACACGAACCTCCACGCTTTTTGACTGAATTCCATTGCGAGATACCGTTTCAACCAACATCTCAAACCCTGTTAATGGAATCGTTTCAAGGCGATCATTCAACCATTCTACAGGAACACCGAGATCAAAAAAAGCCCCCAAGGTCATATCGCCGCTAATACCTGAAAAACAATCAAAATATGCGATCATTGTTATCTTTGTGTTGGTTTAAATGGTCAATATTGGTTAAATGGTTGAATGGGTCTAATTGGTTCAAGGTTCAAAGCGCTGAGTCTGACCTTCTCATCTTCTTATCCTCTCACCTTCTCACTTTCTAATCTTTTTATCCGCCGTCAGCTTTGCGGGCTCACATTCTTATCCTCTGACTTTCTCACCTTCTTATCTTCTTGTCTTCCTAACTTCTGAACTCTTACCTCCAGCCTTAAACCTTCAACCGCGCAACGTCCCCTATCCTCTTTTCTCTTTTCTGATTTCTGCCTTTTTATCCGCCGATCTTTGTGGCGGACTGACTTCTGTCCTCATTCCGAGTGCAGTCTGATAATCTCCAGCAAAAGTTCTGCTGTTCGGACCATGTCGTCGAGCTTTACAGACTCCCGTACCGTATGCATATCGCGCATACCCGTACCAAGGACGCCTGTAAAGATACCCTTTTCAAAAAAAATATTTGCATCAGCACCACCACCGGTGGTTTTTGTCTTCATTTTTCTTCCGAGGTTTTCAGCTGCCCGGGTTGCAAGTTTGACCACCGGATGATCGTCCGGAATATGGGTTCGAGGGAAATCTTTTTTAATGTTGATTTCCACACGGGGAAGTTCGTCATCAGGATTCATTTTTTTATAGTTTTCAATGACTTCATTAAATGAGAATACGATGTCATTTGTAATTTTATTTAGTTTTTCCTCATCATGACTTCTTACCTCGCCTTTGACCTTTACAAGGTTCGGTACGATATTGGTGGCGATGCCACCTTCAATGATACCGATGTTGCACGTGGTTTCTTTGTCGATCCGTCCCAGTTCAAGCTTTGAAATGGCCTTACTTGCCAGCGAGATGGCATTGATCCCTTTTTCAGGGGCTGCACCGGCATGTGCGTCTTTTCCGTGAATTGTGAATTCAAGGTGGTTTGCGGAAGGCGCCCGGGTCACAATTCCTTCTGTGTCGGTGGCATCCAGGGCAAAACCATACGTTGCGTTAACAGCGCTTAAATCAAGATGCTTGGCCCCTTGAAGACCAATCTCTTCACAAACGGTAAAAACAAGCTCAAGCGGACCATGCGGCAGATCATTTTCCTTTAATATGTTTAGGGTTTCCAGAAGAATGGCAATGGCACTTTTATCGTCCGCGCCAAGGATTGTGGTTCCGTCGCTGGTAAACGTTCCGTTTTCCAGAACAGCCGTAACTCCCCTGCCGGGTTCCACCGTATCCATGTGTGCATTAAGTAGAAGCGGCGGGGCCTGTGTATTCCCCTGGAACTTTGCAATCAGGTTTCCCGAATTGCCGCCGATTTTATCACCGGCAATGTCCACAAACGTTTCTGCACCCATAGACTCGAGTTTTTTTTTGATTTCGTTGGCTATTACACCTTCTTCTTTAGAAACACTGTCAATTTGAACAAGAAATTTAAATGTTTCCGCCAGTCTGTTTCTATCGATCATTTTTTCACCTCTATATTTGGTTGGCCCGTTTCCCCGTTCACCGACCAAGCCGGTCGTCGCAGATCATTTTTTTTTCGGGGTTGGTCGGTGTGAAACCTGAAAGGCACTAACAACCGGTAAACACGACATCACAAAAGCGTTGACAAAAATTCTATTATTATTATTATGTATTTTTCTACGATACAACGGAAGTGCGCAGCTTACTGGTGAGGCTCCCGGACTTCAAATCCGGTGTGGGGCGCTAAAACCGTCCCGGGTGGGTTCGATTCCCATGCACTTCCGCCATACTTTATATATGATTTCAGCCGTCTAAAAACCTAAACCCTGCCCCAAGAGTACTATATACTGTAAAATCTATAAGTTATATATCTTAAAGTCTGCCTCAAAACTACTACAAATCCGATAAACATAGTTTTTCGAATTTTCGATCATTTCCTCTTTTTAGTCAACCTGTAATATTTACGATTCATCAATGCGTGTTAAAAGCATAAAAATTAAAATCATAAATATATGAAACTATCCGATACAATTTGACGTTATCAGTTATGAACTTCCTATTGTCGATATCTTAATTTTTGAAATCCCTTCTAAATGACCGGCTTGTTAAATTAATGTTGGTGTAACTTAAGCTGCAGGCTTGATGACATCCAGGGTGAGGCTTGTGTTGACGGCATCCGTCGAGGCCTTTTCTACCGGTCCGGAACTTCCGGTGGTCACCCGTGTGGGACTTAACCCGCCGGTGGTCTTTAGCTCCTTTACGATCGCTTCGGCGCGCCTCTGAGCAAGATCCTGGAGATCGTTGTCCAGCAGGGGTTCCAGCCTTACCAATTTTTCGAATATCGCCTGGTAAAAGGTGGTATCTGAACTTTCCCAGCCAAAAAGTGCCAGATAGGGTTTCACCCGTTTCGCCTTCTGGCCAGTCTCTTTTTCGTACTGCGTCTTAAAATCGGCGACCGCCTTGTCACCGGCACGCCTCTTGAAGAGTTTCTCCAGAGCTTTCTGCGTTTTAGCATTGTTGAATGCAACAGGCCCCGGCTCCTCGTCCGGAGCTAGCTTCACACCCATCTGCTCGGCAAGAGCACGCTTTACACGTTCGGTACGCAGCGCCTTACCATCTATTTTGGGATCGTAACGACCTTGTACCACGAGCCTAAGCTGAGGCCTCTTTTCAAGGGCTTCAACCATCTTTTTCAGCTTTTTCAACTCGGGTGGCAGCAGGCGATCATTGCCAGGTTGGAAAGAAATGGCATCCATCTGCTCGCCCTTCTCACCTAAAAGGCCACCCAGGGCTCTGAACGGCGCAGTCACGACCTTGGTGATCAGGTTGACCAAGGCCTGCCGGATCACATGCCCGTAACTGAATTTCGGATTGTCTACGTTGCCTTTCACCGGCACTGCCACATCGATCTTACCTTCAGTGTCGGTAAGGAGTGCGATAGCCAAATCTAGTGGCAGATTAATTGCGTTTGGTGCCTCAACCCGATCGCCGAGGGTGAACTTTTCTAACACCACGTTATTTTCTCCGAGAAGTTCGCTGTTCTGAATTTTATACTCCAATTTGAGATTTAGAGTTCCAGATGCGATTTTTCGCCCGGCAAACGTGGCGCTATAAGGGCTGAGGGGCTTCATTTCAACGTTTTGGAATTTCACGGTGAGATCAGTGAACGTTTTGGGCGCGAACGGACTTATCCCACCTTCCACCGTGGTGAAGCCGTATTCGTCAACCTTTCCATCGAGTTTAATCATGGTTCGACTCGCCGGGTCGGAAGATATTCCCGTAACACCGCCGCTGAAATCAGTCACATGGGTAGCGAAAGGCAACACTAGGCTGAAGTCAGCAAAATCAACAACACCTTTCTCCACACGAATCCGCTCGATACTCACCGGAAAAAGTGCCCGATCTTTGCCCGGCACCACAGTCGGGGCTCGCTCTTTTTGTGTTGCTGTCTCTGCGACAACCGCATCCGAGCTCTTTAGCACCTTGGCCAGATTTACACTCCGGTCCTTGAAAATTACAATCTTGGCACCAGGCTCCAGCAATTTCACCTCTTCGATTTGCAACCGATCAGGTGCCAGCCCAAACTTCAGTCCATTAGCAGACATCTCCTTCCATTCGAGGAATCGTTCACCGGTGCCTTCCTCGATTAACATGAGCTTGTTCATGCTTACTGACCCATTGCCGTACAATTTGGGACCGGATTTGCCAGAACGATACTTCACCTTGGCTGACGCGGAGAGGTTGCCGGACTCAAGCGCAAGGGACGTGAACTTGGCTACAGCCGGGCGTAATGGTTTGAGGTTTATCCCCATTATTTTCGCGCGTACCTCGGCACGGTCGCCGAGCTGGCCGACCTGACCGTTGACGTTTACACTTCCACCCTGGGCAACCTTGAGATCTGTTTTAAAGTCGATGGGCGTTTTACCATCGTTGGTAAGATTTTTTAGTGACGCCCGGATATCTTTTAAGTCATAAACAATGGCCGGGACAATGGTATTGTCCTGCAGAACCACCCGGAAGCCGTTCATTTCAAACGTATCAAGGCTGAACGACCAGGGCTTGCCCTCGGCACGCGCCTTTACAGCGGTTTCGGCAATATCGCGTTTCAGCCTGCCTTTGTCCCCGGGATTAAACATCTCAAACAGACGGATACGCCCGTTTTTACCGCGTACGACACTTGTTCCACCGTTGGTAGTCCCCACCCGCGTGATCGATATCTCACGACTTCCAATATCGATTCGGCCCTTATTCACCGCAAGCGTGTCTAATGATAGGAAGGGAGTGTCGTCATCTGCTTCCGAAATTGAAACACGATTCAACGCCACCTCCAGATCCTCCGCCATCGCTTTTAGCGGCCCGGTACCGACTTCTGCCGACGCTTTAAATAATACATTAAGACCGCCGACGGCAAGCGCGATGGGATTGGCGCGGCTGTGGTCTGAATAATCCACCGCAACGTTTTCGACTTTTACCTCTTTTAGCTTCAATCGCCATGGCTGACTCTCGGGTGTTGAAGTATCAGAGATCGGTGAAGTCACGTCTGTGGACTCCCGACGCTTAACGAGTTTTTGCCAGTCGAACAACCCTTTTTCATCCACCGCTGCCGCGACCTTACCGTCACGCACGACGATGTTCGGAACCATGAGTTCCCGGTCTTGAAGGTCGAAACGCATGCCACCGGCTTCAATTGCTTCTAAGACAAGCAATGGGGTTTTTTTACCCTTTTCTGTGAGTAAAAGTCCCTTGAGTGCAAACTTCGCGTCCTGCAACACCAAGAGAGGGGTACGCTCTTGATAATCGAATCTATAGCGGGTGCTGAAGTCCATCTCGCCTGCCGGCTCGGCAAGGTTCAACTCGTCCTGAGCGAACTTCCACGCTGTGGCCAGTTTGAAGCCGGCCATGCTTAACTTGCCTTCAGAAAAAACAGGGTGTAAAGATATTTCGCCTTGCCAGCCAACCGTGCCGCCACCAGGTAAATCGGCCTTAACGGTGTACGGACCTTTGCGTTCCGGGAGTGTAGATATCTCATTGAACTCGAGATTAAGGGGCCAGAATGTTTCTTGAGCATGAGTGGTATCTGAACGATCGCTAAAGGTGAAACTGCCGCCAATAACTTCAGCGTGATACACCAGGAGCCGCGGCGGGCGACTATCGGTGGGCGGAGGATCTTCGGACTTAGGTAAGCTGTCAGCAAGATCTGCGAAATTGAGACGGCCATTATGCTGTATCTCTATGTACAGCGATGGGCGTTCTATACGAACATCGGCAAAGGTCCATGCCCATCGGAAAAGACTTGATAGTTGGAAGTCTACAAACAAACGGTCAAAGCCAATAATTGGACGATTATCTGCCTCTTCAAGTGCAAAGTCCTTGGCCTCAAAGGTAAATAAAAAAGGATTGACGCGCACCTCGGCAATGGATGCGTTGCGTTTGAGTTTTTCCTCTGCGTAATTACTGACATAGCGTGTGACGATCCAGGGTGTAAGCAAAAAACCAAGTAGGGCATACAACACCACTACCGCGACCCCGGCCAGCAGCCAGCGGTTGAGAAGTATCTGGCGCCAACGACGGGAAGTTGTCTTGGGATCATTTTTAGCTGTAGTTTGGTCATTCATGGTTAACACCTCCTGCGATGCACCGCATGCGTTACGCCGCTTTGAAAATTCTGGCTATATGTTACAAATGAGCGTTTAAATCATTTGAAATCAAAAGATAGACTTCGTCTATGACGAAGAACTGTCTCTTTTTTTTTGTTGTCAAAGTTACATCAAATTTACAATATTTACAATAATTATGAACAATAAATACAGTGCGTAAAACAAATAAAGTACGATAATAATAATCTTTAAACTGTACAGAGCCATGAGATGATTCAAATGAATCATAAAAATTATGTGGATAAAAGGCAGATAACGGAATTCAGAAACGATTGATGATTGACCAGATATTTGAAGATTCATCGGTCCAGCATATTTCATCGTCCGGTGGGGTTTTCCAGGTTGGATCATCCTGGGCCAGCATGTTTAATGTGCGTTTGCTTCTTGTGAGCACAACCCATTTCGCGGAGAGTTTTAACGAGGATTTTATAGGAGGATTTTCGTTTATCTTTATGAATAAACCAAGCTTTCGGGCGTTGCATTCCAGCACCGGCAACAAGTTTAAATAACGGCTGGAGATGTGATACAAAATCACGCCGTCCACTTTGAGGGTTTCCAGAAGTTCCTTCATGGCCTCCCAAGTTAACAGATGGGTCGGTATGGCTCCGCTGGAAAAAGCATCCATGACCAGCATGTCATAATGGTTTTTTGGCATTTCTCGAATAGTGATCCGTGCATCCCCCACAAAATACCGGATATCAGCCGCACTTGCCTTTAGGTTGTCAAAGTGCTGTTTGGCGATGTCCACCACTACAGGGTCTATTTCGAAAAAGTCAAAGTGTTG
>Ga0209940_1000103_pt1 | contig 14002 bp, 9 predicted proteins | sample SalPonF2_B_D1_MG_FD_185726 | JGI IMG/M metagenome (GOLD analysis project Ga0209940, IMG submission 185726) | Salt pond soil microbial communities from South San Francisco under conditions of wetland restoration - Salt Pond MetaG SF2_B_D1_MG... ...
TTCACCGAAACCATAGACATTGAACCCTTTGGGACCGAGCTGATTTCCGACATACACAAGATACTTAAGCTGGAAATCCTGGTCCGAATACTTATTGAAGTAGTCCACATTGTCGTAATCGATATCAAGCCCTGAGGGAAGATTCATCCTGCCTAAGCCGATTCCGGGTCCCCCGAAGAATATGAGGAGTTGGCCCTCTTCGTTAAAAATCTGCACGTTCTGAAAGGCAGCATCGGCTACATAAAGATGCCCTTCTCTGTCCACATTCAGCCCTTTGGGTCTTGCTAAATTGCCTAGATTGTCCCCTAAACTGCCGTATGATTTTAAAAACTTTCCTTCCGGGTCGAACTTTTGAACTCTGAAATTAAAGGCATCGTTTACAAAAATATTTCCAGCGTGGTCCACGATCACGTGGGTCGGTTTGTAAAACAGGCCTTCTTCGACCCCGCCTTCTCCAATGGTTTTCACATGTTTTCCCGTATCTTTATCCAGAACAAAGAGTTGATATTTATTCATGTCGATGACATAGACAAAATCCCCGTAAACCGCCACGTCCATGGGTTTGTCAAACAGATGTTTGTCTCCGTAGGTTCTGATAAATTCATTGTTCTTTCCAAAAACCACCACCTGTTTTCGTTTTTTATCCGTTACATACTTGACGTCATCTTCAGTAATCCAGATACCGGTAGGGTCTTTCAGTTTGCCCAGCCTTTTGTCCCTCAGCAGGTCAAATTTGTTATTCACCAGATCGATAATCACCACCTTCAGGAGATCCCTGTCCAGCACATAGATCTTTCCTTTGGATGAACCGATGTCCCAGGATCTTCCAATGGATTTGATGGCTTCAGTCTTTCCCGTTAAAAAATCTTCAAAACTGCTTGTTTGTTTTTTATCGATATCCTTTTCATTAATGATAGAGAGTAAAAATTGAAGTCTTGGCTTCTCCGGTATCGGTGGATAGAAAACCACATCTTGCTTGATTTCCTTCCCAGTTGGGGTTGTGGCGCATCCGTAGGCCATGAGCAATGCGATGATTACAAACAAGATTCTTTTCATCTTTATTACCTCAGCTTTTTTATTGTTTTTTTTCCGTTGTCGTTTTCACAGAGTGTACCTATATTTAAATGGTCTGAAAATGGTACAATTTAATATTAACGGATGAAACAATTTAAGACAATAAAAAAAGGGAGAGATCTAAATCCCCCCCTTTTTTTATTCTCTTAAATATTAAAAGGAGGATTGCGCTCCTTTTAATATTTTCAGGTATTGTGCCAAATTATTTGTTATGGCAATCCAGGCACAGAGCGGACCCAGCATTGTCGGCTCTTAAAAACTTACCATATGTCGATTGATCGTGAGGATCATGACAGCTGGCACATTCTACGTTTCCAGAAAACACTTGTCCACTCGAGAGAGCGCCTGGATCATTGAAATCTCCAGTGGTAGCCCAATCTGTAGGATACGCCATCATCACCGGATGGTCGTCCGTGAGGTCCAATCCGATATCAGCAGCGGCATTGATAGTTGTGATGGTGGTTGCTCCAACGTTACCACCAAAGGCGTCGACGAATGTGGTACCATCATGGCAGGACAGACAGAGCGCTGAAATGCCCGACGCCGTAGTAGTGCTTGCGTCATAGAGCGTAAATGTCTGGGTTGTAACAGTATGATTCCAGAGCGGCCCCCCATTCAGTTCATCCACAGGATTATGTGGCACGTGGCAGAATACACAGATCTCTGATGATCCCAAGCCGTTATCCGATAAATCGTGCATTTCACCTTGTATACCAGCAAGGGATATAGTAGAAAAACCTGCAATCATTGCCAAAGCTGTAAATAAGATAATCATTTTCTTCATCTGTTGTTCACCTCCTAAAATTGATTTAAAATTTAAAAAACCGGAAACCGTAAAAGTCAGGGATCCGTTTTTACAAAGACCTGATGTTTATGAACACCTTACTTATCACCTCCTTGTCCTTTTAATGTTGATATTACTGTCAAATCGTTAAAATTGCTAATTTGCCATTGAAAAGAGCAATTAGTGTGCCACTTCATTGCCCCGGTGTCACCATCGACTAATAAATATTGAGCATTTCTAAAAAAATTATCTAACCAACTGATATTAAATACATATTGATTGAGGAGCGGTTAGTGTCAACGCAAATTAGAAGCATCCGGGCGGTTCAAAAGAGAAAATCTTGCCAGGAGGGGGAAGGCTGGAAAACTGTACTGATTTTAAACAAAAAGAGGTTTATTAAAAATATATAACGATATCGGATAAATATGCGTGTATTAAATTCGTACAGTGCCCGCTTCGCAAAACAATCGGCCGTCTGAACACTTTCAGCGAGACCTTTGAAATCGGACAAAAGAACGTGTTTTTGAAAGGTTTCCGGTATGCTCTTGACCGTTTAAGTTTTGGAAAAATCGATATGTTTCTATTTTGAAAAGACAAGGTTGTGAGGTGTGGAACGGTTTTAAAATGTTCTTTTCCGGTTTAAAATTTTGGAGGAATTAATTTTGTTTCTGCGTTCTTCGGCCTTGTGGAAGTATTTATACCTGAACAGCGAATCTGGACCGTGGCAGTCTTTACATGGACGGATGGAGGATCTGGATCTGAGAAAACTGGTGGTCGCATTCCCTTCGATATTCGACCCGTTACCCTTGGCATGGATTCCCGCATCCCACTGATGGGCATTGTGGCAGGACGGACATGAAACGCTTCCCATGGTTACCGGCTCTCCGTAACTTTTGTGAAACATCGGGAAAAAATCGACCCTGCCGCGAACATTTCTACCGGCGCTGCTAATCAATTTGTCCTGTGGATGAGAAGATATCTGCGGAACTTTATTCTTGGCAGTGCCTTTACTTGAATGGCACGAATTGCACATCATGTCCATCAGACCCTCACCCGCGCCAAAATCCTGGGCCCAAAGCCGGACCCAGTTTTCACTGTTGTGGACCAGATGACAGACACCGCAAACGCCCGATTCAGCAGGTGTTTGATTGATGATGTTCGTGTAATCGGGCGCCGTAACCGTAAGGTCATGATCGGTTTTTTCAACATAGGCTTTGTCCGGGTGACAGTTCTCACACAGTTTGGGAGCCGGTGATGTCTGCAGCCTTAAAAAACTGTTCCGGGTGTTTCCTTTGATATCATTTTGATCTGAACCCATGCTTTTCACTGGATCCCAACGGTGGGGATCATGACAGGTCAGACAAGTCATCATCCCCTTTTTCGACGTTTTACCATCTTTGTCAAAAAGGGGCAGGGTAGTGGAAAGACCTTTCTCAACAGGGGATACGTTGACCGGGTGTGAATAGTCTTTGATGACCTTTTTGGCGGCCATGCCCTTTTCATTGTGACAGCTGTTGCAGATATCCTGGACAATGTTTTTCTTCGGAGTCTTTAGTTCACGGGCCCACAGGAATGCGCCCTGTCCTTTGTGGACCAGATGACAGCTCCCGCACAATCCCGATTCCGAAGGTGTTCGGTTTAAGATGTTTCTGGTATCTGGCGCCATCTTGCTCATATCATGCTTGGAGTTGATCACTAAATTTTTATCGAGATGACACTCTCCGCACATATCCTGCTGTCGCTTTCGCAGAAAGGACATCGACGTATCTGAATCAATATTTCCCGCCGACCCCGCCGTCGCTGAATCCGCTTTTGATCCGTGGGGATCATGGCAGGTCGCACAGGTCATATTTCCGTTGTTATCCGGGGCCCCTTGAGTGTCAAACAGCGGAAGCGTCAATTTTTTCCCGGACGCGGCCAGTGCCTGAATCTTTTCAAAAGGGTTCACATTCAATGGATGTGAAGTGCCCGTGATCGTCACTTTTTCAGCCACCTTCCCTTTCAGGTGACAGCTCAGGCAGAACCGTGACCTTGACGCTTTTCCCGGGGGAAGCTGTCTGGCCCACAGTCGTTTGTTTGGTGAATTATGGGGGATGTGGCAGACCCCGCAGGGCCCTGATTCCACGGGCCGCTGCTGCTTTATATTTTTTTCATCGGGAAATGATGCCTGCAAATCGTGCTTGGTGGTAAGGAGGCTTTTTTGGTTATTATGGCAAGTCACACATAGTTCTGAATTTTTGTTGTCAACGATGGTAAGTTTATTTCCTCTTGCCCCGTGAGCCGCATGACAGGTTTCGCAAATAACCCGGTTCTTGGGATTCCCTGTGACCGCCCCCTGTAAAACAAGTTTAACGGGTATCTGTTGTTTCATGCTGTCCAGGGGATGATTCCCGGAATTCTGGCCACCAACTTTATTGGTGTGACACATGGTGCACATGGCCGAGTTCTTGTTGGATGTTCTCATGAAGATGGTTTCGTGGGTGTCTCCACCACTCGGAACGCCATGAGCGGTGTGGCATGTGGCGCAATGGACCTTCCCGGTTTCATCCAGCGGGAATATCTCCGGTATCTTCATGTTGGCCGGCGGCGTCACGTTTGTTTTGTGCCCGTAATCTTTATCCCGCTTCGTCCTGGAATCCTTAACGCTGCCGTCGTGGCAGGAAAAGCACATTTCAGGGGTCGCCGCAACCTTTTCCGAATGATACGGCACCAGGTCCGTCCCCTTGCCTTCTAAAAAAAAAGTGTCGATCCAGCGATAATGACAGATGGCACACTCTTTGGCCGAATTTGGGTTTTTTGGGGCTTCGACGGCTGCAAAGGGGGCGTTGAATGTAAAAAATGCCAAGAATAAAAATATATTTAGATATGCGATTTTTTTCATCGTACCCATTTAAGTATTTCGCCACCAAGTCACCAAGACACCAAGATTATATAATTATTCTTTTAATAATCTTCTTATTACCCATTTTCTTTGTGTCTTCGTGTCTTAGTGGCTGAATAGTTACTAATTTCATTCGGTATCGCCTTGAATCAGATACACGCTGACCTTGTTTGCAAACATCTCAACCACATACAGTCTGTTATTTCGGTCAATGAATATGCCGGCCGGTGTTTTGAACTTTTTTGCTGCATGTTGTTTCGCGTCACCGACCACGGCGTAAAAATTGCCCGAGGCGTCGAAAACCTGGATAACCCCCATATAACTGTCACTGACAAAAATTCTGCCGGCGGTGTTGACGGCAACGCCTTTGGGTCTAAAAAACCTCCCTTTTTCAACGCCCCACCCACCGATAAATGTAACAAAAAGGCCGTCCGGGTTTAGAACCTGTACCCTGGTGTTGATGACGTCTACGATATATAGATATTTTTTGGGGTTGAGGGTCATAAAAAATGGATACCTGAACTGACGTTTTCCGGTCCCGGGTGAGCCGTAAGTTGTTATCTTTTTAAGGGTGGATAGGTTGTAAACTTGAATAGAATGGTTGTCGTTATCGACAATGTAGCAGCGGTTCCGAGTTTCATCGACGGCAACATCGGTCGGGTCGGCGGGCATGTTGTTATTTGAAGGGATGTCTAAGGCCTCAATAAATTCGCCTTTGGAATTAAAAATCTGAATTCGGTGGTTTCCCGAGTCTGCGATATAGACCTTACCTGAACCGTCGATGTCGATACCCAGGGGAAAACTGAATTGGCCGTTTCCGGAACCCCTGCCGCCAAAGGAAGATATCCATTTACCATTTTGATCGAATATCCTTATTTTGTGGTTTGTGCCGTCGACGATGTATATCCAGCCGTTATTGGATACCGCAACATCACTGGGTGCGACGAGCTTTTCGGTGATTTCGAAAAGGGGCTTTACACGGACAAGTCGTGTCCCAAGGGCAGGCGTTGCAAGTATTAATAATGTTATTGAAAGCGAGAATAAAGAAGTGAAGATGTTCTTTGCGGAAATTTCCGTGCACATTCGAATTATTTTTATTCGAAATCGATTCGCCACAAAGACACGAAGACACCAAAAATTATAATATAATTCTTTTAATGCCATTTCAAATAAGTGGCACGTTAAACTTGATATAAAAACCAAGACGTTTGTCATTTAATTTCAAATGATCAAGTATTTGCACTTCCTCTATAGGATTCATCTCGTCAACAGTCTTTATCGCCCTTCTTCGTGCCTTTGTGCCTTAGTGGCTGAAATTTTGTTCGAATTTTTCTTTATTGCCCAAAAAGATTCGGGAAATAAAATATTTTATACTTGGTCACCAAACCTTTGATGTTCAGATAGACGAGATCTTTGCTTCTCTTCTTGTCAAACCCGAGTTTGTTAAAATTCAGGATACTGTTTGAAGAATGGCATTCATTACAGGCCACACTGATTTCTTTCCTGCTGATATCCTTATGAAAATAATCTAACTCTTTCTTTTTCTCGTCAGACGTTAATTTTTTCTCTTTTATAAGGTATTTCTGGGCTTTGTTTATATCCCGGGTATTTATCAACAGTTTTTTATCCCCATTTTTGGCGGAAAAAGCAGCGATTCTGGAGATAAATTTTTCAGTTTTATGGGTTTTTCCCGTCAGTGGATTAAAATAGGTTCCATAGGCCTTGCCGCTGTATTCGGCGTTTTCGGTATTCTTCCAGTCATATGTCAGGTGCTTAAATTTTTCTCTTTTGATGTGACATAGCTCACAGAACATAAATCCTGTATGCATGTTCAAAAAACCGCGCACCAGATTGTTATTACTGTGTGGATACAACGGATGACAGACCCGGCAGGAGGATTCATCCTGTACGGCAACAATAAAAGATTGTTCGTTTTTGTGAAAACCTTTTAACGGATAGTTTTCCGGCAACACCTTGGCATCATCACCACGGTGACACTTGGTTGAGCAGTCAACTTTGGTTTCCCCCGTGTGAGGGACCTGTGTGATGGTGATATGACATTCTTTGCAGCGAAATTTGCCATGGGAAGACTTGAAAAAGTCATTTTCATCAATGTGCAACGCTTTAAACCCATCCGATTTTTCAAGCCGTGAAAGTCCTGGATATTGATGACATTTGAGACAGCCCCCCTCATCCAGGGCCAACGAACTCACAGGCCTGAAAAAAATAAACCCCAATGCAATGATCGGGAATATCGAAAATAGAAATTTTTTCATCATGTTACGACAGTGTTTGATTAATTTTTAAAATAAAAAGCAAATGGTCGTGAAATTAATCAAGAATCGGAGGACTTTCCTTTCTCCTGTTTTTCGTTTCCGAATCCGGGCTGCAGCATTCTTGGCATGTAAAATTGGGTGTAATTTTTTATCATACCGACAATTTCTGTATTCACAATGGATTTCACTCTTTGAGGCGGATATCCAAGATCTTTGAATGGAAGCACAGACGCCTGCTTCTGGTGGCAGTCTTCACAGGCGTATGGTTTTTTGCTGACGATGTTATGTATTATTTTTTTGGCTTTTGATTTTTGCGTATCGGTGAGACTGTTTTCCATTTCACGGTATTCGCGCGCAAAAGTAATCCGTTCCGGAGTATCGATTCTCCGGATCTTCCCGTTTGCGAGTTCAAACGGGATAATTTTAGATCGATATGTTCCCGGGAGAGTCCCTTCCATGTCAGGATTTGGAACAATTTCTCCGGTGGTTCGATCATACCATTTATATATGCCGGTTTTTGCGTTTCCTTCCAGTTTTACGTGGCACGTCTGACAGCTTAAAAAGGATGCATGCATATTACCGAATGCCCTGAATTCTTTCAGTTTATCGTGCGGTATATCGCCATGGCATCCAATGCAAAACGACGTTTTATCAGCGGTGAAATCAAAATCGATATGGTGGAAGTGGCCCTTCAATCGTTTTTCTTCCAGAACTCTGTAACCGAGGTAATGTTTCACCCTTTCATCACTTTCAAGGATGGCTTTTTTAAATGAAATTTGCTCCGTTAGGTTTTTTGCAGGAACGTTTATACTTGCTGCTTCCAGAACCCTTTTTCTGATGTGGTATTCTTCAAACAGTTCTGCAAATGTCAAATTCCAGATAATTGCCATAAATAACACCGTCAGCGCCATCAATCCCAAGATATAAAATTTTGAAAGCAATTTTTTCATTCGGAATAAACCCTTTTCATGGGAACATGATCACCCTGGTCATGGGGCGGAAGGATTTCATGCTCGAGACCTGCTTTTGTCATAATTTTTACATAATATTCATAATGTTCTTCAACCATCAGTTTTTCGGGCAAATATCCTGTCAGAAAAACAGTGCCCATGGGAAAAACAGCGATTGAGAAATGGACGTTATAAAAGTGCCATATAAAAAGGAAGAGCGCAGCCAGCAATGCCTCATCGCTGTGCGCAATCAAGGCAAAATTAATAAACTCTCCTGGAATAAATTTAGTAAAGAACACCTTTTGCCACATGATTAGGCCTGAAAATCCAATGATCACAATCCCCCAGAAGGGGGCCCAGTAGTCAAATTTTTCTTTCCATGTAAATCTATCGCCTTCAGGCCGTTTGTCCGACAAAAACAATAAATATTTCACCAGCCCTATGATGTCTCTGACATCCTTTAAATTCGGCACTAGGGGCTGGGCAAGCAGTAATTTTAAAATCTTGGCGGCACTTAAACCTTCCTTTCGTTTTAATGGGATGATCTGCCGGGTGTATATCGAATATGAGATGTAAATGAGGTGATAAACAAAGAGTATCAATAATATACTGCCGGCAATTTTATGAACCACCGGGGCATAATGAATTCCTCCGAACAAGGCATAAAGATGGTGTGCCCAATGCGCGTCATGGAATTTTAGCGGTATGCCGGTCAACACGAGGACGATAACCATAGATGCAAGGCTGATATGCTGTATCCGTTGATTCAGTGTAAATCTGAAAAAGTATTTATTGCCGTTCTTAATCTTGATCATCCGGTCTCCCATCGCCTTTTCCCTTGCGCCTGAAGGTTAAATTCGGGAATAATCTTCGACTTAATTCGAGAAACATAATTCCCATCAGGGGTAAAAGTGTACCGCCGGTCAGTATGATAAAAAATGTTCTGAAATAAAACTGCTTGGGACTTTGCTGCCTGTCGAAAACAGGATGAACCTTATAGCTGGCTAGCTTTGAAGATGCCTTGGGATGGCATTCCAGCCTGGAGCATATGGTGGATTTGTTGTTTTCATAGGTGGGCGCAAACTGATTCTCATGGCTTAACATCTGGTGGACGGATTCTCCTAAACGGACATGACAGTCAAGACAATCGGGTACGCGCTCACTGAGAAAACTGGCCGCCTTTCCGTGAAACGTCTCTCCGTAGGCTGAGACGACTTGCGTGGGCAACTGATGTCTTGCAGCTATATTTGGATCATTGTGACAGCGCCCACACATTTCAGCGATATTCTTTGGACTCCGGATCTTATGCAATCGTGTTGTGATGTGGTTGTAAAACCTGAAAATAAAATCATCCGTCTTATGACACACCCTGCATCGGCCCATTGCCGCTTCGGAAATGCCGGGGCGCACCATTTTATAAAAAGAGAGTGGCCTGTAGAGTGGATTGTCGTGGCAACTTTTACAGGTAGGAAGATCTTCGACATATTTTTTAGATTTGCCGGCGATGTCGATTTTTCCGTGCACACTTTTTTCCAAAAATGTTTTAACATCTTTGTGGGAAAATTTCTTTTCACTGGCGGGCTCGATAATATGACACTCTGTTAGACAGTCGACTTTTTTGGCAGGTTCATGGGGAATCTTTTTAATGTCGGTATGGCAATCCCCGCATTTGACCTTGGCATGAACACTTTTGTTAAATATCGATTCATTAACAAAAAGAAGCCTGAATTTGCCTTCTTCGTCAATCCTGCTAAGACCGGGATATTTGTGACATAACAGACAGTTCCCGATATCAGCGGAAAAAACATCTGCCGGGATGATAAAAAGAAATGGGCAAAAATATACGACAAGAAAGAAAATAAATCTAAAATTCGGTTTTAAGCGCATTCTATTCTATTTACCTGTTAGTAAATATCCTGGCCCAGAGGGCCAGGCTTTGGGTTACCCCTGGAAGGGGCTGTTTTCCTGAAAGCTATACAAGTTAAAAGTGCCTGTCTCTGGTTAGCCAGTTGGCCGGTATTAAATTACGGGCAAACCGGCATAACGGGCCGACCGGCACAATCTTTTTTAACTATAGTTCACTTCAAACTATAGCGCCGTATCTTCTGGCAGAGCCGGAAAACTCTGACTCCCGCAATGCAGGACAGGCAAGGTTCATCGAAGATCCCGCCTTGGAGGGAAGGACCAGGTTTTCAAGGGCTAATAAAAATCTCACCGGTCTTTGAAATTCGGCATTTTTTTATGAATAAAAGAGTTAACCGACGGATCACCAAACAATATCCACAGTAAAGCAAATTACATGCCAGAGTTATTCGTAAAATCCTGATTTTAGTGTACGAATAAAAAACATTAAATTTGATAAAATATCATTATATAAGTCGGTTAGGATTGTTCGAAATCGGTACAATGCATTTTTTTCAAAAAATGTCATCGCGTAACCTACGGTCGGACGTTCAGATAAGAGGGATCATGGAGATTATTTTTTTCTCATATTCGTTTTGCGTTCATTTGCATTGTGGAAATATTTGTACCTGTACAGTGCCTCCGGCCCATGGCAGTCTTTGCAGGGAAGAATAGAAGATCTGGACCTGAGAAAACTGTTGGTTGCATCCCCTTCGATATTCGCCCCCATTCCTTTGGCATTCACCCCTGCATCCCATTTATGGGCATCATGACAGGAGGGGCATGAAACGGTTCCCAACGTTTCCGGTTCCCCGTAACTTTTGTGAAACATCGGGAAAAAATCGATCCTGCCCGGAACATCTCTACCGGCGCTGTTAATCAATTTTTCCTGTGGATGAGACGATATCTGCGGGATTTTATCCTTGGCAGTGCCTTTACTTGAATGGCACGAATTGCACATCATGTCCATCAGGTTTTCACCCGAGCCAAAATTCCGGGCCCAAAGCCGAACCCAGTTTTCACTGTTGTGGACCAGATGACAGACACCGCACACACCAGACTCAACCGGGGTCTGGCCTTTGATGTTTTTTGATTCCGGATCCGTTACCCCGAGGTCATGATCCGTTTTTTCAATATTGGCTTTGTTCGGGTGACAGTTCTGGCACAGTTTGGAACCCGGAGATGCCTGCAACCTTAAAAAACTGTTCCTGGTGTTTCCTTCAGTATCATAATGATCTGAATCAATTATTTTCGTCGGGTCCCACCGATGGGGCTCATGGCATGTGAGACAGGTCATTTCCCCTTTTTTGGATTTTTTCCCGTTCTTGTCAAAAAGAGGAAGGGTGGTGGTGAGACCTTTCTTTAACGGGGATACGTTCACCGGGTGTGAATAGTCTTTGATGACCTTTTTGCCGGCCATGCCCTTTTCGTTGTGACAGCTGGTACAAATACCCTGGATAATGTTTTTATTCTGGGGCTTTATTTCACGGGCCCACAGGAATGCCCCCTGTCCTTTGTGGACCAGATGACAGCTCCCGCACAATCCCGATTCCGAAGGTGTCCGGTTTAAGATGTTTTTGGTTTCAGGTGCCATCTTGCTCATGTCATGTTTGGAGTTGATCACTAAATTTTTATCGAGATGACACTCTCCGCACATATCCTTCTGTCGCTTTCGCAAAAAGGATGTGGATGTATTTGAATTAATATTTTTTGCTGTCCTCGCCGTTGTTGAACCCGTTTTTGATCCGTGAGGATCGTGGCAGGTGGCACAGGTTATATTTCCGTTTTTATCCGGGGCCCCTTGAAGGCTAAACAAAGGAAGCGTCAATTTCTTCCTGGATACGGCCAGTGACTGGATCTTTTCAAAAGGGTTGACATTCAAAGGATGTGAAGTGCCCGTAATCGTCACTGCTTCAGCCACCTTTCCCTTTTGGTGACAGCTCAGACAGAACCGTGACCTTGATTCTTTCCCCGGTGGTAGCTGTTTGGCCCACAACCGCTTATTTGCCGAATTATGAGGCATGTGGCAGACCCCGCAGGGTCCTGATTCGACGGGCCGCTGCTGCATTATATTTTTTTCATTTGGAAATGATTTACGTAAATCGTGTTTGGTGTTGATGATGCTTTTGGGGCCGTCATGACATGTCACACAGAGTTTTGAATTTTTGTTGTCAACGACGGTGATTTTATTCCCTCGTGCCCCGTGGGCTTTGTGACAGGATTGACAGATGACATTGTTTCTGTTTGTTCCTGGTTTACTGCCCAATTTAAAGAGCGTGTCCGGCAAATCAAATGTCGCTGTTTGAAGCGGATGGCTGTTGGAACGTTTAAAATCGGCTTCATTGGCATGGCACATCGCACACAAACTCGAATTCATATTTTTTTCTCTAAAGAAAGAAGTGATTCCCGAGTCGTCCGGCGCAGCGCCGGCCCCGTGGGCAGAATGGCAGGTTCCACAATAAATTTCACCTTTATTGCTTAAGGGGAGGGTAGATGGAATTGAAACCCGGCTCGAGGGTTTTACAAATGTTTTGTGTCCATTAAATTTCCATGCGATGGATCGTGAATCATTAACATACCCATCATGGCAACTGTAACAAATTTCCTCTGAACTTACAACCCCTTGGGTGTCTTTCATGAGAACATTGCCCGGCTGCCATTCAATCAGAGGTTTTTTGTCCGTCCTGAAATCGTCTAGCCACATGACATGACAAATCGCACAATCTCTTTTGGAACTCATTTCCGCAGCAAGGGCGGCTGAAGTTATCGCGAGAAGTGAAAAAATGACAAATACGCATAAATATGTCAGGGCTCTGATCATTGAGATTTGCTGTGACTATTAGATAGTAAATAGTAAACAGTGAACAGTTAATAAAGTTATTGTAATAGTTTCAAAACACTAATCTTGTTGCTCCTCATTTCAACCACTTGGAGCCTGTCATTTTTGTTGTCGACGACAATTCCCACGGGCGTCGTGAATTTTCTGTTTTTGCCGTTCTCACAGACAACCCCCAGAAAACGTCCTAAATCTGAAAATATCTGTATGAACCCCATGTAACTGTCAGTGATAAACACCCGGTTATTTTTGTCTACAGCGACACCTTTGGGTCTGAAAAGTCTTCCCGGAAGCACGCCCCAGGAACCTATATTTGCAATAAATTTGCCGAACGGATCGAATTTTTGGACCCTTGTGTTGAGAACGTCTACAACAAAGACCTCATTGTATTCATTTACGGCCAGAATTCCCGGATATCTGAACTCCCCTGGACCTTCCCCGAACCGTCCCCATTCAAAGTCAAACGTTCCATTCTGTCGGTACACCTTTATTTTATGGTTATCGTTATCAGAAATATACAGATAACCTTTCAGTTTCGATACGGCCACATCCACCGGATCTGAAGGTTTTTCACCCGGACCGGACTTGACCGCAAACAGATATAAAAACTTACCTTTAAGATTGAAAACCTGGATTCGGTGATTGCCCGAATCCGCAATAAATACTTTGCCGCCGTCGGATATATCGATGCCAAGAGGATGTTCGAATTCGCCATTGCCGGTGCCCTTACGACCAAAGGAGAATCTCCGCCGCCCACGGCTGTCAACAACGATGATTCGATGATTAACACCATCCACCAGATAGATGTCTCCATTGGGGGCGATGGAGATATCGCTGGGTTGATCGGCATTTGGTTGGATATCAAAAAGAAATTCAACGTTACTACAGTCTTGGGCGGAACGAACATTTGGAATGACCGTTACAGAAAGGATAACGATGAGACAAATCAAAGCAAGATTTGTTCGGATCAAACCGCGATCCTTATTTGATAAAAAATCCTCCATTTCAGGCTTTCAAGTCTTCAGGAAATATGACTTCTTATTTAAAAAGATTCGGCAGATAGAAATTTTCATATTTGGTTATCAATCCCTTGACGTTCAACTGTTCCAGATCTGCGGTCCTCTTTTTACTAAACCCCAGTTTGTTATAGTCAAAAATACCCTTTTGGGAGTGGCAGATATTGCATTCATGCCCCTTGGATTTGATATTTACGTGGAATTTCATTTTGACCCCGTCTCTTTGTTCGGGCGTTAGCGTGTCTCTTACTCTCATGTAATCTTTGGCCAAAGGTGCATACTG
>Ga0209940_1000108_pt1 | contig 13587 bp, 13 predicted proteins | sample SalPonF2_B_D1_MG_FD_185726 | JGI IMG/M metagenome (GOLD analysis project Ga0209940, IMG submission 185726) | Salt pond soil microbial communities from South San Francisco under conditions of wetland restoration - Salt Pond MetaG SF2_B_D1_MG... ...
GTGTAGAATTGGGGGACGCGCTTAACATTGGTTCAGGGGGCAGAACCGAAAAAAAAAGAAAAGAGGAAAGAGGAAAGAGTAAAGAGAAAAGAGGAAAGAGCAAAGAGGAAAGAGGAAAGAGGAAAGGGCAAGGACAGAAGCCGAAGAAAAAAGGAAAGAGGAAAGAGTCAAGAGCAAAGGGCAGGGATACCCGATAAATCGGGATCTACGCTTCGCTACGACAGGCAGGGCTAAGGATCAGGGGGCAAAGTAGCATATAATTGGATTGAAATAAATGGATTTGTTTAGCCTCACTTACGCCGATATTTGTAATTAAATTGCTATTGAGAAATTGGTAAGGTACATGAAATTGTGTACACTTCGAAAAACGATATATATTGTATGTACTCACTCTTCATAGTTTTTTATATGTTGCGGATCGTCAAAATTTTGAAATACCAGATCAAATGTTAAAAACACCTCTTCCAGCCCTAAATGATATTGAAGGGCATAAAATCCCAAGTTCTTTCCCATTGGTTGTAGACTCACATGTTCATATATTTCCAGAAGGTATTTTTAAGGCGATATGGGATTGGTTCGATAAATACGGCTGGCCAATTCGTTACAGGTTAACCTCTTTAGATGTACTTAATTATTTACTGTCTCGTGGCGTAAGTCATATTGTTGCGCTTCAATATGCGCATAAATCAGGAACTGCTCGTGAGTTAAATTCTTATATGGCAGAAATTTGTCAGAAATTTCCCAATAGGGTCACCGGTATGGCGACAGTATTTCCGGGAGAAAGAGAAAGCGAAAGTATTCTGAAGGAGGCTTTTAAAATGGGGCTTAAAGGTGTAAAACTTCATGCGCATGTGCAGTGCTTTGATATGAACAGTGAGAATATGGATACTATTTTTGATTTATGTTCATCTGAAGACAAACCCATCGTCATGCATGTTGGAAGAGAGCCTAAAAGTCCGGCTTACAAATGTGATCCATATTTGTTATGCAACGCAAAAAAGTTAGAAAAAGTGATTCGTAATTATCCAAAACTTAAAATCTGTGTTCCGCATTTAGGTGTTGATGAATATTTGCCTTATAAACGACTCATTGAAAAATATGATAATCTCTGGCTTGATACCGCGATGGCGTTAGCAGATTATTTGCCCATAAAAAATCCTGTGGAATTAGATGATATGAGGCTGGATCGTATAATGTATGGCTCTGATTTTCCGAACATTCCTTATGCCTGGGATCGTGAAATTAAGTGGTTTAAAGAAAGAAAATTTTCCGATGAATCCATAGAGCAAATATTGGGAAAAAACGCATTTGATTTTTTTAACATTAAGACAAATTAATTGGATTAAAAATGGATGCTGAGTTTTAACCCGCCCCGTTAAAATACCGGGACAGGCAGACATACTCAAGTATGTCGAGGACTTAAAACGAGGCTCCAACGCCGAGGTTGGGCCAAAAGATTATTTTGAGATGGCTTCAAGTTGCTTTGAGAAAACAACGGGCCGACCGGAAAAATCTTTATTATGCTCCCGATAACTTACACCTAAAATATGATTAACATGAAAAAAGAATTTGGATCAAATTATGCGTCGATTACAGATGTTAATTTTACAGCCAAATACCGTGCAAGTTGCTACTGCGATGCAGTACAATACGAAGTCTGCTCGGATCCTGTAGATGCAAAAATATGTCATTGCCTGGCATGCCAAAAACTGCATGGGGCCCCTATGCAATGGGCAGCTATATTTCACAAACATGACGTCAGAATTACTGAAGGCATCGATCATCTAAACTTTTACAACAGTGAACTCAATAAACACGAGAGAATTCTTCCTTGCAAAGTCAGTTGTGCTTTGTGTGGTACTCTAATTGCTGATGAAGGACGTAATATGTGGCTTGCTTTTCCATCACTTTTTAATTTTGGGGGTTTATCAAAAGTTCCGACGAAATTCAAACCAACGTGCCATATCTTCTATGGTATGCGGGTTCTCGATATAAACGATGATCTGCCGAAATGGTCCGGGCATAAAAATCATTCGGAACTTAAGGCTTCCGGTACGCCCATGAACAAATCAATAACTTTCTGAAACCTCTTTAGCATTGCTGTTGAAAGGCTGAAAGAACTATAAAGTGAGGGAAAAAATTCCCCAACCCCTCAAATAAGTAATAAAGTAATTTCGAAAATGAAACTTTTTTTGATAATATCGTTGTGTGTTCTGGTGGCCGCCGTGCTTGCTGTTGTGAAGTTCGTGTTCAACCCACTGGGACTCGGTCCGGAACCGGATACCGTATTGCCGGATGCATTTTTTATCAAGCCGGAAAAAGCTGATGTGAGACTCGAGCTTCTGGTGGACGGAAAGGCGGCATTCGATGAAATATTGCGGGCTATCGATGGGGCTCAATCATCGATTTATATCCAAACATACATATGGAAAGATGACGATATAGGACGGCAGGTTGTAACAAAACTGAAAACCGCGGCGAACCGTGGCGTGAAAGTTACTGTCCGTAAGGATGCACTTGGAACCGCTTTTGAGCTAATGGATATGCTGAAAGGGAAACCGAGCCCCGTATTTACGAAATCCGGGTTGAGAGATTACAAAAACATCGATGTAAACGTCGATGTTTTTGCTGACACGGATCACAGCAAGTACTTTGTCGTGGATCATAAGGAGACCATTTTCGGTGGAATGAACATTGCCGATGAATATCACACGAAATGGCATGACTATATGGCCATGATCCGAAGTGAACGATGGACGACAGCTTTTGAAGGCAGGGTGTTGAAAAGTTCACCTTGGCCGTACCCGGCACCATTCGTGATCACTTTAAACGATAGAAAAACTACCGAGATTCGTACTGCACTCATCGAAATGATCAACAAGGCTAAAGAAAGTGTAATCATAGAACACGCATACTTCTCGGACGACAAGGTTATCGAGGCAGTAAAACTGGCCGCCGGAAGGGGTGTTCAGGTGAATATCATATTACCGAAGAGACCCGACACACATCATTACGCCAACATGGTTACGATCAATAAGCTGATTCAATCAGAGGAAAAGACAGCGCCCAGGGTGTTTCTCTATCCTCAAATGATGCACGCCAAAGTGCTCTTAACGGACGGTGTGATCGCCGCTGTTGGTTCCGCCAACCTTACCCCGCGAAGTATGAAGACCAGTCGAGAAGTCACCATGTTTGTTCACGGAAAGACCGGCGATCCCTTTATCAAGAGATTGCGCGAAAGGCTCGGAGCGGATATGGTCGAAAGTGAAGAAGTCATGACCCCGTTCAAACTCAGTGCTCCTGAGAAAATTAAAGCGTTTTTTGGGAAATACCTCTGGTAATTGAAGTGTAACCGGAGTAAGAGAGTCTATAATATGAACCTATCTCAAAAAAATCTAAGTGCCCATGGCGGCGTTGTGAAACGGTTCAAAATGCTCACATACTACGTGTATGCTCCGCTTTTAAACTGAAGCAGAAACCGGATAAAATAGGCGACATTCTTTGCTGTGAAATGGATACCTGCCCGCCGTGCAAATTCAAGATCTGCCGTAAAAACCGGTCCTCCTGCAATTATGTTTGTTTTTGACGGGAGGTTTCTGCTTATCATTAAAATGTTTTCCTCTGAATCAAACTGGAGTACGGTTAATCCTAATAAATCTGGTTTGTTTTTTTTACATGCGGCTATGATTTTTTCAGGTGTCACAAGTAGTCCGAGTTCAATGATTTCAAGACCAGCTGCTTCAGAAAACATCCGGATAACTTCGAGTCCATGCCCAAGGCCATCGTCAAGGGTTGCTGTAATCATCAACGGAGGTATGTCCCACAGTCCCGAAACACCTGTTTTCACTTTCCATTTACGCAAATCTCCGGCTGCTTTTTCAAGTCCTGACCTGGAAGGCAACCCTTTTGATTGCCATTTTCTTGAAAGGCTCTCCAGTTTTTCCCGCAACTGTTTTCTGTCGTCAGAAATCTAATTCACCCGTTGGTTTTGTTAAAAATTTGAAAACTATAATATGCGAATGAAACATTGTCAAAGGTGAAGACCATTCAACATCCATTAAATTTCAGTGTGAAAGTCGGGCCAGGGTTTCCCGATAAATCGGGATCTACGCTTCGCTACGACAGGCAGACAGGCAGGGGCCAGGGGTCAGGGGCCAATGCTCAGGGGCAAACGAAGCATTTAATTGGATTAAAAAAGCGATTTGTTTAGGCTGCTTTTGATGATATTTGTAATTAAACTGATATTGAGGTATTGACAAGCCATTACCAAGCCTGGCAATTCTAAAGAGGTTTAAATCGACAATGTTTATCAAGTCGAAATGTGATCGGAGGGGAGTAGATGAAAAAAATTACAGTATTTTTGTTAATGATACTTATATCAATGACCTCAGCAAATTTCTCTTTGGCCAATGAAAAAAAGAATCACACCTGTTTTAGAATTGTCGATTCCAACAAAGATGGTGAGATAACCTTCCAGGAGTTTGAGAAATTTTTCGGAAATGATACTGAAAGATTCAAAAAGGCTGATTTGAATAAAAATGGCAGACTTTCTCATGATGAATATCATGAACTTTTGGGTCATGGATCTTGATGCTTAGGTAATCCTGAACAAGGAATGGAATGGGGTCAAACCTTGATCCTTGATTATCAGTCTGTGCTGTAATCTTCCGACCCCGCTCTTCGAGCTTCGGGCGTCGCTCTTCGAGCTTCGACCCGACAAGACGACGAGACAAGGCGGCCCGAAAAGAAAGAAGTATAAATCAGGTTTTGGCTATGATTAAAAGATAACCATTTAAAGCAAAACAAATAAGAGAGGTTTGTCAATTATGGAAGAAGGCATAACAGAAGACGAAATGGGACGGAAATTCATATACTCAGATACCGGCGTAAAAGTTTTTGTTAAATTTAAAGACAACCTGATCGTTGATCCGGATGATCCCCTAATAGCCAGACAGGCTAGAACCTGGCGTTATAGCAAAGGAATTGTCAAAGGACTTTCTTATCTGGGTAGCGAAAATTCTGAGGATGCCATGACGTGGAATGTTTTCAAGACATTAGAAAAATCAAATCCTGAAAGTTGGTTTTCGGAGATATTTCCCCAAATCATACTTGATAAAGATGAACAATTCATAGACCCAATGCTAAGATTTTGGGAAAAATATTTTCCCCCGATGTTTAGGTCCTTCCCAGAAAAAGAAACGCACGTAGACCTCACTATCGAAACTTCAAATAAGCTGATCTTCATCGAAGCAAAATATAAAGCGGATATCAGCAAAAACACGACCCATGACCCCAACCGCGATCAGATTATAAGAAACATTGATGTGGGCAGCTGGGCTGCAAAAAAAAGAGCAAAAGAGTTTTATTTTATCCTGCTGACACTTAAAACAAATACGTATTCCATCGATAAATTAAATTATTACAAATCGAATCCATCAAATATAATAGAAAAAATTGGAAGTTACAGGAAAGATATCAAAGATTATGTTACTTTGTGCGAAAATATTGATGTAATTTATTGGGATCAAATTTTAAATTTTCTACAAAATATGCAGTCAGCGAAAAAGACCGAATTAACCTTCACGAATTTAATTGATTACCTGAATGATAAAATATTTTGATTTGGAAATTTCTTTCCTTACGGCTGCGAAAGGGATGGGATCAAACACTGATCCTTGATTAAAAGAGGAGGGCATTGTGGATAAAATTCAGTATATGTTGACAACGTCCTCCTTTGTGTTTGCCCTAATCGTAACATTTTCGTTCATAAAGTGATTTCTTTTCAACCCGGAGGCTGTTTTTCAGGATAGAAAAAGGATGCTAAATTTCCGGAAAAGATACTTAAACAGGCATTGCAACCAGACCGTTCGATTTTACAAAGTTTTTTGATTTTGAGACATACAATATATAGTAATTTAATTCAGTATACTACAATATATGCTAATTCGATAAAATTATGCCATAATTATACATAATTTTGTTTGACACAGCAAAATTGTTAACATATGGGTATAATTATGGACCCAGGTTAACCGTATATATAATGCAATTAAAGGAGTTAATTATTATAGATATTCTTAAAGATATTATTCCTTTCGCATTTTTAATTGGCTGTATTTTGTATATGCTTTTATAATTTCTTTCTTATAACGCAATATATAACATGAGGCACAATTTTTTAAATGTATTAGGCTATAAATTGCTTCTTCGAAGCTTAGCCGACTATCGCCCCTGGGCAAATATAGCCCCAGGGGTTTTTTTATTGTCAGGAGAAACTCGAAAATTTATCCTGGGTAGTTAGTTTTAATTTTCCTCGATCTACTTTTTAGCGGTATGTGCTTAGTCCGTGGGGTTAAGATTTTGAGCACATTTGCCTATGTCTTTAATAGTAGGAATAACATGATAATAAAGTATTTAATTTTAGGCATCACACTTGTTTATGTTGTCACGGTTATAATCATTTACTTGAAGTCTGAAAGATCGGTCTGACGGTTAATGGTTCCCCCTCGCATCTGTGGCCTCTATGTTTCTTTGTAACCGCTGGTAATGTATCATTTGTTACCATCATGACCTGCTTCACTACTGTCATGGTTTGAAAGGTTGCTCAGTGTTGCAGCACTGGAAACCCATTTCTTTTTATCCCCCAGCCACTGTTGTGGCATTGAATTTGACCTCAATCAAGGTTTGACATTTATGCGTGATTTTAGTGTAACAGACAATAAGATATCGAGAAGTGTTCGGCAAAAAGTGGAATGAAATGGAAAAGAAATGACGAGAGCGACAACTGAGACGCCGCTAACAAAACGGATAAAACGGCATGTGATCGGTCGAAAAAGGCAGTTTTTTGCAGCAACCGCACCGGGCCTTGAAAAGATCTGCCGGGAGGAACTTAACGTCCTCTTGCCGTCCGGGACACCCATGACGATCGTCGAAGGCGGGGTTAAATTCAAAGGGCGGCTTCACGACTGCTACCTTGCCGATTTGAACCTTCGCACCGCCAACCGGCTCCTCATGCGCATCGAGTCGTTTCATGCCGCTAATTTTCGGGAACTCGAAAAAAAACTGATCGCTGTTCCCTGGGAGCTTTACGTGCTGCGGGGGAGCCCGACCCACATCCGCGTGACCTCCCGGCATTCAAGGCTTTATCATAAGGACGCCGTTGCCGGTCGTGTCCAGGAAAGTATTGCCTTCCGTTTTGCGCAAAACGAATTCCCAGGGGAAGTCACCCCGGAACCGACCGTCACCCAGCAGATCTTTGTCCGGTTGTCCGATAACCGTGTTACTTTGTCCATTGACAGCAGCGGCGATCTGCTTCACAAGCGGGGCATTAAACCCCGAGCAGCCAAGGCACCCATCCGAGAGACCCTCGCCGCCGCTGCCCTGATACTTTCCGGGTATACAGGGACAGAACCCCTTGTAGACCCTATGTGCGGTTCCGGCACATTTGCCATTGAGGCCGCCCTGATAGCCCAGAAGATTCCACCGGGCAGGTTCAGGGATTTTGCCTTCATGGAATGGCCCTCGTTTCAACCCAAACGATGGCAGCATATGAAACAGGCGACAGAAAAGAAGATCGTTCGAACAAACACCCCGTTCATCTTTGCCTCGGACCGGGACGAACGGGCAGTTCGCGAACTTAAAGACAGCGTGACTCAGTACGGCCTGTCCGGCATCGTCGCCGTTTCTACCCGGGATTTTTTCGATTTTTCGCCAACTGAACTGACAAACAGTCCCGGACTGGTGACACTTAATCCGCCGTTTGGGCGACGGCTGGGATCGCGACGAGAAAGTGAAGCGCTTTTTTTGTCCGTTTGCGAGAGACTGAAAAAAGAATACAAAGGGTGGAAATTTGTCCTGATTTCACTCAATCCTCGCCTTGCCGAAATGGTTCCTTTCAGATCGATTACCCATCTTCTGCCACATGGCGGGCTTAAGGTTGCCTTGATGACCGGGAGGATTCCTGACAAAAATTAAAAAGAGATTAAAAACGCCACATCCACCAAAGGGAGTGAGGAAAACACAGCATTTGCTTGGAATAAAATCGTAAACGGAAAGGGGTCTGCCGTTTAAGATTTCAAAAGGCCACAAAGGAATAAAAAACCGAAGGCACGAATCATCGGTTGGTTGCCTTAATACGGAAAGGTTCAGTATGGGGTATTTAGTTCTATTCGTAATATCTGTCTGTTTTGCAGGTTTATTATATTTTATGGCATCCAAAAGAGGTGTAAACAAATCATTTTGGGCAATAATGGGTTTTTTCTTCGGCCCTTTCGCGATTCCATTTTTATTTTTGGCCAAAAAGGTTGATCCAACAAACACAACTTAGTTACACAAAATTCAATCTATAGCCTAAAGTGATTGGGGGCAAACCTCGATCCTTGATAAAAAAAGGCTGTCAGGGGTAAATTTAGCTTTTGCAATGCTATAAATTGTTGTCGTGCTCATTTGCGTTCCTCGGGCAATTTGTCTGGCTTCCTGTTTAAATATTTCAAAAAAATACGAGAATAAAAACCTTCTCTCAATAAATCTTTCATCACTATATCATATTCCTCTGCCAGGTATTTCCCATCAGGGAGTCTTTTGCTAAAAGCCACATATCCCCAAAAACCTTCATTATAGTTATATTTATTCCGATATACCCGATTTTGTAGGTTTTCTTGCTTGATCGTGTAATCTCCGACGATACTATCACTGATTACGACATCGAGTCGCCCCATAGCCAGTTTTTTAAAATTTTGCTTGTCCGTCGCTACAGTTTGTATTTCGAAAAGAGGGGATTTCATAAATTCCTTCGGAAAAGAAAAACCCCTTATCGTTCCTACTCTCAATCCATTAAAATCATTGAAACTTCTGTAAGGGATCTCCTTTGCTTCTACAGGTCGATAAATAGCCTGTACTTCAAGGACATATGGAAATTTAGGATAATATAAAAATTCTTCCCTTTCGGGCTTATACCAAATGGAACAAATTCCGTAAGCGTTGCCTTCTTTTATCATAGCAACAGCTCTTGCCCATGGCATAATTTTTGGCACATATTTATATCCCATCCTTTTAAAAAGTTCAGTCAGAAGTTCTACTCTGATGCCTTTAATGTCCCCGTTTTCCGTGTAAATATGGGGAGGATAATTACTGCTAAGAATTGTTATCTCCTTATCGGCAATTGACCGGCCAGGGAAGAAAAAACAGAACAAACCCAAAACAACAATTCCATATTTTATTCTTTTTGATTTCATATGTTCCTCTATATATTTGCGATTGTATTTATAGCTTCTTGATATAACAATTAATATATAATAGGAAATCATCTCCCCGCAAGACTTAAATTGAGTCCAGTCGCGGTTACAGGCCAATATTTTCTGCCTTTGAAAAATGTCAGACATACGATATATAACAAGAAAATTAACCCTATCGTTGCATAAACAACACATCAGATTTTATGTCAAACGGCTTGGAGAAATCCTTAGCGTTGATTGGCATAACCTTCCTAAGATCGAAGTTGGTTGAATCCAATGAAAATACCTTTTTTACCGTGTTGTTCACCTTTCATGCGAAAATTTTGATAGACAATATTTTATTGATATTTGTATGATGACGCATAAGGACTAAGGCGCGCAAACATTCAAAGTGAAAATTACTAAGTTAAATGAAATAGTTGAATAACATATAAGTTGTCTGCCATGCCCTATAAAAATAAGTCGAAAAGGAAATCAAACCATGGCCGAATACGTGGGCGCACTAGATCAGGGCACAACCAGTAACCGCTTCGTTATTTTTGATCACGGCGGGCGGATCATCGGTGTGGATCAGAAAGAACATGAACAGATTTTTCCACAGCCGGGCTGGGTGGAACATAATCCTCTTGAAATCTGGCGGAACACCCGGGACGTCATCCGCGGCGCTCTGGGAAAGGCCAATCTCACCGGGTCGGATCTGGCCGCCGTCGGTATCACCAATCAACGGGAGACCACCGTGATCTGGGATAAAAATACCGGCAAACCTTTCACAAACGCCATTGTCTGGCAGTGTACCCGCACCGATCAAATATGTAAAGAATTAGGCCGGGAGCAGGGGCAAAACCGCTTTCGCGATAAAACCGGACTGCCGATTGCCACCTATTTTTCTGGTCCTAAAATCAAATGGATTCTGGACAATCTTGCCCAAGCCCGCACCGCGGCCGATAAAGGTGAGGCTCTTTTCGGAACCATGGAAACCTGGATCATCTGGTGGCTCACCGGCGGACCCGGCGGTGGAACCCATGTCACCGATGTGACCAATGCCAGTCGCACCATGCTGATGGATTTAAATACCCTGGATTGGGATGGAGAGATTCTTCAAATCTTGGGGATACCCCGGCAAATCCTGCCTCGCATCGTTCCATCCAGTGACAGTAAAACCTGGGGAGTGACTCTGAAAGACGGTCCGTTGAACGCCGGCATACCCATTTGCGGGGCTCTCGGTGATCAGCAGGCCGCACTGGTGGGCCAGACCTGCTTTGACCAGGGCGAAGCCAAGAATACTTATGGCACCGGATGTTTCTTGCTGCTGAATACCGGTCATTTACCGGTACCTTCCCGCCAGGGTTTGCTGACCACTTTAGGTTATCAAATCAATGATCAGACGCCGGTTTATTGCCTGGAAGGATCGATCGCCATCAGCGGCGCACTGGTTCAGTGGGTCAGGGATAGCCTGGGTTTGATTGCCAGTGCACCGGAAATAGAGGATCTGGCCAAAACCGTCGAAGACAATGGGGGTGCCTATTTCGTTCCGGCTTTCTCCGGTCTTTTTGCCCCGTACTGGCGTTCCGATGCGCGCGGTGTGATCGTCGGCTTGACCCGCTATGTCAACAAGGGGCACATCGCACGGGCGGTCCTGGAAGCCACTGCCTATCAAACGCGTGATATAGTGGAAGCCATGAACAAGGATTCCGGGGTCGAATTGACCAGCCTCAAAGTCGATGGCGGCATGGTCGGCAATGAACTGCTGATGCAATTTCAGTCCGATATCCTGGGCGTGCCGGTGATACGCCCCAAAGTTTCGGAAACCACCGCTTTAGGCGCCGCCTATGCCGCCGGTCTTGCCGTCGGATTCTGGTCCGGGCGTAAAGAGCTGCGACAGAACTGGGCCAAAGATAAGACCTGGCATCCCGCCATGGACCCGGCGCTCAGGGAAATATACTACCAGCAGTGGAAAAAGGCTGTGAGCCGGACTTTTAACTGGGTGGATTAAAAAAACTTATCCTCTGCAGGTTCAAAGGTTCAAAGGTAAAAACCATCTCACCGGAGTCAAAAAAAATCTGTGTTCATCTGCCTTGATCTGTGGTTAAATAAACTTTAAATTTACTATCGTGAAACAAACCTGCAACCTGGTATCGTATCCGGAGAAAAACATTGCAAAATACCTGTGCACCTTCAAACGGCCCGTCAATGGAATCACGGCCATCAGCCTGGGATTTCAAGCGTCTGTTTCAACCTAAAACTGTGGCGGTTATCGGAGTGTCCCTCAAACGGGAGCGCCATCCGGCCAACGTTATATTCAACAAAATCCACCTGCGATACCCGGTGGATGTCTTTGCGGTTAACCCCGGCGGCGGCGATCTGTTCGGCCAGAAAGTATACACCGGCATTCAGGACCTTCCGCAGCCCGTGGATCTGGCGATTATCGCCGTGCGGGCTGAATATACCTTGGACACCCTCAAAGACTGTATAGATGCCGGAGTTGGCGGGGCTACGATCATTTCCGGGGGTTTTGCCGAAATCGGACGCCTGGATTTACAGAATCAGCTTGCCGATCTGGCCCGGCAGAACGGTTTTCCGTTTATCGGCCCCAATTGTCTGGGCATCTATGTTCCCGGTCGCATCGACACCTTTTTCATTCCCAGTGAACGCATGGTCCGGCCCGAGCCCGGCAAGGTGGCCCTGGTCAGTCAGAGCGGGGGTATACTGGTCGATCAGATGACCAAATTCGCCGAACAGGGGGTCGGCTTTTCCATGGGGGTGAGCATTGGCAACAAAGCCCTTGTTCGGGAACTGGACCTGCTCGAGTATCTGGCCGCAGATCCTGACACCGGGGTGATCGCCTTTTACATCGAAGGGTTTGCTCGCGGCGAGGGACGCGATTTTGTGCAGGCCGCCCGCCAGTGCACCAAACCGGTGATCGTTTTGAAAGCCGGCAAAACCAGTGAAGGAATGCGTGCCGTCTCCAGTCACACTGCCTCCATGGCCGGCGACTACGCGGTTTTTTCAGCCGCGCTGGCCCAGCACGGCATTGTCGAGGCGGCCAATGAAATCGAACTGGTCTCTTTTTGCGAGGCCTTAAGCTGCTATCGTGAAGCTATCGACGGCCGTGTGGGCATTATCAGCAGCAGCGGCGGACACGGGGCCCTGGCAGTCGACATTTGCAGCCGGCGCGGCTTGTCCATTCCGGCCTTCAATCAACAGCAGCAGGCTCGCATTCGCGCCGATCTGTCTTTGAGCGTTCAGCCGATTGCATCTTTGACCAATCCCATCGATCTGACCGGCAGCGCCACCGACGGTGACTTTATGGCTGCCGCTGAACACCTGTCCCGTTTACCGGAACTGGACTGCATTGTTCTGCTGCTGCTGCCTTACTCGCCGGAAATCACTTCCGATCTCGGAGCCCGCCTGAGCAGGTTATGCCGTCGAAACAACAAAGCTCTGATCGCCTACGTTCCCCATGTGGAACGCTACCGCATGCTCATCGAAGGATTTGAATTCAACGGAGTACCGGTGTCCCCATCTATCAAAGGGGCCGTGTTGATGGTCGAAGCGATAAAAAGGAGCAAGCCATGCTGAAAACCGAAATCAAGACCGTCTTGGAGGCGAACCGCACGCGTGGATGGGTCAGCGAGCCGGATGCCAAACGACTGCTGTCGGCGGCGGGACTGGCCGTACCGCGGTTTGTTGCCGTCACAGATCCCGGCCAAATCGAACCGGCAGCCGACGACCTGGGGTTTCCTTTGGCAGCCAAGGTCGTTTCGACCCGTATTGTCCACAAGTCGGATGTCGGTGGTGTGTGCACAGGCATCGGGAGCACCCGGGAACTGACAGCCGTATTTGAAACCTTCAGTCGCATGGACGGATTCGAGGCCATGCTGATCGAAGAAATGGTTTCCGGCCTGGAATTGATCATTGGCGCTAAAATCGACGATCAATTCGGACCTGTGATCCTGTTGGGCGTGGGCGGCACCGGTGTGGAAATTTACCAGGACGTCAGTTTGCGCATGGCACCGCTGGGACCCGAGGATGTTGACGCCATGATCAAGGGGCTTAAGGCCGCCCGACTGCTTTCCGGGTACCGGGGCCGCCAGGCTGTCAATCGCGACGAGCTGATCCGGACCTTGGTCTGTTTTTCAAAATTCGTCATGGCCGCCGCCGACATGATCGAATCAATCGATCTCAACCCGGTCATGTGCTCTGCGAAAAAATGCGTTGTGGCCGACGCCCGTATTATGCTGCCGCCGGCCGACGTAGAGATTGGTGGACGTACATAAGTTCATATGTTGATTGTGAGGGGATATCGAGACATCCCATCCGTTCATATTTCACATATCTCCAATGTATCTTGCAT
>Ga0209940_1000114_pt1 | contig 12979 bp, 12 predicted proteins | sample SalPonF2_B_D1_MG_FD_185726 | JGI IMG/M metagenome (GOLD analysis project Ga0209940, IMG submission 185726) | Salt pond soil microbial communities from South San Francisco under conditions of wetland restoration - Salt Pond MetaG SF2_B_D1_MG... ...
TGCATTTTAACCTCCTGATATTAATAACATTTACTCAATATCATTCTGTTTGAAAACATGTCAGATGTTATTTCCGACAATTCGAGATATATATAACACACAAATATCGTATTGCAAGATTAAAACCGTCTATTATCGCCATGAACCCTGATCAGTTATATCAAGATCTTAAAGAACTTGCTGAAAAATTAAATATTTCGGTGGTAGAACATAATTTTCGAAAAACCGGAATAAAAGTAAAAAGTGGCCTATGTAAAGTGCAAGGAAAGAAACTTTTTATCATGGATAAGCACAGTTCGATCAATGATAAAAACGAGATCCTTTTATCTTGTATCAGCAACATGCCACATGAAGATATTTATATTGTGCCGTATTTGCGTGAGATGTTAAAAAGATGTCATTAGTACCTTAATTGTGAATTTTGTGTTTTTTGTGGCAAAAAATTAGCTAAATTCATTGAGTGTAAAGTGCCTAAAGTGATCTAAAATGCCTAAAGTTAAGGTGTTCCCGTCAATTTAATATAATATAAAAAGCCGGAGAGTAGCGACTCCTTAACTTTAGATCACTTCAAACTTTAGTCACTTGTAACTTTTCCGGCTTGTCTGGGTTAGGATTATTATTTCATATAAATAGTGGAAAGAGGCTATTCGCTTTTGCCTTCGACCAACAATCATGAGACACCTAAAAGTTTACATAATATATCTTATCAGACATTATAAGGTGGTAAAATATAAACACCCTATGTTTTTACCCCTTCAAAAGCGAAACCTGCTTATGGCGTAGTTTCAGGTTTTATGTTGAATGGCATGATCAACTGTGATAATCATCTTCTTTCTAAACCAAGTTGTTAAATTGATGGTTTCCCAAATAAATGCAAATTATTAAAAGAAAATATTAAAACTTAATGAATTCATACCCCAGTATCCATTACATGGGCCCCTCAAATACAGATCAACGTCGAATCTACGCTGTCTCAGAGCTCACTTCAGATATTAAAGATATACTTGAAAAAACCTATCCATTTATATGGATTTACGGTGAAATATCGAATTTTAATATTCCGGCTTCCGGCCATTTTTATTTTACGGTCAAAGATGAACATGCTCAGATCAATGCGGTTATGTTTAGAAATCAAAATCGGAATTTAAAATTTAAGCCTGTAGACGGGATAAGTATTATAGGGCTTGGCAGAATCAGTGTTTATGAGCCTCGTGGAACATATCAGATTATTTTTGAGTATCTTGAACCAAAAGGTACAGGCGCCATCCAACTGGCCTTTGAACAGCTAAAAAAACGTCTTGCAGATGAAGGGTTGTTTGATGAGAAACACAAAAAGCCCCTACCCTTTTTACCTGGAAAAATCAGTATCATTACTTCACCCACCGGAGCTGTTGTGCACGACATTTTAAATATTATCGATCGTCGTTTCTCAAACATTTATCTTGAAATTGTCCCCGTCAAAGTACAGGGATATGGTGCTGAAGACGAGATTATATCCGCCATCGAGATGATAAATGACCGATGTGATTCAGATGTAGCAATTTTGGCAAGAGGCGGTGGTTCATTGGAAGATTTTCATGCGTTCAATTCAGAGGATGTTGCCAGAGCTGTTTTTTCTTCTAAGATTCCGATAATTTCAGCAGTTGGTCATGAAACCGATTTTAGCATAACAGATTTTGTTGCGGACTTTCGAGCACCAACGCCATCTGCTGCCGCTGAAATTGCAGTTCCTCTGAAGAAAGATCTTAATCGTAAATGTGAGGAACTTTCAGAAGTTTTGACAACCCGCTTTTTACGCTATTTCGGACATCTGCAAACTGTTTTAAAGGGAATGTCAAATCGACTGGTTCATCCCAACAGAAAAATAGGTGACTTAAGGCTTAGAACCGATGACATGCTGGGTCGACTTAACAGATCGTTTAAAAATAGCTTTCTAAAACATCATGAACGACTTTGGTGGCGTATCGAGAGACTTTTTTCCAATAATCCCTCAATACAGATAAAATTACTTAAAGATAAACTTGATATAAAGAATTCTAACATCAACGTATATATAAAAATATTATTAAGTAAAAAACAGTCAAGATTACGAGAGCTTGAAGCAAAGCTCCACACTCTAAGCCCTGAGGCTATTCTGGCAAGGGGATATAGTATCACCAGAACCATCCCGGATGCCGCTGTTATTAGAGATCCCCAAGATGTGTCCATTGGTCAGGATCTTGAAGTAATGGTTGCCGGGGGTGCATTTATTTGCTCGGTAAAAAGGAAATAACATCATGGCCAATCAGACCTTTGAAAAAGCGATGAATAAACTTGAAAAAATTGTTCAAGAGCTTGAATCCACTGATCTGCCGCTTGAAAAAGCGATAAAAAAGTTTGAAGAAGGTGTTCGGCTGTCCAAATTTTGTTCTGAAAAACTCGATGAAACTGAAAAAAGGATTACCATTCTGCTAAAGGACCAGAACGATCGTGTATTTGACAAACCGTTTATCTCGGACACCGAGTCTGATGATGAATAGTTTTGATCTGAAGTCATACCTTTCTTCTAAAAGAAAGCAAATCAACGAAACGCTTGATTCAATATTCGCGAATAATTCAGGTAAAATTGTAAAAGCCATGAAATATTCGCTTATGGCGGGCGGAAAACGGATAAGACCGGTTTTATGTGTGGCTGCTGCCGAAACAGTTGGAGGACAGAGCCAAGATGTAATCAGAGCTGCCTGTGCTCTTGAAATGATTCACACCTATTCGCTAATCCATGATGACCTTCCTGCAATGGACAACGACGAAATACGAAGGGGGCAGCCAACCTGTCATGTGGCCTTTGATGAAGCTACAGCGATTCTGGCTGGAGATGCTCTGCTGACCCTGGCTTTTGAGGTTCTTTCATCAACTGAGTTTGTCCAAGAAAATCTCGTTTTAAATTGGATGAAAGTTATACAGACTCTGTCGGCAGCTGCCGGATATAAGGGAATGATTGAAGGACAGATGCAGGACATGGCCGCCGAAGGCCACTTGCTTAGTTTAGAAGACCTCGAGAACATGCATGCCTTAAAAACAGGTGCTCTGATTGAAGCATCCGTAACTGTTGGTGCAATTTTAGGTAAAGGAAGCTTCGATCAGATCCAACAGCTTAAAATTTATGCAAAAAATATTGGGCTTGCATTTCAGATCACTGATGATTTATTGGACGTTGAAGGTGATCCAAATGTTATGGGAAAAGATGTGGGTTCGGATCGAGCACGAAGTAAAAGCACCTACCCTGCTCTTCTTGGAATAGAGCAATCAAAGCAATTCGCGAAAAAACTTGTAAACAATGGCTTGAAAGCACTTGATTATTTTGATAACAAAGCTCATCCTCTCCGGGCTATTGCATATTATATCGTTGATAGAAAAAAATAAGGGATCATAAAACGTTGAGCTTTCTTGAAAAAATTAATTCTCCTAAAGATTTAAAAGAGATGTCTAAAAACGATCTGCCGATTCTTGCATCAGAAATTCGGAAGATTATTATCGACGTGGTATCTAAAAATGGCGGCCATCTTGCACCAAGTCTGGGCGCTGTTGAACTGGCCATTGCCATCCACTATGTCTTTGACGCACCCGATGATAAAATTATATGGGATGTTGGACACCAGTCTTATGCGCATAAGCTGCTTACAGGAAGAAGAGAACGGTTTCACACCCTACGTCAGTATAATGGAATATGCGGGTTTACACGTATGAGTGAAAGCCCCTATGATGCATTTTCAACCGGCCACAGCAGCACTTCAATTTCTGCAGGGCTTGGAATTGCATGTGCCAAACGTTTAAAAAATGATAATTCAAAGGTTATCGCCGTTATAGGAGACGGCTCTATGACTGCAGGGCTTGCCTATGAAGGCCTTAATCAGGCAGGAGACATTAATAAAAATATTCTCGTTATACTTAACGACAATGATATGTCCATTGCACACAATGTAGGTGCTGTATCTTCTTTATTGAGCCGCGCATTTTCAGCAAAATATTTACAGGATTTTAAAAAGGAAGTGGGAGACTTTCTTAAATCTTTACCGAAATTTGGAGACGATATCTATCAATTTGCAAAGCGTTCCAAAGAATCCTTTAAAACGTTTATAACTCCTGGAATGTTGTTTGAAGCCTTTAATTTTGAATATTTTGGTCCTATAAACGGCCATAAACTTGATCATCTCATTGATATTCTAAATAATGTTAAATGTCTAAAGGAACCAGTACTTCTCCATGTAACGACGACAAAAGGCAAAGGATACCCACCTTCTGAAAAAAATCCAGTATATTTTCATGGTGTTGGATGCTTTGATCCTGATACTGGAGAAAGTGTAAAAGAAGATTGTACGATTCCGACATATACTCATGTTTTTGGACAAGCGTTGCTCAAAATGGCCTCAGAAGACGTTAGAATCATCGCGGTGACTGCTGCAATGCCCGAAGGTACAGGCCTCTCGGATTTTGCACATGCCTATCCGGATCGTTTTTTTGATGTGGGAATCGCTGAGCAGCACGCTGTAACTTTTGCAGCAGGATTAGCAACGGAAGGATTTAGGCCTGTAGTGGCCATATATTCAACGTTTTTGCAGCGCGCCTATGACCAGATATTACATGACGTGTGTATTGAGGCCGTTCCCGTTATTTTTGCAGTGGACCGCGGTGGAATTGTCGGTGAGGATGGAGCAACCCATAATGGTGTTTTTGATTTATCTTATCTTAGAAGTCTTCCCAACATGGTGGTCATGGCACCCAAGGATCAAAATGAACTTTGCAGAATGCTGACCACGGCTATCGCCCATGATGGCCCCATTGCGATTCGATATCCCAGGGGAACCGCTGAGGGTGAAAAAGTGGAAAATCAAGATGTCCCCATACCCATCGGCAAGGGGGAAGTGATTAAAAAAGGAGATGATGTTGTTATCTTCGCCATCGGTCGATCAGTTAACGAAGCACTTTCCGCTCATGGTATGCTCAAAGAGCATAATATTTTTGCGACGGTTGTAAATTGTCGTTTTGTAAAACCACTTGATGCTGAGTTAATAGGGTCTCTTTGCAGAAAAATACCGCGAATAATCACCGTTGAAGAGAATGTTCGCCAGGGAGGATTTGGAAGTGCGGTTTTGGAATGTCTGGCTGATCAGGAGATAACAGGGTTTCGTTTGAAATGTATCGGAATACCGGATACCTTTGTTGAACATGGTGCTCAGGAGTTTCTCAGGTCTAAATATGGTGTTGATGCCTCTGCTATATTCAATGCAGCGAAAAAGCTGATGAATGATGCCTGATGTCTGCAGGTAAAAAAAGACTCGATCGGGTCGTGGTAGAAAAAGGGCTTGTGCACAGTCGCCAACGCGCTCAAGCTCTTATTATGGCTGGGAAAGTTCTGGTTAACAACCATATTGTGGATAAATCCGGCACACTCGTTTTCCCAGATGACGATATTGTTCTTCAAGGGGATGATCATCCCTATGTTAGCAGAGGTGGCGTTAAACTCGAAAAAGCGCTTCATACCCTGGGAATCAATATCAACGGTTTTGTGTGTCTTGATGTGGGCGCATCCACGGGCGGTTTCACTGACTGTCTTTTACAACATGGTGCAGGCCGTGTGTATGCTGTAGATGTCGGTTACGGACAGCTGGCTTGGAAATTGAGGCAGAATCCTCGAGTTGTTGTTATCGAACGAATGAACATACGACACATGCAGCTTGAAACCCTTCCGCAACTCGTAGATCTTGTGACCATAGACGTTTCCTTTATTTCCCTGAAAAAGGTTGTTCCCGAGATATTAAAATTTATGAAAAAAAGTGCCGGAATTCTGGCGTTGATTAAACCCCAATTTGAGGTTGGGAAAAAGAATGTAGGAAAAGGTGGCGTGGTACGTGACCCGGTTCTTCATACTCAAGTTATCGAAAATCTTTCTGAATTTTTTGTAAAAAAGCATCTTTTCAGCGAATGGGTTATCCCCTCTCCTATATTGGGACCCAAAGGAAACCGAGAGTTTTTCATTTCATTAAAATATGAAAGTTGAGCTTGATTTTTTATAAATAAACCTATAAAAATTCTAGTTTTAGGATTATTGCTCAAATCTCGCACCGTTTATTTTCGGTTACATCAATAAAGCGTCATATGGGGTATTAAAATAAAATATATGGTGCCATATACGAGTGGGAAAATTGAGTTGTTATGTATCTAAGTCCACACTTTTTAAATTTTAGAAGAGAGGAGATTAAATGGCCGAAACAATAGAAAGTTTAAGGAACATTGCTTTTGCATCTCACGGCGGTGCTGGAAAAACTTCTCTGGCCGAAACAATGCTTTTTAATGCAGGCGTCATTAACAGAATTGGCCGCGTTGAAGACGGCAACACTGCAATGGACTTTGAGCCGGAAGAACTTAAACGCAACTCCAGCTTGAGCAGCGGATTCCATCAATTCAACTGGAAAAAACATACCGTTAGCCTCATTGATACACCCGGTGATCAAAATTTCTTTTCGGACACAAAGAGCTGTATGCAGGCTGCCGACAGCGCGGTTATTGTAGTGGATGCCGTAGACGGAGTAAAAGTTCAAACCGAACAAGCCTGGGATTTTGCTGAAGCATTTAATTTGCCATGTATTATTTTTATCAACAAACTCGATAGGGAGCGTGCGGATTTTATGCGCGCTTTCAAAGATGCTACCGACTGTTTTGAGCCGAAACCGATGATCATACAGATCCCGATAGGATCCGAAGCTAACTTTAGCGGAATCATCGACCTGATCAGCATGAAAGCTTACACCTATGATGTCAAAGGCAAAGCAACGAAAATCGACATCCCCTCAGATATGCAAGATATGGTTTCAGAAGAGCGAGAGGCTCTTGTGGAAAATGTTGTCGAGTCAGATGACGAGCTTCTGGAAAGGTATCTTGAAGGAGAACCGCTGTCAGATGATGAGATAATGGTTGCTTTAAAAAAAGGAATCTTGTCGCGCTCATTTGTTCCTGTTCTTTGTGGGTCGGTTACAAAAAATATCGGTGTCGATCTCTTGCAGGATTTCATTGTTCATTGCATGCCTTCACCGATGGATCGAGGCTCCTGGATCGCTGCTGATGCTTCCGGAGATGGCGAAATAGAATGTCGTCCTGATCCCGATGCGCCCTTCTCTGGTTTTGTTTTCAAAACTGTTGCCGATCCATTTGCCGGACGTCTTTCAATATTCAGGATTGTTTCGGGGACACTTGGGGCGGACGGAAATTTCTTCAACGTTAATAAAGACACAAGTGAGAGATATAACCAACTGTTAAGGCTTGCCGGAAAAGAACAAAAGCAAATTACCAAGGCCGGTCCAGGCGCAATTGTTGCGGTAGCCAAACTAAAAGAGACAACCACCGGTGATACCATTTGCAATAGTAGCCAAAAGGTTAAATTTAAATGCGCAGATCCCCTTCCGCCTTTGATTTCATTTGCCGTAAAAGCCAAGTCAAAAGGGGATGAGGACAAAGTATTCATCTCCTTATCAAAACTATTGGAAGAAGATATGTCCCTACAGCTTACACGCAATTCCGAAACAAAGCAGATTCTGTTATCCGGCCGTGGACAGGTTCATATTGAAGTTACGACTGAAAAACTCAAAAGAAAATTCAACGTTGAGGTCCAGTTGGATTCACCTAAAGTCCCCTATAAAGAGACCATTACCAAGAAAGTCAGGGTCCAGGGAAAACATAAAAAGCAGACCGGAGGCCATGGTCAGTTTGGTGACTGTTGGATTCAGATAGAACCGCTTCCCAGAGGAAAAGGTTTTGAGTTCGAGAATAAGATTGTTGGCGGTGCTATTCCCAGACAGTATATACCGGCTGTGGAAAAGGGTGTCATCGAATCGTCTCAAAAAGGGATTCTTACCGGGTTCCCGTGTGTCGATTTTAAAGTTATACTCGACGACGGCTCTTTTCATGCTGTAGATTCATCTGAAATGGCATTTAAAATCGCAGGTTCTCTCGCTTTCAGAAAGGCCGCCGCAGATGCCGGCGCTGTTCTTTTGGAACCGATTATGAATGTCTCAGTTATTACTCCGGATGAATACATGGGTGACATCATGGGAGATCTTAACAGCAGGCGTGGCCGAGTCCTTGGTATGGACAGCAAGGGTAAAAATCAGGTGATTAAAGCACAGGTGCCCATGTCCGAATTTTTAACCTATGCTCCTGATTTAAACTCAATTACCGGAGGCCGGGGTTTATTTACCATGGAATTTTCACATTACGACGAAGTTCCTGCTCAAATCTCACAAAAAATTGTAGCAGAAATAAACAAAGCCAAAGAATAGCCAATTTTGAAAGCCCGCCATTTCCGCCCCCGTATTTCGGTGAATCTGGCGGACTTTCAATTCTTGGGGTTTGCTTTTGAGGATTTTGCAATTTAGCAGCAGCCAAAGATGGCCCTATCTGAGATGCGAAAATGTGAATTTATTTTTGAGCGAACCTAAGACCCGCCTTTCATACATCGTTTGCAGGGTGCAAAACCAGACCAAAATGCGTCCCATTTTCTTGTAAAAAAGATCCTGTTTCTTTTTTTTATTTTTTTCCCATACGGACATGTCCTCAAATGAAACCGTTTCGATCGTTCAGTTCCCAAATATTCTTCGCCCGTTTTATCATTTCGATTACGCCACATCCCTTGTTCAGCAGACATAGCATCTCTTTGGGCCTTTAATAATACGCCATCGTATTTCACATTCGGTCTTCGGTGCAGTACATAAGCGTAACCTTTTTTTATCATTTTTTTATTTATAAAAGTACCGTCTAATAAAAAAATGTATGCCAGTAATCGACCATAACGGTCATACTTTTCTTTGTCGAATTCCAATCTCACCTTTTTTGATCGAAGCAGTGATTGATTGAATTTTTTTGCCGCATATCCAAATGCTTCTGATTTGTGATTGTCATGGGCAATTTCGGGCGCGTTTATGCCGATATAACGCACATGTCGGCCATCACTGAGTACAATGGTATCTCCATCACTAACCCACTTTACACCGATCGATTTTTCTTCTACTTCGGTGGCGCCGATCAATAAAATTGATGCCAATATTAAACATAAATGTAGTGTATATTTTTGCAATGACCCCTATTCCAGTTATAAACTTAAATGTTCGCTTCCAGGTTCAGAGTTCAAGGTTCAAAGGTTAAAATAGGGGAACATAAGGTCTGAACGTGAGAAGGTCGGCTTTTTTTCAGATTCTCCAACCTTCTGTTCTAACCTTCTTAACTTGTTAAAAATAAGATCTTCAACATAGAACCGTGAACCTTGAACCTCTCAACCTGTGTACAATCAGCTCATATCTAAACCACAGTGTTTTTCAGCACTTTTATCCAGAATTTTCGATAAACCGCCGTAATCTGAAGGAACAAATCCAAGAGACTTTTGCCAGACCTCATCATCTTCCATACATAAATAAATCATCACATCAGGAGCAAAGTCCCTTATGTATGATACTATCTTTCGATACAGATTGATTCTTAATGGTTTAAAATAACGCATCTTTCCATCAAGGCCGGATATAAACTCCCCGTAAATGATCTTTGATTTTGGAAAACGTTTTTGAATGATCGGCTTCAGAGCAGGCATAAAGCGAAACGTGCCAAGGCTGATCCATACAATATTTTCAGAAGATATATGGGAAAACATCTGCTCAATAACATACGCGTATTCTTCTTCACACCCGTCATAGATCACCAAGGGGTCAAAATGAAAGCCAAGAGGATAACCCCAGGACTCACATTTTGCAGCAGCCCGAAGTCTATCAGAGAGAGATGCCGTTTGGCGTTCCTCATTTTTAATAATACGAGGGGTATTCAAAGACCATGACACAATTGTTTTGTGATTGTGGTGAAGTGCGTTCAGTGTTTTTATGTTTACTGTTTTAGTTTTAAGTTCCAATACGGCTCTGGACTGTTTTGAAAATTTAGGTACAAGTAGATCTGAGAGATCCGTCCAATTATCCCAAATCATGCTGTCGGTAAATTCTCCGGTTCCTATTCGGGCTAAGGTTTTATTTAAAAAAAGACGGTCTAACTCTACTATAAGTTCATCGTGATTGACAAAATATTGCAGTATGGGAGGATGAAAGTAGGCTTGCAGAATGCAATATGAACAGTCCATGGTACAAAATGTGCCCATATGCAGAATTTGATAGCCGCAGCATGTATATGACCGTGTTCCGGGACATGGTTTAATAAAGGCGCCTTTATTTCGGGTGAGAAATAAGATCGTTTTGCCCTTTTGAACCGGATTGTCAGACGATGAAACCGATTTGTAAACCTCTTTTGAACTATGAACGACGGAAACCGGTACATTAGGGATGCGCGATCGAATGGAAAGAACCTGGGGGGAATGGAGTACCTGTTGATCGATATATAGTTTTAAAAGGGACAAGGGAATATTTTAGTTTGATGTATGAATGTTTTCATTGTTGGAGTTCAATTAGAAAATTATCTTTCTAAAAGATAGTAAAACATATATTATGGGTCAAGCATATAAACCAATCTTTAAGCGCTTTATCAATAATGGGCAAATGAGAGCATTTTTCAATGGCCTCTTGACACACGACCGACCCGTTGATAGTTGTTGAAATCCGCGGTTTTTTTTTAACGAAACACAATACAAAAAGATACAAAACACTTGATGAATTCGACATGTTACGAATTCACCAGGCATGATATCTTCAGGAGATCTTAGAAAGCATGCTGCTGAGAATAGAAAGAAAAGGAAAGAAAGTTTTGATGAATGGAGAAGAGCTGCAGGAATATATGTCAGTAAAGCTCAATGAACTCGCCGGATTGCTCTCAAATATGGCGATAGCCCTGGTTATGACCAGCCTGGTAGTTGTTTTCGATTTCTTTAAGGCTAGAGATATGTACTTCTATGCCCTCATTCTTCTCCCGCTTGTAGCACGCTGGTATGTTGGGGGTATGCTCAACAAGTGGCTCAGAAAAAAATTCAAAGAAATTTTATACACATAATCGTCTGCAACTTTAGACAAAGGTATGTTTTTACGCCAGTTGCACATCCGAATATGGCTAAAGCGTCCTTGAAGTCGTAGAGGTGACAATAGTGCGTGTTGCCGTTCTTTCAGATATCCACTCAAATATAGAGGCTTTTCAGGCGGTTGTTAATGATTTTGAGAACCAGGCCGACCGGATTCTGAATCTTGGGGACCTTGTCGGGTATAATGCAAGCCCCAATGAGTGTATCAAACTGGCCAGAGATATCGGAATGCATTCTATTTTGGGCAATCATGATCTGGCAGCATGCAATCTTGCTTTTGCCGAGAATTTCAATATCTTTGCCCGAAATGCCATCCTTTGGACAAGAAATATTCTTACCCATGAAAATATCCAATTTTTAAACGATTTGGAGAAAAACCATCGCTTATCCTGCGGCCTTGCATGCCATGGTTCCCCTGATGATACGAGTAGCTACATCGCCCTTCCCTTCCAGGCCAGGGCCACGTTAAAGAGGATGAGAAAGGGGATCTGGGGGCAGATAAATGTATGCCTGTTCGGGCATACCCATAAAAGGAAGGTCTGGCGAATGAATGTTCGAGGAAAAGTGGCACCGGTTGAAATTCCTTTGAATGGAATGATCAGGTTAAATGGGGAGGAACTTTACCTTTTGAATCCTGGAAGCGTCGGCCAGCCGCGAAACGGAGACCCCAGGTCTTCATATTTCATATTTGACACCGAAACCCATACAGTGAGCTTTAAACTGGTAAAATATAATGTGGCGTCAACGATTAAAAAAATCACTGAAGCAAACTTGCCTGAATTTTTAGCAAAAAGACTTTTGGATGGAACTTAGACGGGTGGCCTATGGTATGGAAGAATGGAATGCTGGAATATTAGGAATAAGAGCGGAAATAATCTGTTTAAATTGTTAATAAATCCTTCAAACCCATCATTCCTTTACTCCATTATTCCATCATTCCAATTGTGAGCGAAGCGAACTAACTTGCAATAATAGGTGATAAAATGACAGAAATGAAAGATTTGAAAAAGAAAGGAAAGCTAAAAGACGGCACTGTTGTTCTATTAAGACCCATGGTCAAGGCCGACCGAAAAGGATTGGGGGAATTTTTTAACCGGCTTACCCCTTCGGTGCTCCAGTATGTGCGCAACGATGTCACCGACCCAAAAGTTCTCGACAAATGGTTCGATCAACTGAATTACAATCATGTGTTTCCCCTTCTGGCCTTTAAAGACGAAAAGGCGATAGCCAATGCAAGCCTTCACCGTGTGTCCTATGGTTGGCGGAAACATCTGGCCACCGTCAGGATCGTCGTGGATCCGGCATTTCATGGAAAAGGGCTGGGAACCCTGATGATCAACGAACTTGTCGACCTGGCTCAGGAATTTGGAATCGAGAAGCTCATGGTTGAGTTTCCCCTAAAGGCCCATGAAGCCCTGGCGATGTTCAAGAAGGCCGGGTTCAGTCCCAGGGGGGTGATCGAGGGGCTCATGAAAGACCGTCATGGTAAAGACTTGGATATTGTAATCATGGTGATGGATGTGGCAGCATATGCCGATAGGCCAAGATAATTCCTCATGCAATATTCGCTTAATAGAGCGGTAATATCTTTTTCCCGTAATCGGGAATAGAAGCGAGTAAATCTTCCTTGAGTTCTTTTGCATTCGGGTATCGATTGTCAGGCTTTTTCTCCAGGCATTTCATTATGATGCGCTCGACTTTGTGATCTAAAGCTTCATTGAATTTACTCGGTGGAGATGGTGGAACTCTAAGAATAATATCCATGAGCACCTTCTCCACTTCATGGTAAAAAGGGTACATCCCTGTATAGAGCACGTACATAACAACCCCGATGGCCCAGACGTCCGAGCGCCTCTGGCTTTTTCCCATAATTTGCTCTGGTGCCATGTAAGGCCTGGAGCCTGTTACAGTGGCGGACATTTCTTTTTCCTTGAGTTCTTTGGCTGC
>Ga0209940_1000116_pt1 | contig 12625 bp, 9 predicted proteins | sample SalPonF2_B_D1_MG_FD_185726 | JGI IMG/M metagenome (GOLD analysis project Ga0209940, IMG submission 185726) | Salt pond soil microbial communities from South San Francisco under conditions of wetland restoration - Salt Pond MetaG SF2_B_D1_MG... ...
CTTTTCCTATAATGCAGTGTCAGTAAGAATCTCGTTTTTCTGCCAATTTCACGCCCTCCAGACAATGCGGGAGGATAAATAGGACGATTCCCCTCCTAAACATCCAAAACTTTATGTCCTATAAATAAGCTCTGTTAGCGAATTTAACTGATACCGGACACTGACGGCCGCAATGCGTCAAAGGCAGGACAACTACATTGCTGGCTCCAGATTTGTTACCATTGGGGAGGTGGAGCATTGCCCCTAGCAACGTCAGTTCAGAAACAATGTCGTTGCAATGTTCGGCCCTGTACTGTGATTTCGTGATTGTCTGGCGAGGGCGTAAGCTGATAGATAGCGATTTTTCAGGTTTAATAGTGACCCTGAAAGATCTTCGATAGATGGTAGAATGAAAGACGTACACTGAAGCGAACGATTCATCATTATTTTGGGACAAGGCTGTTTTTCAACAAATAGGGGACAATGCTATGGCAAAGGAAAAAATTCGCAAAATGTCCGGAATATTCGCCTCTGTTTTTGCCCATGCAGGACATATCTCTAAAGATGAAGCAAAAGAGATCAGCGGTCTGGATGACCACGCTTTTGACGAGGCCTATTCGGAGGCCTCCAGTATTGCCGACAAATTCATGGATGCTGAAGGCCAGAAGATGGATAAGTTTATAGAGCATTTCGGTGCCAAGATGGAAGAGTACATGAAGGGCTATGGCGGACACCTGTTGAAGTAGCGCTAGTGCTGCAACTGAAGAAAGTTCAAATAATCTCGGAAGTTGTCATGCAAAAGATATTGGGGCTGATCGTTGGACTTTCCTTGTTGTTCGCGACTTGTGCTGTTGCGGAGATTTTTCGTTGTAGGACACCCGACGGTGAACTGGTCATGACCGACAATAAGACGGAAGCTCCGGCTGATTGCAAACCGGTAGATGAGCCAAAAGGGTCGGGTAGCTTCAACGTCGTTCCCAGCACCCCGGTGACTGCCGTTGAAAGCACTACTGCTAGCCCGGAACAAAAGACTCGCTCTGACGCACAGGATGTTCCTCCGTGGCAGGATGATGCCAACGGCCTGGTAGAGCGCTACCATGACGCGCTTCTAAGGAGCCATAAAGAGGACCTTGAGGTTAACCGGCGTCATGCAATGCAGCATATTGAGCGGTTGAAACAGCAAAAGCATGGCATGCTCAACGCCTTGTCAAAAAGCGGCTTGAAGGATCATGATCAAAAGGCGATTAGTAAAACTCTGAATGAAATCCCGCATTGATGAGGTGATGCTGCCGTTGGAGAGTTGCTCATATAGGGGGGGCGAAGGGCCTGGTTCTGGGTTAGCACTAATTGGTCGGGCAAGCGAACAAGTTGTTAACAGAAGCCATTTTTAGTAGAGTCATCGCTGCTGATTTTATGTTTTGTAATTTAATTTAATAATATGGAGGGAATCATGGCACGTCTTGCGCGTGTTATTGGCCCACTGAGTTAATGTTCGGTTGGGCAACAGCGATCCTTAAAGCAGTTCTAGTTACCTAGCCTCTTTGCTCAGAATCAATATGCCTTCTAAAAGTCACGACTTATGAGAGGAAAATCGGATTATTATTGATAGCGGTATTTTAGAGGGGTTTTAATCAATAAGAAAAAGTCCAGCTAGAGGCGGCCTTTTCTTCTTCACCGTATTCCAAGGCCCCATTACAGTCTCAACCCAGTCTTGAAACGGGATAAAAATGTACGAGAACTTGGCTGTTATTGCTGTTTTTGTTTTCTTGTACAGTATTGTCAGCGCTAAACTCGAGAAGACCAGTTTCAGCGGTGCGATTCTGTTCACAGGTTTCGGCCTTGCGCTTGGGCCGACGGGATTAGGTGTCCTTGAACTCGATGTCGATGCGGAGCTATTACGAACTCTCGCCGAATTGACCTTGGCGCTGGTTTTATTCACGGATGCCTCCAACGCCAACCTCAGGGTCCTCAAAAGAAGCTTTCATATTCCTCAACGGCTCTTGCTGCTCGGTTTACCTCTGACAATCCTCCTCGGTGTCGGTGCGGGACTCTTTTTGTTTGACCATCTAACCTTCTTCGAAGTTGCTCTTCTGGCGACTATGCTGGCACCAACTGATGCCGCTTTGGGTAAGGCCGTGGTCACTGACAACAGGGTGCCTTCCAATCTCCGCGAAGGGTTGAATGTGGAAAGTGGCCTTAATGATGGCATTTGCGTGCCGATACTTTTTGTGTTCCTGACGCTGGCAACCAAAATGTCAACAGAAACCAGTCCAATACTGTTAACGGTCAAACAGGTGGTTGGTGAAATCGGAATCGGGATGGTGACGGGATTTGTTTTGGTATTCATCGGCAACTGGTTGCTCAACCGTTGTCTTGACCTAGACTGGATCACTGAAACCTGGCACCAGTTGCCTGTCCCGGCCTTAGCTGTGGCTTGTTTTGCTTTGGCTCAATGGTTGGGTGGCAGCGGGTTCATCGCTTCGTTTGCCGGAGGGCTGTTGTTCGGGAAGCTTGAAAAACAACGTAAGCATAAGCTTCTGTTGGCGGCAGAAGGGACGGGTGACACTCTGGCCTTATATACCTGGGTACTGTTCGGGTCAGCAGTGGTTGGTCAGTTTTTCGAGCAGTTTACTTGGCAGGTGGTCGTCTATTCGATCTTAAGTCTCACAGTCATCAGGATGTTGCCGGTGTTTTTGGTGCTTAGCGGCATAAAACTGCGACCGGAAGAAAAACTGTTTATCGGTTGGTTCGGACCCCGGGGATTGGCCAGTATCGTGTTCGGCGTAATTGTGCTCCATGCTCATCTCCCGGGCGGCTCGATCATTACCGTCACGGCCGTTTGCACGATCATTTTGAGTGTCATTTTGCACGGAGTGAGTGCCCATCCACTGGTCAAGGCCTTAAATGTGTCATCAGGCCATGATTAGTGGACTTATCTTAAATAGCACCACTTATAGAATACAAAAATGGCCCTTCCGTCTTGGAGGGGCCATTCCTATCAGGGACTGTAGAAATTTCGCATTTGGGCCAAGATGGGTCCTTCAAAACAATGTAGTAGTATAAATAGGACGACAGACAAAATGGTGGCCACCTGGAAACGGGTGGCCTTTTCTCATTTTCAGCCTATATCGTAAATCTTTCATTGAACAGAACTCTTAAGAAAATCAGCAAGGCAAGAAACTCATTTGTTAATCAGTCGAAGGCCAGAATCCCACTCATGCCGCTATCTGAAGGCCGGATAAATCGCTCGAAATCTGCCTCTTCCAGCGTGACCATCTCCCCGAGTGTGACCGTCTTAAAGGTATCGATCTCACTCTCGCAGGTATTGTAGGTGGTGTTGTAAAAGGCTATACGCTTCTCTTTGTCGACCCGCATCTCCAGCAGCTGCTGCGCCCCTTTTTGAATCAGCTTCAGTTTGGCGTACATATCATCAAGGGTTTTGATTGACCAGACCCCCAGGTAGATTGGGCTGTTGACGTTGCGCACATCGCCTATCAACTCGCCGCGCAGCAATTCGTCTCGTTCGCGTAGCAGGTAGGGGACAAAGTCGAGGTGTTCGGCGAGCTTGCGATCTGTAGTGAAAAACCGGCCGCTTTCGGGGTCGAGGGTAAAGATCATGGTGCGGTCGGTGGCCTGGCCGTAACTCTGGAATAACACGTCCTTATATTGGTCGAAGGGTACGTTGCGCAAGATGCAGGTTTCAAACTTGTTGATGCGCTTGTTAATCCCCAGAAGCCAGGCGCGGATCGAGTTGTTGTCGATGCGGCAATTGTTAAGCTCCTCCTTTAGAAAACTGAATGTCTGTCCGCCGAAGCGGTACATCATTATACTCGAGAAGATGTCGCGGATGTTGTTGTAACGGCTAAAATGGTAGAGGAGATCGTAGCTGAAAAGTTCCATCTGCCGCAGCTGCCAGATGAAGATAGTGATGTCGTTGCGGCTGGTGTGTGGGGTCAGTTTAGCCTTCTGAGTGGTCTTGATCATCCGCACATATCGGGTGTACAACTCGTCGAGCAGGTCGGTTTCACGGGAGGTGCTTTTCTTCAGGCGAATGGTCCAGGTGGTCGAAGTGCCCTCTTCACTGGTCACCTCGACATGATCGGCTCCGAAGGTGGCGTAGATCTGCTTAGTGCCAACCCCCTCGCCCGACTCGGTCTTGCCCTTGGTCGATTTGCCGACAAACAACGGAATCTGATCCGGTCCTTTCTCCAGCTTCTCGGCCGGAATGCCGGTACCGTTGTCGGTAATCGCCAAGAGAACCATGTCCTTTTGCGGCTCAAGCACAATTTTAAGCAGGCCGCGCCGCCCGGCTGACTTGATGGCGTCTAGGGCGTTAGAGACGATATTGATCAGCGCCCGGCTACATGTATTATAGCTGCCGTTGACTGGCTCGATCTTCGACTTGAGCATCAGTCGTACCTCACAGGTGCTATCGACCGCTTCGATAAAGGGGATCACCCGTTCGGTGATGAGCTCTTTGAGCGAAACCTTGTGCTCGAGGTGGATATTGTCTTCATACATGTTCAGGGTGTTTAGCATCGAGGTGGTTTCGCGGTTGATGTCCTCGGAGACCTGGTTGAAGTTGTCGACCGTGAGAATGGCTGTCATATCAGAGAGAACCTTAAGAGATTTCTTTACATCGTGACGCACCTTGGATAACTCTTCGACTACCGAAACTTTCGGGATCTCGGCAGAATCCAACTTCTCCAGCAGCGTCTCGGCGGTGACCGACATCAGGTGAAAGCGCATTTTGCGGAACACGGTCAGGTCGGTGATCGTGAAACCGCGGGCCTTGAAAAAATCGATCGAACTTAGCAGTTTCTCCCAAACAAAGAGGTAGATATGTGCATCAGGCGCTACTGATTGCACCAAGGTGCGAAGAAACGCCGAACCGATTCCCTTGCCGCGGCCGAAGGGATTGGTCACCAGTTTGTAGACATGAAAGGTCTGCTTGTCGGGTGTGGCGTAGACCAGTAAGTAACCGAGCAGCTCACCCTTTTCGTCCCAGACAAAGCTGTGGTCGTAATCGATGTCGATCGTTTTGTCGAGGATATATGGCGAAGGAATCACCAGAGTGTCTATATTGAGCAGTGGCGACTGCCGGATCGCACGTTCGTACGCGGTGTTGAGCTTTTTAATGTTCGGAAACTGAGTGGGATTCCATGCCATAGGCTACGTTTCCCTTTGACCAGAAAAGGTTTGGCTGTTTTGCGACAAGATATGACTATCTTATCAAAACAAAGCTTGGTTAATGTCTTAAATCTTTAATTCAAGTGTTTCAGCGTTTACTAAATTTCAAAACGGATAGAATGTTTTCATCATTCCTGGATTGCAGGGGTTGTAAGAATTGCAAAGTTAAACCGATTTCGGTCTTTATTATCCTCTGACATGACTTCTGAGAACTCTGTTTTTTTGCGATTTTCATTTCACCCGCTATAATTTGCCAAAATGTAATTGCTTGAGGAATAAGACAATAAGGTGGCTTTGGCTATGATAAATAATTTATATAAGAAATTACTCGTATGCCTTACTATCCTTGTTTTTTCGTCGGCCTGCTCGGATGATTACACCTACTCTCCTCCTGAAGGGAGTAACGAAATAGCAATAACTCGTGTTTCATTTGGAGAGATGGTGATTAATGGTAATTTACGAAAAGCAGACCTGGTAATCCATCCAGATGGTAAATTAAGTACATGGGGGTTTGATTTTGATAGCCACTTAGTTGAAATTAATAATATAGCTAAATACGTTGATGATAAAATAAAAGTGTTGATTATTGGAACAGGATATAATGGTCAAGGTGAGCTAAATGAAGACACAAAGAAATATATTGACCAACTAAAAAGCGATAACATTGAAGTTCATGTACTCCCCACCCCAAAAGCTGCAGAAAAATTCAATTCTTTACCCAAAGAAGGATTAGTTGCTTGTTTCCACCTTAATTGCTAATTCTAATTAGCTGATGCCACAAGAATCTTAAGCTATAACATTCGATAGTCTCATTTTTAATTGTCGTGTCAACAACCACCACTTATATAACACGAAAGCTTTCAATCTACGGATCCGCGACTTTTCCTAAATTGCAGGGTTAGTAAGAATCATACGTTTCTGTAAGTTTGCCCACATCAAAACAATATGAGAGAATTTTTAAAAAGTTTTAAGCGTGTCATTTGGAGGTTTTTTTGATATTTGATTAGACGTCAGTCTTTATTGTCTTCCAGCCAGTTCAGTGCACGACGAAGCACATCCGCTGCATGGTGCTTATCATCCGAGTTCATGGCATCAAAATTTAGATCAACCTTCATGCTATGATGCTCCTCTAAAAAACGATTCTGAAATTGGCTGAGGTTCTCGTAGCTGTCGTTGACCAAGTAGGTATCGACTGGATATGCGATCCCTTTTACCTTTGCTTCGCCGTGTTTTTCACAATGGAATTTATCTTTGACGTGAGCAAAGGTTTCATAAGAGATGAGTATTTGTCCAGGCTCGGCAAGAGTTTCTAGACGCGAGGCGGTATTCACAGCACCACCGATTATAGTGTAATCCATCCTATCCTCACTGCCAAAATTGCCGACTGTGCAGTAACCAGTATGGATACCCATCCTACATAATAGCGGGTTTTCTATGCCAGATTGTCTCCAGAGTTTCTCTAGGTCGCGTATGCGCTCGCGCATGGCAACGGCCATCTCAACACAGGCCAGGGCATCCTCTCTGACACCTTTAGTTTCCGGATCGCCGTAGAAAATCAGAATGGCGTCTCCCACGTACTTGTCTATGGTCGCGCCGTGAGTAAGAGCAATCTTTGACATTTCAGTAAGGTAATGATTCAGCAATTGAGTTAGCTCCTCCGATTCCAAGCGGTCTGCGGTTTCCGTGAAGCCAGCAATATCAGAAAAAAACACCGTCAGTTTCTTGCGGGTACTAGCTACCTCTACTTCCTGCTTGCCACTGAAAATTGAGTCATAAACCTGAGGGGACAAGTACTTCGCTAACTTGCTGGACAGCTGCTCCAAGGCTTCAGTCTTTTCGGTGAGATTAAACTCGTTTTGGTCGATGACCTCCATGTAATCTATTAGTGTGCTAGAGATTTCTCCGATCTCGTCAGGTAGTGGGTCAGCAAGCGAACGTTCCCTGTTCTCAGCATAGACCCGCAATGCGTTGCGCATGTGATCTAATCGCCTAAAAACACGTCGCTGCAAAACAAACCATACAAAAAAACTGCCCGCGACGAACGCTATAAGAACAGTGCACATAATTGTCATAGTGAAGCGTGCCGTCGCAACGACCTGCTGTATTTCTGAGGTCAGCTCTTTACTTGCACGCCAGAATTCAGTTTTGGCACTGCTGAGTAATCGGTTCGCAATTAGAGAGTTCTCTTCAACCAGCGCTTTGATCTTGAATTCATTTGCCAACTGGTCTCCCTTGTCTTTATAAACCCTGTCTTTCTTGGTTGCCCAGTACTGCTTGAAATCTTCAACTGTCTGCATGGGATTTTCCGCCAGTTCAGGTAAAAACGACTCATTTCCCCAAGCAAGCTGGTTCAATTCCTCAATTCCCGCCGCCAGTTCCCTCCTGCTTCGTGAGAACCTAGCACGATTTGGGTCCAGCAAGATATTTAGCACCTTGAAAATATTCGTATTCGTTAACTGTACGATTCGAATAGCTTGTTTGTCTTGCTCATTTGTTTTAGACAGTGAGCGTGCCATCCTGTGGAGAGCTTCAATATGTTGTTCTAACCTTTTGCGGACACCTATTTGTTGACGTACTACATCGGTCAGGGTTTGCAAGTTTTCCACTAATAGGGCACTGTTTTTTATCAATAAACTTTCAGCATTTTCATCATCGATGAGTTCTCCAAGCTCCTTGATGAGCGTTTTTTGTGATCCTTCTTTATCTTTTATTCTTGACAGCAAGGTTTCGAACTCAAACCGGGTCGGATTGGTACTCAAAGCTGGCGCGATGGAAATACTTGCAGACGATTCTTGCGATAGTTGGGAGAGTTTCATCAACTTGGGTAGGAGAGTGTCACGTAACTGATGCAGATCCCTTTGAATGCCATTCATTCGCACAATCATCAGAAATAGGCCCATCATTACCAAAGAGGCAATGGAGATCTGTATAAAAAATAATAGGGTGGAAATCCGTTGTCTTTTTTTTATTCCGGAAGAGGGAGAGGGAGGATTAAGTGATTGGCTTGGCATCAGCGGAAAGGTGGACTGTATTGCAGGCCACCGTCTCTCCATAGTTTGTTCATACCACGCTTGATATTTATCTTGCTTTGTTTGCCAAGGTAACGATCGAAGATCTCTCCGTAGTTACCAGAGCCTGCAATGATATTTTTAGCCCAATCCTTTGCCAAACCTGCTTCCTCGCTTCCCTTCATTGAATCTGTTCCGAGAAGTCTGCGGATAGAAGGATCACGACTAGACAAGTGCTTCTTATAATTATCCTGTGTAATACCTTTTTCTTCAGCGAAAAGGGTTGCGTAAATCGACCAACGGACGATGTTCCCCCAATCCATATCCTTGGAACTTACGTATGCAACTAGAGGCTCCTTAGATATGACATTGTCATGAATTACGTAATTTTCTGCATCTTCGACCGCAGTCGAACGGATGGTCGAGAGCACAAGACGATCCGTCGTCAACAGATCGCATTTGCGTGAAAAAAATGCATTGTTGCGACCTTCTGAAGATTCATAAGGTTGAATTTCCCATGATAGGTTGTGAAAATTGATGTAATCCTCCAGGTTAGAGATGGTTGTAGTCGAATGGGATACACAGACTTTAGCGCTGTTTAGATCCGTCAGTTCACCCCGGACGGTTCCTTTATGCGACATAAAGCCTTGTCCGTCGTAATACAAGACGGCCGCTGGCGTAAGATTCCGAGCCATATCTCGAGAATATGTCCATGTCACATTGGAAATGTAGATGTCGACATCCCCCTCCTGAATGCTTTGCAAACCGTGACGGATAAGCATTGGAGAGAGTTGAACAGCATTGCGATCGTTGAAAAGGGCCAAGGCGATGACCCTGCAGAATTCAGGGAAAAACCCTTCGTATCCAGTTTCCCCGATACGCGTATCACCGACAGGCCTGTTGCCAATGGCGCATTTGACGTATCCACGGTCACGAACTTTCTCAAGAACACTTTGGGCAGCAGAAGCAACGGAGGTAAAAACTAAAAAAAAGAATAAACTGACAAAGACTGAACGGAACAAAATTGGTCTCATATCGCACCTCTTAATTAGTGTGTGCGTTCATCTTGTTTTGAATGGCTAAGACATTGAATCATTTCCTTGCGTGTTCGTACTTAATGAAACTACATGTAAAACTTTAATTTCTGATTACATTTTACCCTAATCTTTTTAATACTTCCAATTAGTAGGTCATTATTGATGACTCCTGAACGAAGATCGGCCTGTTATTGATTGAGACATTTGAGCGGTATTTTAATCCGCTTTTTGTTTTATAGTTTAACTACCTCAAATCGAACATGAGGGCTCACGAATGCAAAGGAGGAAGACGGTATGTTAGTCTCTGATCTACCGGGTCATTTAGGGGAAGTCTCATAAAGGTGAAAACAGAAAATTTTGGATTACTGAGGTTTCGTGATCCATCAAAGATTCCCCCGACGGGAACCCTCGTAGATAGAAAGTAATGTAGAAACGCCCCAGGAAACTCTGGGGCGTTTTTCTATATGTCAGGATAAATAGCATATGTAATGACTGGATTTGAGATAGCGCCCCCTGCTTCTTGAACAATGAGGTTCGCTAACATACCAGAATGGACATGGGCCGGGGACACGATAAAGTAGGCACTATTTCATAGCATCAATCCTTATCGGCTTGTCTGTAATCTTCCTATGTCAATACCCTTAGGGTGATTTAATCCACGGTTTTGCGGGTGTTGGTAATAAGTTCAGGCTGTCGTTGTATCTTTTTGAGTCGCTTTAGGAGTGATATTATAAACGACCTGTGCTCGAATGATTCCTTTAAGCTGAAGTCCTGGGATCTCCTCTCCAATTACGGACCCAGAGATATCCAGGTAGGCCTTTTTGCTGATAAGGGTTTGACCGTCTTGAGCTTTTTCGCATAGGCGGGATGTCAGGTTGATGACATTGCCAATCGCTGTATAATCGCTCTGCCTGTCATCGCCAACAATTCCCAGTGTTGCATAACCAGAGGAGATACCGACGCCTAAGCCCAAGTGATGTCCGTATTGCGCCCACTTGTTGAGTGGCTGACGCAGGGCCGCATGTGCTGAGAAGGCAAGCTCACTGGCGCGACGAACAGGCTCATCGCAAGGCAGTGGATCATTGAAAATCACCATCAAGCCATCTCCGGCACGATGTAGGATTGTCCCACCATGCTCCCTAACAAGATTTCCCAAATGATAATGATAACTTTTTAGGATATCCATCACTTCTTCCGGCTCGGCGTGTTCCGAGAATGTGGTAAATCCACGCAGGTCACAGCAGAGAGCTGCAATATGGCTGCGATGACTCTCAAGGACGGAACGATCGTTCTGCTTGACGATAAGATCGGCAACTTCAGGCGGAAGAAAATTTTTTAATTGCCCCACGCGTTCCAGTTCCGCAACTTGTTCCTCCACGCGGGTCTCAAGGGTCTTATTCCAGTTAGCCAATTCTTCAGATTGGAGTTGAACCTGTTGATGGAGTTTCTCGTATGTTGCTTTCTGATTGGCAAAAGAACCGATGAGAAGCAAAAAGTAGCCTAGGTGTAATATTAAGACATCATAATATGTGTACAAGGTGCAAACCATGACGACAAAACCGGTGATTGAGATGTAGATCGGCCGTTTGTCACCATGCTTGTGAATTTCTCTGTATATAGTAATAACTGCTAGCAGGCCGAAGAACCACATGAGAAAGGCCTGGATGTGTGGGTTGATGTTCCACTCCACGTCAAGGCGAGGAAAAGTTGCAGCGGAGATCGCCTTGAAATAACAGACGCCTATTGACATACCGGTCCACAGATGAGGGATCCAGCCCCCACTTGATAAAGTGCCATTCGCCAAAGAGAGTACCTCCTTAGAGATTTATTTCTTTGTGTTTAAATGAAAATCTACTTTTATTAAAACATAGTGGAAAAAATTGTCGAGATACCCTTTAAAAAGCAACTCTTTGGGTTCAGACACCTCGTTCCGGACATGGGTCAGAGGAGATAAGAAAAGAGCGCTCCCGGGAAGGCCGCGACTTGCGAGAGGAGAATTGGCCCCTTATTGATAAAGCCAAAAGGGTCGTTCAATCCAAAAGAAAAAGGCCACCCTTCACCAGGTGGCCATTATTTTATGTTTTAATGGAGGCCGCAATGTCTTTATCCCTAACACCTCCATTTTGTCCCGTACTTCTTGCACTATGCAATTATCCGCGCTGCTGCCGAACCTCGTAAAATATAGTTTTCTCATTGAACCCTTTTATGCTTGTTTCATCTTTTGGCACGAAATGTTGCTCCATATTCACACACAGGTCTCGCACTATTTGAGCCGCAAGAATTTGGTTGGGCTCAGCTTGAGCGCATAGCCGTGCTGCCATTTGCACTGCACTTCCAAACAGGTCACCGTCTTCCTCTATGGGTTCTCCGGCGCTAATGCCTAAACGCACATACAAAGCCTCTTCTTGGTTGGCAAGGTTGTGAGTTTTAAAGGCTTCCTGAATATTCAGGGCACAATTAACTGCATTGGCCACTGACTTAAATGAAGCCATTATCCCGTCGCCGGTATGTTTAACTTCAGTGCCGCTATGTGCTCTCAATGCATTTCGAGTAAGAGCGTTGTGAATGTGGAGAAGATGTAGAGCCTTACTATCTCCATACATAGTGGTCATGAGGGTAGAGTCTTTGAGGTCGGTGAACATGATGGCTCGAAAAGCACAATCCAATTCGACTTCTTCTGCATTCGTTGATGGAGTAGGGTCATTTACGCGACCAAGGAATGCTTCCACGACTTGGGGGTCTACTTCGATGATTTCGTGGGGGACACCGCCGTGGGCTTCGTCGTGGGCTTCCTGAATCGCATCTTTGTTCGGTGCATCCACAAGACAGAAGGTGGTGCAGCGGTCTTCATCAAACCAATAGGTTAGAAATTTCACGCCATGCTTGTCCTGAATTTTCAAGTCACGTTCATGAGCATGCTTGATTGCAGTACGTGTCGCATCTATTGAGAAGTGACGATCCATGTATATCGGCATAATTCACCTGTAAAGCCAGCAGCGATTAAATTGCTCGATGAACTGATAGACGCTCACCCTGTCAATGATAACTCATTTCGTCTGATATGCAAAATCGTCGTCTGTATGCTTCTGGCAGGCAGTTTTTCTGCTGATTAAAGCCCCCTCTCCGACACCGGATTGGGAATGATCCTGCTAACCTCGCCGGAGGTTTGCTTATGTCCTGTTTACCCGGGGTTATTCCGTCTGGAATTTACCTTGGGTATCCCGGATACGCTGGCTCAAAACTGAGCAGATCTGGAGTGTTACCCTGGGAAATTCCATGGCTATTTCCTTGAATTCCTGCTTGTGAAGAATGAGGAACCGGCAGGGCTCGACCGTTCGGATCGTGGCGGACCGTGGGCTGTCGTCGATCAAGGCCATTTCCCCAAAAGCGCCTCCCGCCTCAATAGAGTTC
>Ga0209940_1000120_pt1 | contig 12371 bp, 5 predicted proteins | sample SalPonF2_B_D1_MG_FD_185726 | JGI IMG/M metagenome (GOLD analysis project Ga0209940, IMG submission 185726) | Salt pond soil microbial communities from South San Francisco under conditions of wetland restoration - Salt Pond MetaG SF2_B_D1_MG... ...
ATGCCCGACCGTTTTCACAAGATGCCGATGGGACCGTTCTGGGAGAGGGAATCGGACTGTTTATTCTCAAACGACTCGAGGATGCCCAAAAAGACGGTAACCGGATCTACGCGGTCATCAAAGGAGTCGGATCATCCAGCGACGGAAAATCCCAAAGCATCTATGCTCCCAATGCTAAGGGACAGGCAAAAGCACTCAAGATGGCGTATGATGAAGCTGGAATCGATCCCTCTACCGTGGAACTCATCGAGGCCCACGGCACCGGCACTAAAGTCGGCGATGAAGTCGAATTTCAGGCTTTAAAGGGTCTTTTCGGCCAACCGGACAACCACCACAGAAGGTGTGCGCTCGGCTCCGTGAAATCGATGATCGGACACACCAAGGCAGCGGCCGGCGCCGCAGGCCTGATAAAAGCAGCGCTCGCTGTTTATCATAAAGTGCTCCCACCCACTTTGAAGGTCCACGAACCGGACCCCAAACTGAACATTCACAAAAGTCCCTTTTACCTGAACACCCAATCCCGACCCTGGTTTTCCAAAAAAGAACATCCTCGCCGGGCAGGCGTCAGTGCATTCGGTTTCGGCGGCAGCAATTTTCACGTGGTGATCGAAGAATACCGGAAACAAAAAGAAAAGATCTCCTGGGACGGATCTAAAGAAATCATTGCGTTCTCCGCCTTGAATCAACATCAACTCAAACAGGATGTTCAACGCTTTAAAACCTTTGTCGACAACGCATCCTCACATGAAGACATTTCGGCAAAGGCCGCAAAGACGAGAAATGATTTTTCGGCCAAAGATCCATATCGGCTCCTGTTGGTTCTTGAACCATCAAATGATGTCATCGGTCTTTTGGACCGCGCCGTCCATGCCCTTGAAGACAATTCTTCACAGGAAGCATGGCAATTTGAAAATATGTTTTACGGCGGCCCTGAACCATCCGGAAAAATGGCATTTATCTTCCCCGGTCAGGGGAGTCAATATGTCAACATGGGCCGTGACCTGGTCTGCTTTTCCCCGGATGCAATGAACGTTATAGAGCGAGCTAACAAAACATTCGAAAGCACCGGCTGTTTGACCGACCATATCTATCCGCTTTCATCTCAAGACAAAAAAGATCGACACCTTCAAGAAGAAACATTAAGAAAAACAGATATCGCTCAACCGGCCATAGGCGCCATCAGCATGGCCATGTTGAAAATCCTTCAATATTTCGGCCTTCAACCCGACGCTGTCTGCGGTCATAGCTTTGGAGAGCTCTCGGCCCTTTGTGCCGCCGGCTGGATCGATCTGGAGTCATTCCTTTCTCTCGCCATAACCCGAGGCCGATTGATGGCCGAGGTTGGTGATAACAACGATCAAGACAATGGTGGCATGCTGGCAGTTAAAGCCCCGCTGGATGAACTCGAAAAACTCATCAAAGACACAAAAACCGATGTTATTCTGGCCAACCGGAACAGTCCCACACAGGGCGTTTTGTCCGGATCGTTGGATGCTTTGGCCGGAGCTGAAGAAACATGCAGGGAAAAAGGATTTAGAACCGTTCGGCTTCCGGTCTCCGCTGCGTTTCACAGCCCCCTGGTTCAACACGCCAAAAAACCTTTCTTACAGGCCCTTGAAAACATCAACATCTTGCCGTCTGATATTCCGGTATTTTCCAATACCACGGGTTCCTCCTATCCTTCTGATCCTGAAAAAGCCAAGCAATTACTGGGCGACCATTTGTTGTCACCGGTGGATTTTGTCAGCGAAATTAAAAATTTATTCAATATGGGCGTGCGAACCTTTGTTGAAGTTGGGCCCAAATCAATTCTGACCGGTCTCGTGAAATCAATCCTTGAGGGTCAAAATTTTAAGGCTGTTTCTTTAGACAAGGCTTTTGGAAAACAATCGGGAATCACAGATCTTGCCCAAACACTCGCTCTTGTTGCATCCCTCGGCCATTTCGTGGACCTGAGCGCCTGGGACCCTCAGGATAAAAGTGCGACAAAACAGCGGATGAGCATATGGCTCTCCGGCGTCAATTATAGGGATCGGAAAGCAGAGGTCAGGGGTCAGGGGTCGGTGGTCAGAAGTCAGTGGTCAGAGGTCGGAAGTCGGGAGTCAGATGACAGAGGTCAGCGATCAGACGTCGGAAAACATGAATTAGAGAACAAAAAACCGGTTATAAAAACTGGCATAAAGGAAGAAAACACGCCATCGGAGCAACCGGTGATCAGACCGAACCATCGGAAGATTGGCTCCAAAAACATACAGCAAAATCCAGACACCATGAAAACGAAACAACCACAAAACAATATCACACTGGAGGCACTCCAAGTGTTGCAAGACGGCCTGAAATCCATGCAGGCCCTTCAAAAGCAGACCGCTGAAACCCATCAAAAGTTCTTGGAAACCCAGACCCAGGCGACAAAAACCCTTCAGCATATGATGGAAAGTACCCAGCGGCTGGTTGAAGGATCTTTGGGGATTCAAACGGACAGGATCACATCCCATATTCCCGTTGAACCCATAAAAGAAAATTTACAGGACGCCCAAAAGTCATCGGATATTTTTACGGACAAGACCAGCAAGCCTGTAACTTCCGAGGTTCAAGACTCCCTCCAGAGTTTGTCCGATCATTTCAAGGCGTCCGATATCTCTGACACACTACCGGCTGAATCCATAGTCGAAACAATCCGTAAACAACCTGTTGCCAAAGACCCGGAACCAACCCATGACGGTCAAAAAAACATCGAAAATCACCTGCTGAGCACCGTCAGTCAGTTGACCGGCTACCCCGTTGAAATGCTGGCCTTGGACATGGATATCGAGGCCGATCTCGGCATCGACTCCATCAAACGGGTGGAAATCCTCTCGGCACTTGAAGAAAAAATGCCCGACCTGCCCGCCGTCTCCCCCGATGTCATGGGGACCCTCAAAACACTGGGGCAGATCGTCGGCTACCTTGCAGACACACCGGATGATGCCGCCATATCTTCTGAAACAAAGGATATAGAACTTTCCGCTGACGGACACCGGGAAATAGAGGGCAGCCTTTTGGACACTGTCAGTCAGCTCACCGGCTACCCCGTTGAGATGCTGGCTTTGGACATGGATATCGAGGCCGATCTCGGCATCGACTCCATCAAACGGGTGGAGATCCTCTCGGCACTTGAAGAAAAAATGCCCGACCTGCCCACCGTCTCCCCCGATGTCGTGGGTACTCTCAAAACACTGGGACAGATCGTCGAGTACCTTGCCGGAACCTCAGCACCCCAAAAACCGGAAATTGACACATCTGTTTCACCATCTGTCTCTCATGGAAAGCCCATCCGGGATTCCTTGGAACCCCCATCAATACCAATTTTTGATTTTTCTCCGGAATACCTGGCAAGCAACATCGGCAGAAAGGTCGTATCCGCTGCTAAAAAACCGTTCGTTCAAAAGGATTTTTTAGCGCTGCCTCTTGGACGCACCGTATATGTCACGGACGATAACGCCGGTCTATCACAGGCCATTGTGGATCAATTCAAATCACAGAATATCTCTGCCGAAATCATACCCAAAGATATGTTCTTCCAGGATGTGGACAATAAACCACGTTTAACAAACGCCGGCGGTCTGATTATTGTAGCACAACATGAGCCACAGGATGACAGCCTTTTAAAACATGCATTTTCTCTGTCAAAGTCTCTGGGTCCGGATCTTATTGATTCTGCCGAAAAAGGGGGTGCCCTGTTTGCCACCATCACCCGCCTTGACGGCGCTTTTGGCTTCAAGGGTCTCGGGATAGACCATCCCGTGCAGGGGGGTCTTGCCGGTCTGGCAAAGACCGCTGCCATTGAATGGGAAAATGTCCGTTGCCGGGCGTTTGATATTTCGCCCCTTTGGCAGGACCACATCAGCATTGCAAAAACCCTTGTGTCCGAACTGTTGTATGCAGATGCAACAGAATCGGTGGAAGTCGGCCTGGATTCGGATTCAAGATGGGTTTTAGAGCTTGAATCCCTGCCCTATCCCCAAGGGGAAATAGAGCTTGATTCAAAGGATGTCGTCATCGTCACCGGCGGCGCCAGAGGGGTCACCGCTGCTGCCGCATGCGCCCTGGCAGAACACGCAAAACCGACCCTGGTGCTTTTGGGACGGTCTGCAACGCCAACACCGGAACCCGAATGGCTGTTGGGGATAAAGGACCCGGCAGCGGTTAAAAAGGCCATTCTTGACAACGAATTTAACGGCAGTACCCCTACACCGGTTCAACTGGAAAAGATTTATAAAAAGGTCATGGCCCATCGCGAAATCGAAAAAAATCTCGAGATCATGAAAAACTTCGGCGCCGATGTGCACTATTATTCAGTGGATGTTCAAGAAGCCGACACAATAAACGCCATTTTAAATGATGTTCGAAACGCCCTTGGCCCCATAAAAGGGATTATCCATGGAGCGGGACGCCTTGCGGACTGCCGGATTGTCGACAAATCCGTCGAGCAGTTTGAAACGGTTTTTAACACCAAGGTCAAGGGGTTGAACGTTCTTCTGGACGCCACAAAAAAAGACCGCCTCAAATACCTGGTACTGTTCTCGTCGGTCACCGCCCGGGTGGGGAACAACGGTCAGGCAGATTATGCCATGGCCAATGAGGTGTTAAACAAAATGGCCCAACAAGAATCCATTCAACGCCCGGATTGCAGGGTCGTTTCAATCAACTGGGGCCCCTGGGACGGCGGCATGGTCTGTTCGGCGCTCAAACGAAAGTTTGAAACCGGCGGCATTGATCTCATCCCCGTGGACGCCGGCGCCAGGTGCATGGTCCATGAAATGAAGGGCCATGGCAACTTGCCGGTGGAAGTGGTTATCGGCGCCAATGTCCTTTCTGAAAAAGAAAAAGATGTTACCAAAATTGCAGAATCAGCCTTGGAACGGCCCATTGTTCTGAATAAAAAAGAAAACCTCTCTATGACCGTTCAGCGCGAAATCGATGTGGATCGATATCCGATTCTCGGCGCCCATATTCTGGATGGAAAACCCGTGGTGCCTTTTGCCTTGATCGCCGAATGGCTCGGCCACGGCGCTCTGCATGAAAACCCGGGACTTTTGCTTCACGGCCTGGACGATATGCGCATCTTTCAGGGCATCAAGCTCGATAAAAATAAAAAACACATCCGTCTCATGGCCGGTAAAACGAGAAAAAAAGGCGCGGCTTTTGAGGTAGATGTCCAAATCAGAGACGGCATTAAAGACAATATCGAGGTGATCCACTCCGGGGCCACGGCCATTTTAGCCGATCGACTCGAACCGCCGCCTGCTTTTGACCTATCCGCATATATCGGCACCAACGGATATTCAAAAACCATCGATGAAATCTACGAAAACATCCTGTTCCACGGGGTTGAACTTCAAGGTATCCAGAAAATTATCGGGTATTCATCCCAATCCATCACCGCACGAATTTCTTCAGCGCCCTCCCCTGTCAAATGGATGAAGGAACCCTTAAGAAGCCGGTGGATCGCCGATCCTTTAGTCCTTGATTCCGCGTGCCAGATGGCGATACTGTGGTGCTTTGAAGAACGGGGCATGGTGTCTTTGCCCAGTTACAGTGCCAGCTATCGTCAGTACCGTGATGCTTTCCCCTCGGACGGGGTGACTGCGGTCCTTGAGATCAAAGAAGCCACCGATCACAAAATAAGAGGAGATTTCACATTCTTAGATACCAATGAAGTCGTGGTGGCCCGGATGACAGGCTATGAGGCGGTCATGGATGAATCTTTGTCTAAGGCATTCAAACCCGAACAGGCCGCATAAACATGCAAAATAATTTTCAACAAATTGATTATTTCTGCATGAGTATATTTGTCATTATTTTGCCTTTAATTATTTTGCATATTTAGTCGTCAACCTTCTTTTAAGTTTAGGCGCTCGTCCATCCAATCACCATTCTCACGATTTTAATTCGTTCAGCTAAAAGTGTAAATTATCTTGGCAAGTTAATAACTCAAGTTTCGCACAGCTTGACTTAACTGAAGCCTTATTTAATGTTACTTGGATAGGTCTTATTCAAGTGAATTTCGAAGGCTTATTGACGCGAATAAAAGGTCCATGGGACCTATCGGAATCCCGGATATTTCTAATGAGGCTCTGATTTTTGGATATATTTTAGTACTCTTCTCATCAAAAGGTATAATTTAGAAAGTTGATACAAACTTTTCGATTACCAAGGTCTATCCCTCTTACGCATAACGTCGCGTGTCATGGGCGGCGTGTTTTTCGCCGGCCCTTGCACACGCATGTTGGGCATTTTTAGAACGAAAATAGCCGTTGTAGAATGGTAATAACTTTTAATTGTGTTTCCGGATCAATAGTCCCGAGCTTTTTGACGAGTCGTTTTTTATCAATAGTTCGGATCTGGTCTAAGACAATTTGTCCTTTTTTCTTTTTGAATGTGCATGAGACTCGGGTGGGATACTCTTTCCCGGCGGTGGTCATCGGAGCGACTATTACGGTGCGGATGTGTTTGTTCATTTCATTAGGTGAAACAATCAAACATGGCCTGGTTTTCTGAATTTCGGAACCAACTGCAGGATCAAGATTTGTCAAATATACATCAAATCAGTTTGCTACCATTGCCATTCATCGTCATCCCAAGAATGTGAAATGTTTTCGACCTCATCTATAATCATATCATCGCCTTTATCAGCCATAGCCTTAAAAGCGTCATCCCATCCGGCTCTTGGATTTGCTACAGGTCGTATAATTATCTGATCTTTATCAACATCTAACTCGACATCTTCCATGATCCCAGTCTGTTCGAACAGAGGCTTTGGAATACGTATCCCTTGGGAATTCCCGATCTTCACTATACGTGCTCTCATATTTGACCTCCTTGACAAGAAATGTTAATACATTGTAATTACATCTCCTTTAAAAGTCAAAAATCAAAAGTATAGTTTCTTGTCAAATTATGCTGCCCAACAAGTAATTATATAGTTTTTTTCTTGGTTACTCCCGCTAAAAATTTTCTGGATAACATGCGATTTGTAATGTTATCCCGCAAGACCTTAACATTATTTTTTAACCGAGCACTACTTGCCATAGTGCTCAATCAATTTAAATGAGAAATTTGTGAGGAATAGAAACTATATTCTGTTGCTTCCAAATCCAGATCACTTGCCATCCTCGGTAACTATCAATGAATGTCCAGACGCTTTTAGATAATCTGTTCTTTTTATTGACATTCAAACAATACTACGAATAGTCTTATATATAGATAGTGCCCATCCACGAATCCAAAATGAACACGATGGGTGTCCAATTCAGAAATGAGCATTTTTTGTCCTGAGAAAGTTGAGCACCTTTATCTTTTAAATCAGATGCGAAATCCCGCTTGGTTTAGCGGGAGGCGCATCCGCCGTCGCCCGAAAAAGGGCTATGGCGAGACAAGCAAGGGTTTTTGGTCCCCGCAAAGCGGGACAGGAAGGCGTACTGCCTGTACGCCGCAGCCGGAAACCCGTGGAGAACGACGAGCAGGGCAAAAAAGGCCATTTATGGATAGACACTAGACAGAGGGGTTGAGCATGCTGATCGTCGGAGAAAATATCAATACCAGTCGAAAGCGCATTGCCGAAGCGGTTGAAAAACAAGATGCCCAATTTATCGTTCAAGCAGCAAAAAACCAGGCTGATGCCGGTGCTGATTTCATTGACGTAAACGCCGGAACGTTTGTAAATAGGGAAACCGAATATCTATGCTGGCTGGTTAAGACGGTTCAAGACGCCGTTGATCTGCCCCTGTGTCTGGACAGCCCCAATCCCGAGGCGCTGTCTGAAGCGGTCAAACACCACCGGGGCGAGCCGATGATCAATTCGATTTCGCTGGAAGAAGATCGTTTCCAAGGCCTTTTGCCGGTGATTACCTCACAGCCGTGTAAAGTTGTGGCCTTATGTATGGCCCAGACCTCCATGCCGACAACAACAGACGAGAGGGTCGCCGTGGCTGCGGAGCTTATTGAAAAACTCACCAACGCCGGTGTTGCCCTGGAAGACATCTATGTTGATCCCTTGGTGCAACCCGTATCGGTCGACGTGAACATGGGAAACGCCGTGCTTGAGGCCATTCAACGGATTATGGAAACGTTTCCGGGAGTACACACCATCTGCGGACTTTCCAATATTTCTTATGGCCTACCGCTCCGCAAACTTGTAAATCGTAACTTTCTGGCACTGGCGACAGCCCGCGGACTCTCGGCCGCCATTCTTGACCCTACGGATAAACGTCTCATAGCAACCCTTCTTTCCACGCGGATGATTCTTGGCAAAGATGAATACTGCGGTGACTTTATCGATGCCTATCAAGACGGTATTATTAGTAAAGATTAGTTACTATGGAGTCCAATCCCACTCGATATTTTTTACTGATATACTGACCTTGATATAAAAACAGAAAAAGTTACAAGTGTCTAAAGTGAGCTAAAGTTAAGGATATTTTCAGCCAATTATATTTTAATGACAGCGCGTTAGCGCTGCCTCAACTTCACCGATAAATACGGGATAAATAGGCACTTTAGTTCACTTCAAACTTTAGTCACTTATGAAAAGGCTTTGGTAACATTTCCATTGGTAAGGGTTATTTCGAGTATATAATTTGCTTATTAGTAATAACTGAGGCAAAAGCAACACTTAAAAAGGGGGAAACCGATGAGCTACCAAACACTGTTGGATGCAGTTATAAAGGGAGATATCAAAACGGCAAAGGAGGAAACCCTTAAGGCTGCTGATGCCGGCCAAAATGCCCAGGACATTCTTGACCAGGGTCTCATAGAAGCCATGAACGTTGTGGGCGACAAATTTACCAAGGGTGCCATTTTTGTTCCCCAAATGTTGCGATCCGCCAAAACCATGCAGGAATGTATCGAGGTGTTAAAACCGCACTTTCAAGAAAACGCCATGACAACCAAAGGAAAAATCGTTATCGGAACGGTCAAGGGCGATTTACACGACATCGGTAAAAACCTTGTGGGCATGATGCTGGAAGGTGCCGGTTTCAGTATTATCGATCTTGGAGTCGATGTTGCTCCGGAAGTATTTGTTGATAAAATCAAAGAAGCGAATGCCGATGTTGTGGGCATGTCGGCATTACTTTCCACCACAATGCCCTCCATGTCTTTGACGATCAAGGCATTGGCTGATTCGGGCTTAAGGGACACCGTAAAAGTCATCATTGGCGGCGCACCGGTTACAAGAAAATATGCCGAGGATATCGGGGCTGACGCTTACGCTTCGGATGCAGGCTCGGCGGTGCTTGAAGCCAAAAAGCTTCTTAATATATTGAGATGATTGTAACCGTTCAAAGGTTTTCCCGCCTTTGGCGGCACCGTAGGCGACCATGGCTAAAGGTTCGGGGATAGTTAGTAAAGGTAAACGAAAAAACAACCCTCTGAACTTCTGAACCCTGAACCTGGAACCGATCAGTTTAGGAAGGAGACACAATGGAACTCGGACCTATCCCCACATTTCAACCAAGGTTAAAAGTTTTAAACCGCAGGCAGGCGCTGGCGATTCACACATCGGCCCTGGAAATTCTTGAAAAGATCGGCATAAAGATGGAACATGCCGAGTGCCTTGACATGCTTGCCGATGCCGGCGGAAAAGTGTTTGATAAAGACTGGATACGACTGCCCGCCTACCTGGCCGAAGAAGCCATCCGATCCGCACCGCGTCAGATCACCCTGTATGATCAGCTTGGTAATAAAGCCATGCCCCTGGTAGATGAAAACCCGTTTTACGGCACAGGCTCGGATACGACCTTCACTCTGGATCTGGAAACCGGAGAGCGGCGCAGGTGTGTCCTCGCGGACACCGCCAACTTTGCAAAACTTGTGGACGGTCTCGAAAACATCTCCTTTGCCATGTCTATGGGGAACCCCGAGGATGTTTCCAAAGTCGATTATATTTATGTTTACGCGTTTGCTGAAATGGTTAAAAATACCAACAAGCCGATCGTGTTTATCGCCGACCGCGCCCAAGACATGGCCAAAATTCACGAAATTGCCTGCCTGGTCGCCGGAGGCGAAGACCAACTGCGCCAAAAACCGTTTCTTTTGAATTATTCGGAAGCCATCAGCCCGTTGCGTTTTCCCGCACATGTCATGGACAGGCTTCTTTTATGCGCCCGCAAAGGGATCCCTATTTGCTTTCCATCCGGTTCAAATGCCGGCGGCGGCGCACCGGTAACCCTTGCCGGGGCCATGGCTATGGGAATTGCTGAAAACCTGGCAGGGCTGATTGTGCATCAGCTTGCCGCTAAAGGGGCGCCGTTTCTTTTCGGCCCCAACGTCAGCGCTCTTGACATGAAGTCCGCCGTTGTATCCTACGGTTGCCCTGAATGGAGCCTGACCCAGGCGGCGTTAGCGGATATGCGTGACGAAATATACGGTCTCCCTATTTGGTCCTTTGCAGGGGCATCGGATTCAAAAGTGGTGGATGCGCAGGCCGGCGCCGAAGCCATGTTTTCGATTATTACCGCCATGCTCTCCCGTTGCAATCTTATCCATGATAACGGATACATCGAGTATGGCAGCACGTCCTCCCTTGAAATGGTCACCATTGCCAATGAATTGGTTGCCATGGCGCGTTTTTTCACCCACGGCATTCCGGTAAACGAAACCACTTTGGCTCTGGACGCTCTGGAAAGGGTTAAAGATGCAGGCCCACAGGCATTCTTTTTAATGGACGACCATACATTTGAGAACTTTGAGCAGGCGCTTTTTCTTCCCAAACTTCTGGACCGCAGCCGCTATGATGCCTGGGAAGCCGAAGGGTCAAAGGATCTTTACACACGCAGTAATGAGGAAGCCAAACGGATTCTGACCGAACATCAGGTAACGCCTAAAGATGACGGCGTATTAAAAGAGATCGACAACCTTTTAAACGCTTTATAACTGAAATAGTGCCCATCCATAAAGACATTTGAGCACTAAGCAGTTTCCAATTCATAAAGGTATTACATTGCTAACTCGCACTGAAATCGATAAAATCGACCGGGCCGGACGCAGAATACTAAAACGCGTAGGGGTTAAGATCCTCGACCGCCATACCTTAGAGGTGCTCAAGACCGGCGGAGCCAGAGTCGATTTCAAGGAAAATCGGGTCTGTTTTTCCGGCCGGTGGCTTGACAAAATGATTGCAAAGGCCCCGCAGCAATTCACCCTCTATTCCCGGGACGGTAAAAATGATTTGCACCTTGGATCGGGCAATGTCTATTTTGGAAACGGCGGCCGTGTGTTTCAGATTCTGGATATGGGCACCGGGGGTTACCGCCCGACAATCCTGCAAGACGTCATCAATACCGCACGTCTTGTCGACCGCCTCGACCACATCCGATTTTACATTATTGCCTGTCAGGCCCACGATCTGGACCCCGGGTTCTATCATCTGAATGATTTTTTTCATGCCTTCAGCAATACCACCAAGCATGTCATGGGAGGATGTGCTACCCTTGAAGGTGTAAAGCAATTGTGGCACCTGGCCAGATTCATGGCAGGCGGGGAAGACCGGCTCAGAAAACGCCCCTTTGTTTCGGTGATTACCAATCCCATAAGCCCGCTGACGTTTGATGCCAATACACTTAAAATATTAGAGTTTTGCGCTTTAAACGGCGTTCCGGCCACCTGTGCGCCGGCGCCGATTGCCGGCGCTACTTCCCCGGCGACCCTTGCGGGCACCCTTGCCCAGTTGCATGCGGAGGCCTTGGCAGGCGTGTCGATTGCCCAAGTATTTAACCCCGGCGCCCGGATGCTGTATGGTGCTGTTCCAACGGCTATGGATCTGCGCACCATGGATCTTACCATGGGCTCGGTCGAAACCGCCATGTTGAATACTTGCGCCGTTCATTTGGCAAAACGTTACAAACTGCCCATTTACGCGTCAGCAGGCGTGACGGATGCCAAAGTCCCCGACATTCAATCAGGGTTTGAAAAGGGGGTATCGTATTTGCTGGTGGCAATGGCAGGAGCCGATTATATTCATCTGGCCGCCGGAATGCTGGATTCCGGCAACTCGATCTCCTACGAACAATTCATCATTGACAACGAGATCCTGGGGATGGTCCACAGATTGATCCGCGGCGTCGACGTGGACGTAGAAACGCTTGCCGTTAATACGATAGAAAACGTGGGGCCCGGGGGTAACTACATCACGGAAGAGCATACGGTTCAGCATATGTTCAGACAGTTTTTTTATCCCACCCTCGCTATTCGCATGAATTTCGACCGCTGGCAGGAGCAAGGCCAGCCCACGCCGCTGACCAATGCCCGTGAGCTGGCTCGAACATGGCTCGAAGAAGCCGAACCTGTATTGAGTCTAGAAAAATTGTTGGAAATCAAAAGCAGATTCCCGG
>Ga0209940_1000123_pt1 | contig 12152 bp, 3 predicted proteins | sample SalPonF2_B_D1_MG_FD_185726 | JGI IMG/M metagenome (GOLD analysis project Ga0209940, IMG submission 185726) | Salt pond soil microbial communities from South San Francisco under conditions of wetland restoration - Salt Pond MetaG SF2_B_D1_MG... ...
GGCGTGCGAGGCTGCGGCCCCCCGAAGGTTGGGGCGAGCTGGTGACGAGATCAACGGCCGATCGGCAAAGGCAGGGGCTCAGAAAAAGGTTGCATTGAGGCATCTCAAATCGTCTCTCAGGGTGGCTGAGAAGGTTTACAGTGCTGAAGTGAGCTTGGCCAAAGATGAAGAAAAGGACGGTTTGTCTAGGGTTCGACAGGATGTCTGCAAGAACTGGGATGGCAACCAGCGTCGGCTGGAACTCGTCCTCGACAACGTAGTGTCGTCTGGGCATGCATCAGTGGAACGGATGGTAAGCATCAACAAGAGGTTGGATCGTGCTCTAACGCCGTCGCTCGGCCGTCATGAATGCTCCGAAGATGATATTGCTGAAGTGATGGAAGAGGAGAGGCAGCTGTGTCAGGATGTCTTAACCGACATTAGACGTATGCAACTAGCTTCCTCCTCCGGCAAGTCACCTCCCACCCCTCGAATGAAGAAGGATACAAAAACCATCCAGCGTGGAAAGGCAATTGCAGATGCAAGAGGAAAGTTGAGAATCCTCGGAAGGTACGGAAGGGACAGGGACACAACTCGAGGAAGATGCAGGAGGACATTCAGGGGTCGTTCTCCACGGTGGTGGAGCTCCAAGTCAGGGGCAAAGGGAAAGGGGGGGGGATCTCATCCCTCGCAGGGTCCAGCTCACTCACACAGTCCGTGCTGTGACTGCTGCTACTGCTTCTGCGCCAGGCGCCTAGAGGGCATTGATCGCGGGCAAGAACTGGCAATGCCTTCGCAGTTGGCTATTGCTCGGTCGTATTTTGCAAATGCAGCAATTCTGACGAAGGTGGAGCGGCATGCGCCTGACGCCTCCTCCTTGTGCTTCCTTTTGCTGGCTGTCTCCCTCGTCTGCCGTAGCGTTTCTTCGCTACCTGCAATGTTGGAAAACAAAAGGAGCAGGAGACTCGCAGCACTGCCTTCTTGCGAATCTGTCACTCTCGAGACCATTTGCATGGGCTTGGTCTTTCTCGCAGCATTGCCACAAGGCGCACTGTCATTGCCCTCAGCAAAACGTCTCACTCTCGAGAGCACTACCTCCGATGCCATTGCGGCCGTCAAGGCGAAGACCGAGACTGACCCCGAATTTGACGCACTGTCATCTAACTCAGGCGCCAACCACGTGGAATGGGATGAGGTGGTGCATGACAATTGGCGGCTTGGGGGCGGGGGAGATAAAGGCGAAGAGACGGAGGAAGAGAACGATCAATGTGTGTGTGGGGATCAACCAATGACTTCCCCGCTGTTCCACAAGCTTGGCATGCGTCGTCAAGAAAAAGACTTTGATTGGTTGCAACCACAAGCGGAAGTGGCACACGGACCTTACCGCTCATCCTTGTTTTATGACGAGGACGAAACGCAAACTGGCAGCTATGGCCTGTGCCCTGAGCAGGCTTGCCTTCACGATGACGAAGGTTGTTCCAAGGAAGTGACTGAAGTTCATCGAGGATCTCTTTCCCCAGTTCCAGTTCCAGTCATGCCGCAGTTGCTTGGAGGTGCAGAAAAACGAAAGACTCCATTGACTCTGTCGGCGGAACGAAAGAGAAATTCAAGAGCGCGCATGACTGAAGAACAAAAGGAAGAAGCCAAGGACAAAAATGCCGAGGCGAAGAGAAAGTCAGGGACGTGCGTCGGGAAATGGTCAAGTGCACGCAGGACGCCCGAAGAGGTTGCTGAGGCGGAAAACAAGGCGAAGGAAGGCGCGAGACGATCGATGCGTGCAAAGAAGGCCGTGGAACTGGCTCAAGGTCATGACTTTGCGAAAATCAAGATGTGGGAAGTGCCCGGCAGGGACTGCAAGTTTAAACACTTCGCTGACAATCCGGAACTGTCGGTGCTTCTTTTTTATGCAAACAATGGAAGTTGGAGAGACAGGGCATCTCGAATGTTGGTCGCGTGGCTCCATGTGTGCAACAAACTCATCTGCGAAATGGATGACGCCAAAGATGCTGCGGGTGCCAAGCAGGCAGAGAGAAAATTGCGTGGCCTGTGCACTCTCAGTCGCGAGAGGCTCGAAGATCGGGCGTCGCTTCTTCAGGTGGTTCATGAACACATAAGAGGAGATGACTGGTCTTTGCTTGAGGATTGGAAAGGTGAGCAGGCCATCAACGGCTTTGAGACGGCTCAACTGGAATGGTTGGTGACCAAAGGCTTGGAATGTGGCGAAGATTGCAAATTGTTAAGGGAGAAGAGAAAGCAACGTCCTCCCCTCGTCGATTCGTGGGCTAGATCTTTGATCGGATTGAAGTTAAAGGTACCGGGTGGATGGTGGGACAATTGGCCGGCCGTACACAATAGAACACCGTACGATTGCGAAATTGTGGATGTGGACTACAAAGTCAGAGAGGCGGAGGTGGAAGAGGAGAACGACGAAAGATACTTTGTGATACAATGCGAATACGACAACAGGCGTTATCCCATGGAATACAAGCATGTTTGGAAATATTCTCGTCGGGTTGAACAGAAGGGGCAGTTTGATGTTCAAGTCAAGCCATACAAAAACGTCATTGATGAAAGATTTGACAAGCTTTGCATTGATACTCTTGAGGATTTGGAATCGTGCCATCGTGGTGGTCTTAATTGGCTGCTGAGTGACGTCAAAAAGCACCGTCAAAGTATCATCAATGAAATGAGCGATATTTTGGACTCGCAGCGCGTCGAGCCCGGGAAGCAGCGAGAACTTGGAGAGAAATTCTTGAAAGCTCAAGGGCGTGGCACCGTATCGTGGGGCAAGGCAAAAATGCACAGTGACGCAGACTTGACATCGGTGGATGCCCCCCTTTTGACGTGTGCATCGTGTGGCTTCCGACGGCCGCATTCTTCGTTGTATTCACTAAGTGACGGAAACGAGGGTTGCTTCAGAGTCGAAAACAGGGACGTGAGATCACTTGACTGGGCAGAACTTGATGAAGCGCAACGATCAGAGCATTTTGAAAGAATGGCAAAGCCCGTGTTGACTATACCAAAAAATGACAAGGGTGGCCCGGATGATTTTAGGGGTGTTGAGACCTGGAAAGCATATTCAAGGTGGCCTGACAAGAAGCCTGATGAGTTGACAAATGACACCACCCTTCCGGATTGGATGTTCTGCAAGAATGGCGATGGCGTGACCGATCGGAGCAATCCAAAGTACTTTCATTTGCATCCTGAATTCGTTGAAGAGTTCATTGGTGATGATGGCAGGAGGGATTTTAGGGCCAGGCTCTGTCCGTTCTGCTGCAAGTTCAAACCAAATGGGAAACGCAAAGCGCCCGCTCGGTCCGTTGCAAGCGGAGTAGACTTTGGCAGTCCCAGAAGGTTGGGGCTTGTGCAGCTGACGCCTCGGGAGCGCCAAATGATATCCAAAGTCCGGCACTACAGCAACGCCATCAAAATAGAGAGCAACACCGGTAGGCAGAGAGAGCTCAGTCACTCTGCCATCAAAGGCCACTCAATTCTCTTCGATCATGACTGTCCGCGAGTGTTGAAAAAGCTGTTGAGCGAAGAAAACATCAATGACAGCATCGACGTTCACTTTGTTGGACCGGAGGGTCAGTACGATCATTTGGCGAAGAAGGCACTGGGCTCGGCGCACGTTTCCGCCCGACCTTTTGCAGTGTATCAATGGTTGAAGGTTTTGAAGGAGGTGAACGAGGTGTATTCCGAAGACGGCGAATTGGAGGAATTCCCAGTTGTGGTTGAGAGAATAGAGAAATGCAACAAAGCCCTCGTCGAGGAGGCGGTGATGGTGACGGCAGACAAAAAGACATCAAGAGAGACTGATATCGGGAGGGATGACATCAGAGAGGTCCGCGTGTCATCGGGCCGTAACCAAGCACCTGCTGCATCGAACGTTGAGGAGGTGAGTATTCAGCTTTCTTTGGACATTCAGTGCCTCGCTGATGCAAAATGCTTGTACCCTTTGCAAATTGGCTGGGTGCCACCACACTCTTTTCTCGTCAATGCCTTTCACTTACAATGCGACCTGCTGCTTTGTTTGTTTCGTTTTGGGCAGAGTGCTGACGAAGAGGATGCGAATGGTGACGTCTTTCCCATGCACTGCAGTTACTTGACCAGCCCTAGGAAGACTGCTCACGGAACGAGCACAGACGACACCCATGATTTGTTTGTCAGCGTTGCTGGAGAATTGGGGGTCAATGTAAACAGCGAAAAGAGAGTGTACAACGAGTCAAAGGAAAATGCCGTGACAGAGTCGATGTCGTACAGAGAGCAAGACCCCTTGAATGAGTTTGTGGGCGGACCGCTCGGTAAGGATGAAGGGTTGGTCAAGGCCTTCCCTGACGTCTTCTTTCTGGGGAAGGCATATGACAACGACAGGCCGTCGCTTAGCGAAGAGCAGACGCGGCATCTCCTGATGCAGTTCACGACAAATGCTGCTTCGTGTCAGCCACTGTTGTTTTACCTTTTTGATCAGATTCAGAGGCATGGTTCGATAAAGGGCATGTACGCCAAGCAAGTCCAAAACAAGAGCGAGTTTGCAAAATTTGCTGATGAGTACGTTTCGGAGACTTTTCAGGAAAAGTTGAAAGAGGCGGTGAAGGACCCACACGGGAAGACTGGGAAGGAGGTGATGAAAAAGGTTGAGCCAATTCTTGCTGGTGGAGGGAAGCTAACAATCTATGGGGCTCTCGCTCGAGCTGACACAGGAGGGAAGATAATGGCAATGCGACGTAGATATGCTTGCGCCCCGGCATTCCTCACGTTTGCCATTGATGACGTCAATCACCCCACGTCAATTCGGTTGGCCATGAGCAGTTCGAGCAACACAGACTTCCCGGCCGTTGTGTCTGGCGGGCACCATGAAGCGATGAAACATGGTTTCAAGTTCAGTTGCGGGGAGGACGAGGTCTCCATACCGGCCTCGTACAGTGCACGCCTTCGAACATTGGTTAACAATCCAGTTGGAGCCGCCTGGGTTTACCAACAGTTGGTGATCGATGTGATGTCGATACTTGTAGGTAAAAGACCGGGCTTTGGACAGAGGAGCGGCATCACCAGGACGACTGAATTTACACCTTGGGACGAACAAAACCTTGGAATTGCTGGGTTGCCGGTGGCATTTCTTGGAGTGAATGAGACCACTGGTGGCGGATCACTTCATTTTCACGTGGTTTTGTGGGGCGGTTTGTCACCTGACATCCTCGAGTTGGTAGCGGACGTGCCTGAACTTTGCAGACACGTTGGATCTGTTTTAGATTCAATCTACAGTGCAACCCTGCCGAGGGAAGTTCACGTCAGAGATTTGGTAACCAAAGACCTTAAACAGAACTGTGACACCTCGCCAACATTTAAAAGAAGAGATGCAGCAGCCAGTGCGATGCAAGTTCCTCCTGACCCGGATGAAGCAAGAGATGAGTTTCATGACTTTACCTATTGCACTGTTTGCGGGCGCAACATCCACGTGCACAGTCACACGTGCTACAAACCGCCAAGTGGATATCATGGGTGCAGGATGTGCAGGCCTGCTGGCGACTCTGATGGAACAGGGCCGATAGAGTTGTTTTGGTGCGAGGAGTCACAAAAGCCTGAGAAAAAAGAAGCGGTGGAAAGTGGTGGTTCGATGCCGGAGAATGCAAAACACGACTTCTCCCCACTCACGTCTCCGGATGGTCGAATTCTTTTGTGGGAACTGAATCGGCCCGACGTTGCAGGACTCCCTGCATTGGGTTGCGCTACGAACGAGGCGCAGGCGAAGGCCGTAATTCTGTCAAAGCTTTCAGAGGCGATGTGGGCGAACACCCGTATTGAGAATGCAGTTTCGTTTGAATGCGTGGAAGACGGAACTGGGGGACATGAGGGGGCTTATGAGGAAGTGCCAAACAAGGAAGATGCCGAGCTCCGTGCCACGTTTCTTAATCCAAACAACTGCAGAAGACCCAGTGGGAGTGGGGGTGATTGGATGGAGAGACCTAGTGGGGGTGAATGGATGGAACCAGTCGAAGACCACGAATGCAGCCCCAAAAATTCACACGACTCTAAAGACGTTGATGTGCACACCTTCTTTGATGATCGTGATCGCCTGTTTCACGGCATGCTCAAAGGGTTAGTGTTGGCAGGGGTTGCACCAGCCCACACTAAATCAGTCAAGGATTTGCGGATGGAGCTAATGGATTGGGTGACAAAGCATCAAGACGAGAAGTACAAGGGCAGACGATTCGCATTGCACCTGTGCGATTCAGGTGGCGAGATGGACCTGTTGTTGCTCTCAAAAGCGAAGGGGGTCAATGTGTGTCTGTACACAGAGGATGAGTCCTCGGGCTATTTCTTATTCAAGGAAGTCTTTGAGGCAGGCAAAGGTGCTGAGATTGCACCAACTATTTATTTCGTCAAAAGGTCTGCTGATGATTGCTACAGCCTCTTCGTGCCAAAGGTTGACGCTATCACGAGAGAGCTCCAGTCGCTCAATGTAGATCAATTGACCGCTTTGTATTACAGGGTAGCAAAAAAATTGAACGACAGGAACGGTTGGGTTGTTGAATACAATCCTCTTTTGACTGCATTGCTTGGTTGCAACACGAACTTGTCGTTCCTTGGTTCGAAGGAGCAGAGTAAGCAGGCCTTGTTTTACATTGGACCCTACATCAACAAAAATGGAGTGAAGGTCGTAGATGCCCTCCCACTCTTGGCTCACGCTCAAAATCACGCATTGCAATATCCAAGTTCTGCAGACGACGCTGGTACTGATACAAGACTTGTGCAACACATTATGACGCGCGTGCTAAACAAGCTCAATTCTTTGATGGAGGTGTCCGACACTCAAGCGGCACTGGCTTTGCTTGGCATGGGTCCAACTGTTTGTTCTGACATATTCGCGTATTACGACTTGAGGTCAACGAAGAACTTTGTGCTTGATCAGTATTTTGGCAATTACAGCACCCTTGCTGACATTAACATTGCTTTGGATGGGACTGACGATGCGGATTGGGTAGGTGATGAAGATTCGTTCGCCGCTGGAAGTGTCTATGGCAGTTCAGACGATGAGAGCGAAACTGAAAATGACGGTGATGAGTGCGAGAAGGATTTCTTCGACGATGAAGGCAATGACGGTTCAGACGATGAAATCGAAACTGAAAGTGACGACGGTAAGTGCATTGAGGATTTCTTTGAGGAAGAATCCAGTGATGATGATTCCATCGCAGAGCCGGTGCAGTTCAAAGAATCACCCATCGCCGTTCCGTTGAATTACATCCCTGGTGAATATGGGCGGGGCAAAATCATAATGCCCAAGAACACCAACGTTTTGCACTCAATCCCGTATCCAGTGTTCTATCGATACCGCGGAGAGGCACTGAAAGATTTGAACAGGCTGGAATACTACTCCCTGGTGCAAGTGACACGGCGTGACAAGGAAAACGAAGGGAAGCGTAGTAGGCCAAAAACAAAGGAGTTCCCGTTTGGGTGTGGCCTCAACGAAGCGATTGGCGGTGATGGTCGCGGTCGATACTTTCAGTATCTGAGGTCCAAACAATGCACGCCACAGTTCTTTTCCAGTCCTCCACGCCATCCTGGATTGAAACCGTCAGATCCGAAACAACAAATGGCGTGGAGGATGGCAGCTGATAGGTTCGCGTGCGACTACTTAATCATGTTTCGGCCAGAACCGAGCCTTTGCAAGGAAGGTGAGAGCTGCACATATGATTACAACTGGGAAGCTTTCGAGGACTATGTGCTGCAGCTGCAGGTGAGCGACAAACACATTGATCGCTCTCGGTTAGAGCAGATAGAGAGGATGGTGCACAGCTGGGGGGTTGATGAAGGGAAAAAGAATGTATTGAGTGAATGGCGAGGCCGTCGCCGGACCATGTGGTCTGCAGAAGACAAAGAATTGGCCAGTGCTGAATACCGGAAGTTTAAGAAGAGGAAGTTTGGCGATGAGGACGATGGCGAGATTGACTGTGGTGGCCTTGGTGGACCGAGTGAACAGTTGACTTCGCGAGAGACAAAGGTTGCTACGAACATGATCTCACACAGCAATGAATTGCTGTCTGAGCTGAAGAGACTGCACAGAAGTCAAGGGCCGGGGGACAAAGGAACGGAGGGTCTTTCTGAGCCACTCAGGATCGCTCCATTTGACGCAGACTTTGCCAAGAGCCTCCGAAAACTCCAGCCAAAAGATGATGATGATAATGGACGCAGCGCTGGCAGTGAGCCTCAGAGAGTGCCTGGTTCTGCAGAGGCCAAGGTCGACACTTACTTGGAGGAGGAGGATCTATCCTCGGACAAAGCTCCGGTGATCGACACTATGCGGGAACACTACAGAGCCGTTTGCGACGGTCGTTCCCGACACAAGAAATACGATGCCCCGCTTTTGCTAGTGTGTGGTGGTCCCGGAAATGGCAAGTCCAAACTGGTTGAAACCTTGGATGACATAGCATTGCTGATGAATGCCGGGACGCAGGTAAAAACTGCTTTCCTTGGAGTAGCTGCCGTGAACATTGGAGGTTCTTCTATGTGCTCGTTGTTTGACGTACCAACCGAACGGCGAAACAGGGAGGGTGGGCCTGACATCAAGAAGGTAATTTTGCCGTGGTCGGAGGAGAAGAAGAAAAAGTTCATTAGCACGTACGACATTGAGAAGATCAGCTGCATAGTAGTGGACGAAATATCCACCTTGAAGCCATACATGTTGGCTTATTTGAGTGCAAGGCTGATGGAGTTGCTCCCTGAAAGTGGCAAGGATTTCGGGGGTTTTGCTGTCATACTTTGCGGTGATTTTGACCAGCTGCCGCCTGTAGGCAGCGACAACTTAGCAGCGGCTACGATGAAGTATGAGGAGCGACAGGACGGTAGCATCACCCGTTGGGATCAAAACAAACACTGCGTCAACGTCCACAACGAGGGCCTGAGGTTGATGCAAAAGGCGTCCTGCTACCAGCTCACCCAACAGCATCGTTCGAAAGATCCTGCTCACACTGAAATTTTGAACAAGATGAGAACAACGGGCAAGGTCGAAATTGAGGATTTGAAGAAGTGCAAGCTTTTGAAGAGTGAGGATGTGGAGGGAGACGGAGATTTTCGCTTTGCGACGACCCTCGTCACTGGAAACGAAGAGAGGCACAAGATAAACCACTTGAAAGCAAAAGAGTGGGCGTCTCATCGTAACACGCGTTTGGTGAGATGGCTCAGAAAGGTAGATTACCGCAAATGGAAAGGGAAGCCAAGTTCAAAGGAGCTAATCAAGCAAGCAATTGCAACCAATGAATGCTTCTACGAACTCTTTGTGCCTGGCGCGCGAGCATTTCTCACCCAGAACATAAACACTTCCATTGGTCTTGCAAATGGAACCGAGATCAAATACCATTCCATTTCCTTCGATGATAGAGACAAGGCAAGAGAGTACCGCAGACACACGAAGAGCCATCAACCCGGTGGAGTGATTACACTAGACAATCCTCCAAGTGCCGTCAACGTCGAGCTTTTCGCTGACTTCCCGGAGGACTCTGAAGCGCAGAAGAAGAAGAACGCAAAGATGAGGCAGAGATGGCAACACGGATCTCTGGTAAAAGATGGCGGTCGTATTGTCATTCCCATCTCTACCAGCTGTGGCAGTTACAATGAATGGGAAAAAAGCTATGTTCCATCTGCGCACTCCACTTCTCCATACACATTTGCCGGTGTGTCAATGAGGAGGAGATTGTGCTCCCGTCCGATTTATGGTCTGTCCACTGTTACGTTGAAAGATCACTTTTGCATTGAACCGGGATTTTGCATAACTCTGCACAAGGCGCAAGGGAGGACTATACGAAGACTAATTCTTTCCATCTCTGACCATCCATATCACAAACTCAGGCACGAGTGGGAAGGACTTTATGTTGGTCTCTCTCGAGTGGAGTACAATGAGCACATTCGGCTGCTCCTCAAGAGAGGTGACTGGGGGACAGCAAAACTTTTGCTTGGTCTCGAGAGGTGCAAGTACACAGAGTGCTTCTTCAAGGGCTACGTGCAGCAGACAAATCAGAGGGGCATGAGATGGAATCGATTGTTAGCAAGAGCGGCTGCCAGGGAGACAAATTTATTTAAGGAAAAGATGAAGAAAACAAAGGCGAAGATGAGAGTGAAGAAGCGCTAGATTTGAGCTACTATAGGTTAAGATTATAGTCGAAGGGTTGCAAACCAACTGCACCTGCTTGTTGCCAATGTTTGTGACTTTTGCCGTGGGTTAGAGCTGAGCTAATCGTTTGTCGTGTCGACTGTTATGATTTCGCCGGTCTCCTTTCCGCGATTCTGTGTCGGTGCAAAGCACATGATGCGAGTCACGGCCAAAGAATACGCAATCCATTTGCGGTAGTCTTGCAAATGGTTTTTTTCCAGTGCACGACGTCCAGTCTGCATCGGGATTTCATTGGCCACACAATCAAAAAAGAGACACTGGAACACTCCACAAGACTTATCGTCGTTCTGATGCACAAACGATTGCACCATATGCAGCCTCCATCCCCTGGCGTCCTTTATTTGCATGTAGGCATTGGAGTTCGTTTTCTCTTCGATCTTAACAATCGTTTGGTGGATTCCGTGAAGTTTAGAACCCAAAGGTGCCGTGCACACTGGTTTAGTCTCAAGTGTGCCATCTTCCTTTTCCCCCTTCAAAACCAGGTTGCGGTCTTTGTCCAATGCCAATGTATTCATGTACTCCACTGTATCGTTTTGCGCCCCCTCTGCAGTCTTCTCTGCCTTCCCCGAAATCTTCTTGTCGACTGAATTTGTCGCTGCCTTCACCTTTCCCTTCGACCGCGTGTCGTAGGTTTTTTTAGAATCATAAGCAAAAAGTGTGCGCTTCTTTACTGCAACAACGGTTCCGGCGAAATGCGTCTTCAGGTGGATAGGCATGAGGACCAAAGGACTGGTTGGACTGTTTGGTTTCTCCCACAACGCAACGACGGCTTCGGAATTCGCGCCGAAGTCGTTTTCCAGCGTCGGGTGTATGCTCTTGCGTTTTCCCCTTCTCCGCCAACAGGAGGGTATGACGCCGAAGGATTTCACATAATTGTAGATGTCGCCGGTTCCGAGCTTGCCCCCATTTGCAATGGCCTTCTCGTTGTTGCTGCCATGCGTCTCCAAGAACTTTGCCTGAGTTTCGTTTAGCCTTGCCTGTGATAGGATTTCGTTGACCAATAAACTAAACATGCCCTTGCCGTTCTTCGGGTGGCGGGTTGTGCAGGGTCGTTGCCACGACGCTTGCGCCGCAGCCTGTATTGCTAGGCGGTTATTGTTCTTCGGAGTTTGGCGTTTGAACCCTTCACTAGTGCCTTGTGAGCACTCCTCCATTTTGTGTTGATCGAGCGGTGTGCCAGCTGTTGTTGCGGGATACGAGGCGTAGCAGGGGGGGTGAATCCATCAACAAAGGTAGAGGTTGAGGCGGCGGAACACTGGATGGAGAGCTTGTTAGCAGTTGGCGACTGTCCACATGCAGGTAAAAGTACAATATGGTTTTAGCGAGGAGGGAGAGTGGCAAGGGCTGGTAGGAGGCAATGGCGGCACCGCCATCAAGCCAAAGGTCTACCGGCTGCCGTAGAGGACGATGCTTCTGGTGCCGCTGCACCACCACTACCACCGACGACGACAAAGCGCGTAGAGGACGATGCGGCTGCTGTCGCTTGCATTGGACGGAACTAGCGAGATGAATTAGAAATTGCAGGCATTGATTATAACGATGAGGATTGTAAAATGGGTGGTGTTGATACTGATGCTACCGCGTCTCACGCCCAGAAGAGAAGCGTAAGCTGTGTTGGAGGGGAGGGTAGAACAAAGGTCGACGTGTTGCGGAATTGTCAAACCCGACGTGTGTTGACATCTATTCTGGCTCCTGCAGAAAACAACTTTAAATTAACAGAGTCCCCCTCCTCGCCGCCCATCGCCCAACTTCCTTGTAGCGGGGGAAGCAGATTTGGCACACTGCCAGATTTTCTCCTCCTAGGCTGACTTCAAAAGCTCACGAAGCAGCTCACAACACAGTAACTCGTTTTCGGTCTACGTCCAGCAATGTTTCCCTCTTCCATTTTAGCTACGTTCTCCACGGATGCGACGAGCAAGCTGAATGTCCTTTGGCATGATAGTGACACGCTTGGCGTGGATGGCGCACAAGTTGGTGTCCTCAAAGAGACCGACTAGGTAGGCCT
>Ga0209940_1000124_pt1 | contig 12018 bp, 10 predicted proteins | sample SalPonF2_B_D1_MG_FD_185726 | JGI IMG/M metagenome (GOLD analysis project Ga0209940, IMG submission 185726) | Salt pond soil microbial communities from South San Francisco under conditions of wetland restoration - Salt Pond MetaG SF2_B_D1_MG... ...
ATCCAAATAAAGTGGGCACCCCAAACAGGCATGAATGTGATGTAATGCATTGGCGTCAATAGCCAACAATCCATCAAAAGGATCCGGCAGTTCGGTGTCTGCAGGAAAGCGTACGGGTTCCTTTGAGTTACAGATAATATCCAATCTCGGATGATCACTTCGGGCATAATGCCGACCCATGGCGCCCGGTGAAAGTCCACGTGCTGCAATGGGTACCAGCATGTTACCTTCTAAACGCAACAAAGCAGCGGCATCATATGGAATGACGAGGTTTAACGCCTTGAGCAGCCGCTGATAGCGATCTTTGGCACTCAGTGCGGCCGTAAGGTCAACCGTCATGGCGACTAAAGTATCCAGTATGTCCATAGTTATGATTATTATAACATTGTTGTAAAAATAGCAACATTCTTTTTGTTGTCAAATTAATAACAATTAATATAACTTATTGATTCATACTAATAAAATTATTGGCACACTGTTTGCTAATTAAATTTGTAAAAATGAACATATCTGGAAAAAATATGCGAACGACGTCAAGATGATGGGAGAGAGCAACACAGGCTTACGTCGGCGCTGACAGACGAAAAACATGAAAGGAGAAAACTCATGAATGCAATAAAAGAACTCTTAACAGAACATGAAGCAGTCAGAATGACTCTAAAAATCCTCGAACGCATAACCGAGGAAATTGATAAAACCGAAAAGATCTCCAAACCGGAACATTTGAAACAGCTCTTTGAATTTTTCAGTGTATTCGTTGATAAATGCCATCATGGTAAAGAAGAAGAACTGCTTTTTCCGGCCTTGGAAACAGTGGGAATCAGCCGTAAAGGTGGTCCCATTGGCGTAATGCTCAATGAACATCAGCAAGGTCGCGACCTTGTTGCCAAGATGAAGCGTGCCTTATCTCAATACTTAAATGGCGATGCCGGTGCAGCCCAAAAACTGAAAGTATCTGCAGATGCATATATCGCTTTGCTAAATCTCCATATCGACAAGGAAAATAATGTGCTTTTCCCTATGGCTGAACAACATCTGTCGGAAAATAAATTGGCGGAATTGAAAAATGGTTTTGATAAGATTGAGACAGACAAAATTGGAACCGGAAAACACGAAGAGTTTCATCGAATGCTGGATATATTGGAAAATACTTACCTCAAAGACTCATAAAAACATTTAATTAAACATTAAAAGGAGATAGAATCATGAGAAATCCAAAAAAACAAACAATTATTGCTGCTATTTTCGCTGTTTTCATAGTGTTTCTCTTGATGGCAGGCAACGTTTATGCCCACTGCGATACATTGGACGGGCCTGTGGTAGCTGCTGCAAGAAAAGCGCTTACTTCGGGTGACGTCACGCCCGTGCTGAAATGGGTTGCTGATGATGATGAACAAATGATTCGCAGCGCGTTTCAAAAAACGCTGGAAGTCAGACAACTTGGAACTCAGGCACGGGATTTGGCGGACATGTATTTTTTTGAAACCCTGGTCCGCATTCACCGGGCAGGAGAAGGTGCGCCTTATACTGGCCTAAAACTCGGTCCTAATATTGACCCAGCCGTTGCATTAGCTGACAAGGCTTTGGAAAGCGGCTCGGTTGATAAACTTGTTAATATCCTTGCTGATGCGACAGATAAGGGCATTCGTAAACGTTTCGACGAGGCTCTAAAAGCTAAAAAGCACGCCGATGAAAGCGTTACTGCCGGACGTAAATTTGTTGAATCCTATGTGATCTTTACTCACTATGTAGAAGGGTTGCATTCTATGATCAAAGGTGCGTCTGAACATCATGAGCATAAATAAAGGGTCTTATACAAAAGTATTTACATGAGAGATATGTAACGAATTTATAAGGAGAATTATTATGAGCAAAATTGACACAAATACATTTTTAGATTTTTACAACATGCTACTTGAGGCAGAACGCGCAGGTGTGACTGTCCTGAGTGAAATGAATAAGCAAGTTGGGGATCAACGATTAAAGCCTATTTTGGAAAAGTTTTTACGGGATGAAGGCGTCAACTGCCGTATCTTGGTAAGCCTTATTCATGATCTCAATGCCGAGCCCAGCGACAAAACAGGAGCGTTCGTGGATAAAATACGCGCACTGGACAATCTTGATGAAAAGATACAGCTTCTGATTCGCGGACAAGAATGGGTAGCGCGTAAAATCCGGGAGTTCCAAAGCCATCTTCCGGCCGGATCTGCTTTCTTATTCATGGATGCAATTAAGGTACAGCATGAAGAAAATGTGGATACACTGAAAAAATATTTCAATAGATAAAATTTCACTGTTTCCAATATCATATTTTTGGTTTTATAATATCCTATAAAATGTGAGATTTCTGCCTTTTTGATCAAAACAGATTTTTTTAATAATTTTGACTTAAATCAATTATCTTCATCAAAAATAATGATAGTAAATGTAACATGGCATAATTTGTTGCCTACTATCAGATACTTTTACATTGCTGAACGGTTCTACAATTCATTCTATTTCGCCGTTGTTTCAGTTTATTATTGTTGTTGACTTCATATCCCAATTCATTTTTTCAGAGCACCAAGACAGGTAAAACCTGAATTTGATTAGCAACCCATAACACTCAGCTCAGGAGGTGCCCATGTCCAATCGATCCTTTTTATCCACCCTGCGATTTTTCCGCCCTAAAGGTGGAAAGTATGGTTGTAAAGAAGAAAAAACCGCCGAAGACTGGGGAGAAATTCGTTGTGGACAGAAAATCTGGGAAGACTTCTATCGTAAACGCTGGCAATACGACAAAAAAGTTCGGTCTACCCACGGTGTGAATTGCACCGGCTCCTGTTCCTGGGATGTGTACGTTAAAAACGGAATCCTGGTTTGGGAAACACAGCGAACAGATTACCCTGACTGTGGCAAGGGATTTCCAAATCATGAACCCAGGGGATGTTCGCGCGGTGCCACCTATTCCTGGTATACCTACAGTCCGGTAAGGCTTAAATATCCCTTAATGCGCTCCTCACTTCTGAAAATGTTCCGGGCCGCCCTGAAAGAGCACAATGATCCGGTGTCTGCCTGGCGTAGTATCGTCGAAGATTCCGAAAAGAAAAAAATGTTCCAAAAGGATCGGGGCAAAGGCGGTTTTGTGCGTGTTTCCTGGGACGAAGCGACAACATTAATATCCGCTGCGTTGATCCATACCATACAAAAATTTGGCCCGGACAGAATTTTCGGATTCACCCCCATTCCGGCGATGTCCATGGTCTGTTATGCATCCGGGGCCAGATTCCTTTCATTAATCGGGGGCTCCATGATCAGTTTTTATGACTGGTATTGTGATCTCCCTCCCTCCTCACCGCAGATCTGGGGAGAACAGACCGATGTTCCGGAAAGCGCTGACTGGTATGAATCAACGTACATGATTGTCTGGGGTACCAATCTCCCGATGACCCGGACGCCGGATGCACATTTTTTTACCGAAGCCCGCTATCGTGGTGCGCATGTTACTGCTGTAGCACCTGATTATGCCGAATACGTCAAGTTTGCAGACACATGGCTTCCCGCAAAAGCGGGAACGGATGCGGCCCTGGCCATTGCTATGGCTCATGTGATTTTCAAAGAATTTTATATTGATCGCCAAACAGATTACTTTTTCGAGTACGCAAAGAAATATACTGATCTACCATTTCTTGTGGTGATCGAAAAAAAAGAGGATGCCCATGTTCCCGGACGCTTTTTACGAGCATCGGACCTGGAAAAAGAAATGAACAATGCAGAGTGGAAAACGATTCTATATGACATCACGCAACGCGAATTTTGTATCCCCAATGGCAGTATCGGATTTCGCTGGAATGAATCCGGCAACTGGAATCTTCACCTCAAAGATGCGATGAACGACAATGAAATTGATCCGGCCCTCAGTTTTGCAAAAGACAACGACACTTGGATAACGGTCAATTTCCCTTTGTTTGATTTCAAGGAACCGAAGTCAAAATCCGGAACCGTACCGGTTAAAAAAGTGATCACCGCGAAAGGAGAACGGCTGGTGGCCACAGTTTTTGATCTTATGGCCGCACATTTGGGTGTACGGCACCCGGAGAGCGCTCATCAAGCCGACTATCCTGAAAGTTACAACGATCCGCGCCCCTACTCCCCGGCTTGGCAAGAGGCGATCACCGGTGTGCCAAAGGAGGATGTCATTCGTGTGGCAAGAGAGTTTGCCGAAAATGCTGAAAAAACATGCGGCAAATCATTGATCTTCCTTGGCGCCGGAACCAACCATTGGTACCACAGTGACATGATTTACCGAACCATCATCAGTCTGACGACCCTTTGCGGGTGTCAGGGAATTAACGGCGGTGGATGGGCACATTATGTCGGTCAAGAGAAAGTTCGTCCTCAGTCCGCCTGGTCACAGGTTGCTTTTGGTCTGGACTGGCGGCGTCCGCCTCGCCTACAAAACGGAACCTCGTTTTACTACTTTGCAACCGGTCAATGGCGTTACGACACGATGAATCCGCAACAGCTTTATTCACCCGTTGCAGAATCCAAAGCGTATAAGCACATGGCCGATTATAATGCAGTGGCCGCCAGACTGGGCTGGCTCCCCTCCTATCCGCAGTTCGATATGAATCCCATCGACATTTGCCGGGAGGCTATCGAGAAGGGCTTTTCCTCTGACGATGAAATTATCGCTTACACGGTTGATAAACTCAAAAAAGGTGAAATAAAATTTTCTATAGAAGATCCCGACGATCCGATGAATTTTCCCCGGATGCTTTTCCTGTGGCGGGCTAACCTGTTAGGTGCAAGCGGAAAAGGACACGAGTATTTTCTTAAACACCTCCTCGGTATCGAGAATGCTGTTTTTAATAAGGATGCGGATAATCGGCCCGAAGAAATCAAGTGGCGTGACCCGGCGCCGGAAGGCAAACTCGATCTTCTCGTCACTCTGGAACTGCGAATGTCAACCAGTGCCATGTATGCTGACGTGGCATTGCCGGCCGCAGGATGGTATGAAATGCATGATTTGAGTACCACGGATATGCATCCGTTCATTCACCCGTTCAATCCGGCTATCGATCCTCCTTGGGAGTCCCGCACCAATTGGGAGCAGTTCAAGGCCATTGCCAAAAAGTTTTCGGAGATAGCTGTCATTCACCTGGGTGAATTGAAAGATCTGGTGGCCACACCGTTGATGCACGATTCACCCAATGAAATCGCCCAATCTGAAGTAATGGATTGGAAAAAAGGAGAAACCGATCCTATCCCCGGTAAAACGATGCCCAATATGGTTGTGGTCAATCGCGACTACCCCAATACATACAAAATGATGACCTCTCTGGGACCGCTTGTGGACAAGGTCGGCATTGGGTCTAAGGGAGTGGCATGGTCTGCTGATGAAGAATATATACGGCTTAAAGAAAAACTTGGCATGATTTCGGAAGAAGGCGTCAGCCATGGAATGCCGTCTCTTGAGACCGGAAAACAGGTGGCTGAAACGATTTTGGCCCTTGCACCGGAGACGAATGGATCTACCGCAGTCAAATCCTGGAAGAAGCTCGAAGAAAAAACCGGTCTGAAACTGACCCATCTGAGCCGTGAAAGAGAGGGTGAAAAATTCTCTTTTAGCGATATCAGCGTCCAACCGCGAAAGATTATCACATCACCCACATGGAGCGGCATAGAATCTGAAGATAGACGGTATTCGCCGTTTGTCATCAACATCGAAGAAAAAGTGCCTTTTCGAACCTTGACCGGTAGAGCACAGTTCTACCTGGACCACCAATGGATGCGGGATTTCGGGGAAAACTTACCCCTATTTCGCCCGCCTGTGGATATGCATGCCCTCGGTTCCACCGGGGTACGCCGCGATGACCGAAAAGAGCTTCTGCTCAACTATCTGACGCCTCATTCCAAATGGTCCATTCACAGCACCTATTCGGATACGCTGACCATGCTTACTCTGTTTCGCGGCGGCGAGGCGATTTGGATCAACAATGATGATGCAGCGAAACTGGGTGTCAAGGACAATGATTGGCTGGAATGTTTCAATGTGAACGGTGTGGTCATGGCCAAGGCTGTTGTAAGTCATCGCATTCCACCGGGGAAAGCATTCATGTACCATGCACAGGAACGGCTGATTAATACACCCGGGTCCGGGATGTCAGGGCAACGGGGAGGAACCCACAACAGCGTCACGCGTATCATGGTCAAACCTACCCATATGATCGGTGGTTATGCACAGCTGAGCTACGGTTTTAATTACTATGGACCGGTCGGGTCTCAACGAGATGAAATAATCGTTGTTCGAAAGGCAGAGGAGGTAGATTGGTATGAAGATTAAAGCCCAATATGCAATGGTTTTAAATCTGGATAAATGCCTCGGCTGTCACACATGCAGTATTCCGTGCAAAAATGTGTGGACCAACCGAAAGGGAGCCGAATACATGTGGTTTAATAATGTGGAAAGCAAGCCCGGAATCGGATATCCTCGTAAATGGGAGAACCAGAAAATTCACAAAGGCGGATGGGAGCTGAAAAACGGCAAACTGTCTCTCAAAGCAGGTGGCCGGGCGCACAAATTACTCAACCTTTTCCATAATCCCGATTTGCCGGTCATCGACGAATATTATGAACCCTGGACGTATGATTACGGCAAACTGATATCTAGTCCGAAAAAAAAGCATCAACCCTCCATCCAGCCGAAGTCGCAGATCACAGGAGAAAAACTCCGAATTAAGTGGGGTCCCAACTGGGAGGACGACTTGGCAGGAGTTTGTGAAACCGGAAGTGAAGACGTCAATTTTAATAACCTGGATCATTCAATTTATCTGGCATTCAAAAAGGTATTCTTGTTTTACCTTCCCCGACTGTGCGAGCATTGCCTGAACCCCGCCTGCGTGGCCTCATGTCCGTCAGGAGCCCTTTATAAACGTGACGAAGACGGCATTGTTCTTGTGGACCAGGAAAGATGCCGTGGATGGCGATACTGTGTGTCCGGCTGTCCCTATAAAAAAGTCTATTTCAACTGGCATACCGGCCGATCTGAAAAATGTATTTTTTGTTATCCGCGCATTGAGGCGGGAATGCCGACGCTCTGTGCCCACACTTGTGTCGGAAGGATTCGGTATGTCGGTGTGGTGTTATACGATGTCGATAAAATTCAATGGGCAGCATCAGCCCAAAACGCTCAAGAAGTATATCCTGCCCATCTGGAGATACTGGCTGATCCGGAAAATCCTGAGGTGATAACCTCTGCTAAACAGCAGGGAATTTCAGAAAATTTTATCCAAGCAGCGAAACGCTCACCGATTTACAAGCTGGCCAAAACCTGGAAGCTGGCGCTACCCTTACATCCGGAATACAGAACCCTGCCGATGGTATGGTATATTCCGCCGCTCAGCCCGGTGGCCGAACATACAAATTCAAAGGACCTGGATACATTGATTGATTCGTTGCGAATCCCCATCACCTATCTGGCGAATTTGCTGAGCGCCGGAGATGAGAAACCGGTCAGACTGGCGCTAAAATGCTTGGCCGCTGTCCGTCAATACATGCGATCTGTTCGTGTTGAGGAATCTGTTGACGCTGAAGTTCTGGACACCGCCGGATTAACGGTTGAGGCGGCTCAGGCCATTTATCGCTTGCTGGCCATAGCTAAATATGATGAGCGCTTTGTTGTTCCAACCCTCAGCCGAACCGACGGGAAAGGACTTTATACAGATCAGGGGCGTTGTGGTTTTAAGTAAATTCTATACTGATCAAATTTAAAACATTACTTAACACTTAAAACATAATTCGTGATGAATTCGACTTTCTACAAATTCATCAACTTAAAGATGGTGAAGAAAATGAACGTTCAGATTAAACTGATCTCCTGTTTACTCCAATTCCCTGACGAATCTTTACTGAAATGGCTGCCCGAACTCAGACAGGTTCTTAATGAGATAAAAAGTGTTTCCGACCGCAATAGATACGACAAAATTTTATCCTATTTCGAACAAACTCCCCTAATTCAGCTTCAGGAGCAGTACACGGAAACGTTTGATCTCAATTCTTCAAATTGTATGAATCTAACCTATCATCGATGGGGAGATACCGAAAAAAGAGGGACGGCTTTGGCGCATCTGGAAGAAATCTATTTGAAGTCAGGTTTTGAGCGTATCAGCAGTGAACTGCCTGATTTTCTGCCGCTGATACTCGAGTTTATATCTGAACGACCTCATGTCGCAAATTCGGAAATTATTCCGCTTTATGGAACGGTCGTTGAAGCACTGGCCGAGAGGTTTGGACAGGCAGGGCAACCGTATTCGCTTTTGTTTAAACAATTGATAGACACTTTGGGTTTATCAGAAGCCGCTGCTAATTCTCAGGTGGACGCATTGGACTAAATGAACCATAAAGTGACTTTTTTAATAAAGTTTTCAGTTCCATCCCTTGAAATTATATAAAAACAACGGAGTAAATAAAAATGAATTTAACAAACATGCTGGCGTTTTTGGTTTTTCCCTATCTGGCGCTGACAATCTTCGTTGTCGGACATGCCTACCGGTACATCGTAGACCCGTTCTTCTGGAATGCAAAATCGAGCGAATTTCTTGAAAAGAAAAACCTTTATCCCGGTATCACTCTTTTTCACTGGGGAATTCTGCTGACACTGCTTGGTCATGCCGGAGGCCTTTTAATCCCTCAGACGCTCTTTGATATGGCGGGTATTGACGGCCAGATGCATACGCAAATTGCCTATTGGACGGGGCTCGTGGCCGGTGCGGCGGCCTTTTTCGGATCGATATGGCTGCTCTGGCGCAGAGTAACCGTAAAACGAATCCAGGTGACCACAACTCTCAACGACTACGTGACCATAACGGGTCTGGCTCTTGTTACAGGCTTAGGGTTGTATAACGTGGCGTTCGGCCATTTTTATGTTTTGGACACCATTGCACCCTGGATCAGAGGCATTGTATTTTTTCAACCAAATCCGGAACTGATGTTGAAAGTGCCTTTAAGCTACAAGATCCATATTCTGAGCGCATTTGCATTGCTGAGCTTTTCGCCATTCAGCCGCCTGGTTCATATTTGGAGTGCACCGTTTACATACCCTTTAAGACGGTACATTGTTTTTCGACGCAGAGTGGCTGATGCATCTGTCCCATACATCGATTGAATATTTTAAACAATCAACCATTCCACAAAAAGGAGGTTGATATGACCGAAGAAGCTGTTTGTTATGCACAATCCAGTCGCGGGGTGGCCCTGTTCTGGACAACCCTGGCTTTTTTTGGAGGCTTTGCCGGCGTCTCTGCTTTCGGCCCCATTGTGGGTAAACTAAAGGTTACGATGACCATGAGCCCATTTCTGGTAGGCTTGCTGGCCGCTAGTCCGGCGCTCACCGGTTCGCTCTTAAGGATTCCTTTCGGGGCGATGGTCGATCGAATGGGGGGAAAAAAACCAATCTTGATCTTGTTTGGACTGGCTGCCTTGGGTGTGGCGGGTATTACGATGATGTTTTGGTTTTTTCCAATACCTCGCCCTGCTCAGTATCCATTTTTCCTGCTTTTCGGTGTCCTCTGTGGTTGCGGTATCGCGGTGTTTTCTGTAGGCATTCCCGCTGTGTCCTACTGGTATCCCCAAAAAACACAAGGGTCGGCACTGGCCGTTTATGCGGGTTTGGGTAATCTGGCTCCCGGATTATTCGCTTTTATTTTGCCGTATATGGTTGTCTCGTTGGGATTAACCGTTTCCTATGTGTTCTGGTTCGGCATGCTCCTGGTCCTCGTCGTCCTCATTTACATATACATGAAAGACGCCCCTTATTTTCAATACCGTGAAATGGGCATCGAAATCGATCCAGACGCTCTATTGTTGGCCTGTGGTGAAGAACTAATCCCTTCCGGAACTGCCATGGAATCGATCAAAAAGGCAGGCTCAGACTGGCGCACATGGGTTTTGACCTACTTCTACTTTGTTACGTTTGGTGGATTTATTGCTTTAACGGTATGGCTTCCCACTTACTGGGCCGAGCTGTTTGGAACGGGTCTCGTGCGTGCCGGTTTACTCACCGCTTTTTACTCGCTTTCCGCAAGTTTACTGAGGGTTCTGGGCGGCTATGCTTCCGATCGAATGGGGGGTGAAAAAGTTGTGTATATATCTTTCATAATTCTCGGCATCGGGTCGATAGTAATGATCTTAGCATCACGGTCGAGTGGCTTGGCATTCGCTGGAGAGATGATTCTCGCATTAGGGATGGGCTTTGCCAATGCGGCCGTGTTCAAACTGGTTCCAAAATACAGTCCGGCAGCGGTAGGCGGTGCAGCAGGAATTGTCGGTGGTCTGGGTGCATTTGGCGGTTTTGTCATACCGCTGATCATGGGTCTTTTTGTCAAAATCAATGGGCAACCCGGTTACGCTCAAGGTTTTTCGGTCTTCGTGGTAATGGCAGTGATGGCCTTGATTCTATTTGTGGTGTTAAATCGATATGCTCCGAAAGAATACGAAAATGTCACAGCCGCTTCTTGAAGAAATTCAACGTACCTTGAACCATCAAATGAAATGATAGCCGAGCCTATTAATCGCGTTGTCTCGAAAGTGTTTGGTTTAGGATTAGATGTAATTTCTTTGATGCTTATTATTATCTAACATTTAACTCATAATAAAAATAGGAGTCAAAATGGAGATAAAAAGAATTCTATGGCCAACAGATTTTTCAGAAAATGCGGCCAAGGCTTTACCTTATGTTACATTGTTTTCTGAAAAATTTCACTGTGAGGTGCACGTTCTTTATGTGCTCAAAAAGTATGGCGAATGGGGAGCTGCTTATGGAGACTTCCGTCAATCTGATTATGAGAAAATGCATGAATGGGAGCGAAGAACAGCAGAGGAACGGCTCAGTGAGATGTGTGAAAAGTTTTTAAATACTTGCCCGTTATATATTAGACATATTTCGGTGGGCGATCCTGCAATGGAAATTCTGAAACTCATCGAAAGGGAAAGCATTGATATTGTGATCATGGCTAGCCAAGGTAGCGAGTCCCACTTTAATTTTGGAAGTGTCGCTGATAAAATAATAAAAGCCACTGCCATACCAATCACCTTAATTCCAATTCATAAGGGAAGCTAAATCTTGTTGATTTAATTAGTTTTTTGAAGGAACAGCGATTTCATATTTTAAGTGGCCAACAGGTTGAAATATAAGCCATTCGGGTCCTATCATGTAAATATACTTAAATGAAATCCTCATTTAAGTATAGCTACAATAAAGGGCAATTTTTTGCCAACTATCACATAAAGAAGGAAGGTGAAATATGCAATCACGAGGACCACTGATGATCGAGCACCGCCTGATAGAACGGATGATAACCCTGATTAAGCAAAAACTTGGTCAAATCGAATCAACAAATCAGGTCGACCCACTGTTTATTGACACAGTCGTTGACTTCATTGGGATTTACGCTGACCGGACTCACCATGGGAAAGAGGAGGACATCCTCTTCAAGAAACTCGAAAACAAACAAATGTCTGATCAGGACAGGCGAATTATGGATGAATTGGTTGACGAACATGCGCTTGGTCGGAAGACAACGAAAGAACTGGTCGAAGCGAATGCTCAATATCGAGTTGGTGAAAAGATAGCCTTGGCGGTCATAGTCTCCAAACTTAAAAAATTGGTAAATTTCTATCCGAAGCATATCGAGAAAGAGGATAAAGTCTTCTTCCCTTCCTATATGAAGTATCTTTCTGATGAAGAGGATCAGTTGATGTTGGAGGAGTTTTATGAGTTCGACCGGGAGATGATTCACGAGAAGTACAAATCTGTTCTGAAGGAATTGGAAGAATATTAAACAAGAAACCGTTAAAGGTTCAAGATTATGTCGGCCAATCGTAACCTTAAAGACCTCAGAAAGTTCTATCCTCTGATGTATAGTTGAGAAAGTATGGCTGGTGATAACTGCAATAACATCCAAGTATCAACTGCTTGATTTTTCTGTGATACCACAATACCATATCACAACCTGAGCTAGCCTTGCGAGTTTTGCTATG
>Ga0209940_1000139_pt1 | contig 10894 bp, 20 predicted proteins | sample SalPonF2_B_D1_MG_FD_185726 | JGI IMG/M metagenome (GOLD analysis project Ga0209940, IMG submission 185726) | Salt pond soil microbial communities from South San Francisco under conditions of wetland restoration - Salt Pond MetaG SF2_B_D1_MG... ...
TTTTTGAATAAGGTCGTATAATAGAGAGACATATCTTTTCACCATTTTCGAATTCTATAAGCGGAACAAGATTATTAGCTTGTGTAATAGCTATGTAATCTTTTATTATGCCTATTTCGTATGGTTCATCCTCATTTGATCTACAAATAACCTTTACGCCAACTGGATAATTTTTTATCATCCTTTGTTCATCTATTGTTTTTATAATATTATATGATATTTTTGAAAGTTCGTTTTTATCTTCTTCTAAATTGTTGTTCTCTATAGTTTTGGAGAACAACAACCGGTGTGAAATGAAATATGAAATTCCCATTCCCAGAGCTATCAGTATCAACCACCACATAATTATCCCCTTTTCTCAGTGTATTTTATTTCTTTAATTATTTCTTTAAATCTTAGACATATATCACCCAGAAAAATTCATTTAGACATAATTTTTATTACCACCCAGACATGGTGACTCTCCGGGCTCTATTTATAGGGGCTGGCAGAAAAAAGACCTTTTGTGTGTTGTTTTCATCTTTTTTGAAAATAATGAGACTAAAAAGTGTTGTTTTCATCTTTTTTGAAAATAATGAGACTAAAAATGTTTAGGATTATATAGTTGATACATGGGCTCATGTATACAGTAGTTTTAAGTCTTACACTCTTGCAAGGAACTTCTGGTGATAGGTTTTTACAAAGGGCCAGACTTCGTCTCGGGAGCCCATCCCCCAACTTCAGCATAATAGCTCTTCAATTCTGCACAACTTCCTCGGAGCCCTCTCTGCCCTTCTCCAATGTATACTTTTGTAAATGTATACATTATATACCATTGTGTAAATCATCATGTTGTTGTTTCTTTTTTATCATGTTGTAAATTATCATAAGCTTTTAGGATTTCATCTATTTCCCAGTATTCTGGAGAGATCGAATGGTTAATTTGCATTTTTTGCATGTTGCTGGACATTTTTTGCATGTTCTTTATTCCAGTTCAATTCTTATTCCACACTTCTGCATTCTAAAGAAAGGCAAAATAAAACAGTTCAACAAGTTTATCTTCCACTTCTTATGAGTCGTTTTGTATTTGGATTAGTGTTGCTACATATAATGGCATAGTGATTTTTATTGGAGTGCCTTGTGTTTCTGCTTGTTGCGATGTTATATCTAAAACATCATCACATACGGCATTTGAAAGTGCCATTGTTGACGTTTTTGGTACATTTCTTGTGTCTTTTGTGCCCCCCGTCTTAATAAATTCAAAGAACGAAAACTTTTATACAACGAATAATAGGATCAGAGAGCCTATAGGTTGTATTAATTGAATCATAAATATTTAATTTCACTTTTTATTTGTTGTCGAATTATTTTTTGAGTATAATTTTTTTTAAATTTTATTTGACCTAGAGAAACGGCTTTTTTTCTTTGAAGTTCTATGTCTTTTCTAATCATTTTGAGAGTATGTTTTTCTATATCATTATATACTTTTTCTTTTATTGATAAGATGCATATAATGATCAATAGCTTCTTGTAGTTCATCAGAATTATTAGATCGTGTAGAATTATCTGTCCAATCTCTTCCAATTATTAAAGTCATGGCTGAATTGATTACTTTGTCTCTTAGATTTGAATTTATAAGAGAGTCGATTTGGGTATCTATTGCGTTCTTATATTCTTGACATGCTTCTCCGAGTTCTTTTAGCGCATTTTGAAAAAAAGTCATTTTCTTTCCCCTTTGTTATCTTGCTCTTGCTTCAATCTTTTCATTTGGCATTTTTCTCTCTCCTTATCTCAAAGAATATTGTTTGCCAGTGTAGTTTCCTTTTTCCTAATATAATATATCTCACTAAAAGAAACTTAAAGACAAAAAAATATACGCCCTACTGGATTTGAACCAGTGACCCACGCATTAAAAGTGCGTTGCTCTACCAACTGAGCTAAGAGCGCATAGATTTCAATTAAAAACTTTTATAAAGACTACTTATAGGAATATCATAAATTTTTGAAATTACATCTTTTAATTCATGTTCATTTAAAGTTGAACTTACCCATTTTTTTGAATTATCGACCCACCAAACATTCTTGAATCATAGATTTTTGAAATAATCAATTTTGTTGGGGGATTATTAAGAGACCGAACATCATTTTCGCTAATATTGGGTATACTAACTTTTGTAATATCATTGATACGTCATTTTTCCTCCTTTAAACAATATATTTTTTAAGACTATAATAAATTACGATTATTGCTACAATCAAAATTATGCAAGCCATAATTTTTCTTCTTTTTTCCTTTTCATAATATAATATATCTCACTAAAAGAAACTTAAAGACAAAAGTTATAGTATTAGTAGACCATTAAATTTGGTGCCTTTGAAACGCTGATTGAATCCCCAATAAAAAAAAGACTCCTCTTTCGGGGAGCCTTTTAAAATGTTGTTTCTAAAAACTCCCTATTGGCGCAATTTTCCCCCATTGCCTTCCGCTTCTGCGTCTGCATTCTTTGTTCCAATAGTTGTCGTATTTATGAACAACATTCATCCTCCTATTATAATTATAACAAGAAACAACGATGATTGTCAAGTCTTTTTTCATTTTTTAGGAACATAAAGTTTTGCAAGTTCGTCTTCAACCCAATTACGGACAGTCTGAAGAACACGATGTTTTTCTTCCGGTGTCAGCTTTTCATATTCTGACGTTAAACGGAATATTTCAATATTATCAGGATTTTTCATAATAAAAATTACCCGTTTAATTTAAGACAGTGTTTTGACAAAACCCAGAAATCAATATGGTTGTGTCTTCCGCATCTGCTTCTCAGCTTTGTCCAGAACAGTTTTCTGTCAATAAACTGGTAGTAGTTTCCGCCCTCTATGACAAAAACCATACTACCAGTTTTTATTTTTCTATCTTTTACAAGACAAACGGCGGATCACATTAATTATTTCTGTTTCGGTCTGATAAGTTTGTTATAATCTGCAGGCGGAATCATGTCTTTCAATTCCTCATCTGAAAACTTACTACGTAATGCTCTAAAAAACTTTTCAAAATATGGAGTCTTCTTCACTTTATCATAAATACCTTTCAAATCGTTCCTCTTTAATGCAATATCTATCAATTGTCCAATCTGACCAACAGCTGCAATCTGTTCAATATCCCAATCATGTATGAATCTCTTCTTATCATAAAATTCTCTCAACAATTTAGGATACTTAGGAGCATATTTCTTAATCATCTCTCCTTGTGCATCAGAGCGCAATACATTCATCTTAAGAATTTTTAAAACTGTGTCATAATCAAAATCAACACCCTTATTCTGTTCCATCAATCCTTCAATTGTATCAGGATGTGTATAACCCCTTCTAATAATTTCTTCAGCCAACTTCTTGTTGTTAGGATTAGCCCTTACAAGATCACCAAGTAACATTCTGTGGTTATCTTCATCTTTTATATAATTGACCAATGTAAGCAGTTCCAGTGGGTCTGTATTGCCTTCTGATATCATTTTCTCTAAAGATGAAACTTGTTTCTTTTTAGGAACATACTGACGCATCTCTTTATCATCATAAGCTATATCAGGATATTTGTCAGCAAACTCTTTCTGATACTTGCCAATTTTCTTAACTAAACTCAATAATGTATATCTGTCATCATCCAATAAACCCTTATCAATTATATGTTTCAACAATTTTGGATTCTTCTCAATTACTTCAGCTTCTTTACTATATTGTGAGAATCTATTGTTCTTCAACACATATTCCAAATAAGGTATTAACAATGCACCATTGTTCAAATACAATTCTCCAGTTGCACCAGCTTCTCTTAACTTCTCAAGTATTTTTGGATATTTATTCAAGATAAGTTTTAACAGAAGTGTATTGTTTTTGAAGTTAGGATATTTCTTAAACTTCCGACTAATCATTCCATCTTGAAAATCACCTTTTTCAAGAAAATCAATTACTTGTTTTTCAAACTGTTGAACTAATCTATCAGGAATAAAACCTTTATATTTGTCAAATACAGATCTCCAACTTCCACCATAAGGTCTGTCAGTAGCTTCAATATACTCTTTATAAACTTTAGGAGAACTCATTGCTACCTTTTTATAGTACTCCTGTGCAAGGTCTTTTCGTCCTTGTTTAATCAATACCTTTTGAATGTCATCCATTTTATATATCTCCTTATTTTAATTTGCTAAAATGGGTCATCATATTCCTTATATTGCTTTATCTATTAATGATACTATATTACAGCTCCTGTAGCATACATTGTTAGTCCCATTGTCTTCTTTCATTGAATCGCCAATGCCTTTTAACATAATTAGAGAAGTTAGTTCTAAAATACAATGTTGGACCGAAGGCATCTTTATTTTTTGATGTAAAAGATGGAATAGTAATAAGAAAATTGTCCATAATATCTCCGTAGTTATCAGCGTCGTCATCATATTCTATGCACACAACGTTCTGCTAAACGGCTGACAGTTGCTCGTTTACCAGCGCGACAATTTTATCAAGACGATCAACTGCTGGAATAGATGAATCTCTCGCAATCGAGCTAACCTTGAGAGCAATTTCAGCCTTTAGCTGTTGTGTGTCTGTTGTTTGTGACTCCTTAATTTTAGGAGTGCATTCAGGACAATCCTCGGTTTTACGCATGGTCTTTTTATTACAATTACTACAGTATTCAGCAACAAACATTCTGCACTCCTTATAACATGGTTCACAAGCTAGTTGCTGCATCTCTGCAACATGAACTTCAATTGCTTTAGACAAATTAACTGGTGAACAGTTACATAGCTTATCTAAGGAAGCACGAATTTTGGCTTTTATGTCAGAGGATGTAGAAGATTCAATTTTAGAAGCATATTCTTCACATTCCGTACCTGCTTCATCCAGTGACCAGCAGCATAAATCCGGATTATACTGAACGTTGTTTTTATCTAGATAATCACGGATTGCCTCATTTAATTCATCTGGACTAAGAATGATTGTTCTTTTGTCATTTTTTGATATCCGCATATTAAATCCCTCCTTTTAGTTGTTTCTTTTCTTTTCTTTTTTTCCCTAATATAAATATATCACACTAAAAGGAACTTAAAGACAAAAGTTTGGTCTACTAGTCTTCTACTATTTCTGTTCCATCATTCAAAAAATATACCCCAAGATCAGGGGAATATAAATTCTCTTCATTGTTATAATTTTGAATGTTCTGCAGTATTCCTAACAATTCAGATGTTACATCAATCTTCTTATACCAACCTTCAAACAACCAACTAATACTTGTAATTCTTTCATTCATGAGCCTGTTCACTCCATCACGCCAACAAGAATCATGGTGTGATACAAGTTTCCAACCCGTGTCTCCTTTACGGTATCCCTTGGATTCTGCTTTAATATGTGGTTCCCCGCTTTCATCATATTCAAAGTCAACTATAGGAATAACATTCCAGCGTTCTTTTGCTGCAACTGTAACATAGTTTGCATGACCATAAATCAGAATATCAAGATAACGATAACCTTCCTCAATATCATAATCTGTCGAAAGAGCAAAAGTCAGCTGCATAGCCACAGGTTTTTCCTGATTTGCCTGCCATTTGCCTATCTTTTTTTCAAATTCATCACAAATAATGCTTGTTACTATATTACGCATAATTTCCTCCTTTAGTGCTTTGTGCTCTCCGTTGTTGTTTGGTTTGAAGATCCATTTTGCTTTTTCTCAATAGAGCCTAAAGACAAGTTTGTTGTTTTCTTTTTTGTTGTTTCTGTTAATATTGCGTTATAAAGATAAAAAGCGAAAGAAGATATTAGAAGATACTACTTTTTAGCCTATAATATATAATACTACTTCTCCCCCCCACATAAGCTCATATAAGTTTTATAGAAGAAAATTATATGATATACTTTTTTTAGAGAAAATTTTACAACTTTTTAAAATTTATTTTTTAAAATAATCTTGCTCATCAAAATTCTTTGCTAATTGGTCTCTGATATTAATTAAAACATCTCGTATAGGAGAATCTTTAGATTTTTTTATAACATAGTTTACATCGTTTATTATGCAAAGCAATGAAGGCTTCAGTTGCTCTTTTATCATATCTATTTATTATTTCCCATCTATCTTCATTCTTAATTATCACTTCAACATGTTTTCCTAATGGAGACCATGTTTGACGGATGCAAATATTTCCGTGATAGAAATTGATTTCTTTCATTTCTACGCTTTTTCCTTAATTTCTACAATTGTTCCGCCCATTGCTGCAATACGCTCTGATAAAATTTCATAATTCACATTTTCCACAATTTTGGGCTCTTTTCCAGGTAATTCAACTCGGTATCTTTTCACTTTTTCCATTTTCCCCCCTTTTTGTTTGTTAAAAGTTTCCTTTTCATAATATATCTCCCATTTTAGAGAGAAAAGACAAACAAATAAATGACCAGAGACCATTCAATGCCACTCTCTATATAATCCATTGAATTTTATTTTGTTTTCAATCTGGCGGCTTCTGGGGAGTCTAGAATGCTTTATTTGGAAAGTTTGTTTAAGTATTAATAACTTTAGGCTCAATGTTGAAATGTTCTTTTATATATTCAACGCCTTTGCCTTTTGGGGTCTCAAACTGTAAAGTTAATCCGTCTCCTTCAAAAGGGAACGGATACGGTAAATCTACATTTATACGTTTCCCTGACCAACATCAATGAAATGGTATTCGGCTGCAATTGTGACTGCGGCAAGTGTGGCAAGAATCAGCAGTGTCTTTTTCATGTTTACCTCCCTGCCTTATAATATCATGCATTTCCGGGAAAAGGTACAATCACGAACAAAATATTAATTTCCTAATTTTCTCTGAACTTCATAGGGTATCCAATCCAGATATAATCAACCAACTCTAACAAAATGCTCAAGGTGGAGATAGTTGATTCATGGAAAACATTAATTCTAAATATTTCTCACAAAACTAACCATAAAACCATTCTTTAAATAACTTTGTTTAAAACCCTTAGTACATCTTGTATGTTGTTTTCAATTAATGTACCAAAAATATAGTCATAGCTGTAATTTCCTAACACAAACCCGCTTAAATCATGCCAGTACGAAAAACCAGAAGAATCTGGCTTAGAATAATATTTTCCATCTTTTGTGTAGAAGTTTATCACAGGGCATGTTATATATGAAATATGCCCATTTTTACCCTTTCTTTCTTCTTCAAAAGACTCTCTTTTCCACAGGATATCATCCTCTCTATATTTTATCAGTGTCTTTTTCATGTTTACCTCCCTGCCCTATAATATCATGCATTTCCGGGAAAAGGTACAATGATTGATACTTTTTTAAAAACCGCAAATGTTCATTCGGCAGCTTTCGATACTTGGCAAGAATTTCCTTTGGTTTACTAAAACCACCTCCTTTATAGATAACAGAATACATTCTGCCATTGATGCGCTCACGACCAATTTTTAAATAATCGGGATTCTTACCGAATAATCCCATTGCTTGCACGGTGATAATTCTTTCAATAATTCCGTATGATTTTTACGAATATTTTCAAACATTAAATGATTCAAAATATTATTTTTAAATGCCATCATCATTTCACCGCCACGATACGCTATTGCAATCCCATGACTCAATGGAAGATTTTTTGTCTTTTCTCGTATTTTATCCCATCCGCCTGTGAAAATTTGCGTACCTTTTGGAAGAAAAACAAAACACATATAAAAAACATTTCCTTTGCTTCGGGGCAAATCTGTTTTGGGTAAAATCTGCTTTTCCAAAACCTTTCCGGATTTAGACTTTTTGATAATTCTGCCGTTCTTAATGAAACTGTACTTGTTCATGTCACTTCCTTTTTATAAAATAGGGAATGGCTGATTACTGTCCATATTCGGTGTGCCATGTATCTTGTGAATTGCAGGTTTTGGCTGATTACTTTCTATAATATGTGCCAAGTTACAACGTTCACAAGTTCCCTATGATTATATCACACATTTTTTAAAAAATTTTAACATTTATACTTTTAATATTGAGCGTTTTATCCATTTAAGACCTCCTTAGCTCGTAAATTACAACGTTCTCCAGAACATTCTTCATAATCCTCACATCCACCAAATTTACAATATCTCTTTAATGCTTGTTTTTCACTTATAGATGGCAAAAAATATTCATTAAAAAGACCTATAGGTTTATCTTCTTTATAAATTGTGAATGTTTGTCTTGGTATCGCCATAAGAGTCCTTAATATTGCTTATACATTTTTGTATTCTTAAGAGCCTCAAAAGCATGTATAGAAAAAGAAGCTCTTGCTTCATATATAAAACTATCAAATTCCTCTTTTAAATCTTTTTCTGAATAATTAGGATCAATTTCAGAAGCTAATTGATTACAAAAATTCTCATACGTATAATTTATCTCATCAATAGCCTTTTTCATTGCTTCTTTAAGATGAACTGCATCCATTTTCGGCAGTGGAACAATCTCATATTGCGATTGATCCTCGGGAGACATCTCATAAAACAAATCTTCCTTCAAACTTTCTATAGAAGAATCTGTCCTTGCTGATACTCTTTTTCCGTTTTTGAGAATAAGAAAGATTTTTTCATTTTTTTTCATGTTGGGCTCCTTTTCCTAATATAATATGTCATCTAAATAAGCCCAAATAGACAAAAATTTTACTTAGTAAAAGTTAAATATTAAAATAATGAGTGTTTTACTTTAATAAAGATCCAAATATTATAACAAAATTTTACAAATTCTTCTGTTGCTACTTCAAATTTTCCTTTCAAAAGTCATGATGCAAGTCTTCTGCAAGTCGGCTGTTCAAGCTATTGCATGATTGAGTGCAAAAGTGAAACGGTAACAACACGGTTAAAAGTCATTAATTATGACTTATATCAAACAAAATTTGATAAAACGTATTTAAAAAATCTGATTCTGAAACGGATCTGAAACCAATATAATAAGAATAATAAGGATAATAAGAATACTAATAATACTACTATTTACGAGAATGTGAATGATAACAATCAAATAACAATCAACCAACAAACAAACAAAAATACACCCATTTCTGTACGTAGGAGTCATATATATCAAGAAAATGATGATATTGAATCTGACAGGGGCAAAGGGCAAACAAAAGGGCAAACGAATAACAACAAGTACTAATAATAATACTATTTATATTTTGTATGATGTAACCATTCTAAAATGTTGTTTGGAGTAAAGTCAATTTCTTTTCTTCCTCTCTTTCACATCAATTTGTTGATATATATGATACCTATAAAGACCATTATTTTTCATGTCATTCTCCCCGATGAATTCAATATTCGCAAAAATAAAAAATCATCATTTTTTGCTTCCCAATAAACTCGCCATTGTGAATTCAACTTATTTAAAATTTCAAGAACTGCTAAATATGCGTTTTCTTCTTGCAAATTGGGAAATGCTTCAACTATATAGGAGGAGGAAAAGGAAATCTATAAAGTATTTCTTATTTTTTAAAAAAAGACAATTTGTCTTTAGGCTCCTTTTAATGCGATATATTATATGAAAAGGAAACAACTAAAAGGAGGAAAAATGACAAACATGCTTAAAGAACAAGCAGATCCCATTATCAAAGAATATCTAAAAGATAACGGCTTCGAAATCAAAACCTATTCAAATTATTTCGTTATCGGAAATCATGAAGACTGTATAAGAATCTATGTAATGAGTTATGGAAAAGCCCTCTGCTATAGACCACGCTGGAATGAATTCAAAAAATTCAACTCCTATGTCGAACTTCTCTCCTATATCATGGATGAAACAATTTGTCTTTAGGCTACTTTTAATGCGATATATTATATTAAGAAAAAGGAAACAACTAAAAAAGGAAGCCCAATGTCAGACATTCTAAAAAATCTCAAAAATGCAAAAGCCAAAGTTGAAAAACTCGAAATCATTCTTAATGAAGTTGACAAACGCTTCTCAAATAATATTACTGATCTCTCGCTCACAACTGATAACGCTCATGATAACTATGCAAAAAACGGAGAAACTGAAACTTGTCTCATAGATGAATTCGAAACAGTCTCTAAAATAGCCCAAATACATCTCAATATGAAACGAGATAAAGAATTCCTCAAACTTATGAAAGATTTTATATAAAATGCAAAATTTTTAGCCTCATTTTAGTATGATATATTATATTAGGAAAAAAGGAGGAAAAATGAACAACGAACTTATTTTGGAAAAGATAAAAGAACATCTTAAAGAAGTTGGAATTCATTATGAAAACGTGAAGGATTCTATAAAAGTTGAAAGAGACTCTATATACAGGAAAAGAATTGCGGCTGTTTTCTATAATGTCAAAAGGATTACTGGAACCAATAAATAAGGGAGCAGACATGGATGCTTTTACATGGATGTTTCATATAATAATATGCATTGCACTGATTGTACTTGGAGCGGGCTGGCAGTATTCGTATCAGAAACATAAGAACTGCGTTTCCGATTTCCTGGCAAGTTCTGTTGTATGGCTGGTGGGCACTGTCATTGTCGGATTAATTGTATTTTTTATTATTACATATTCTTTTTTTGGATGAACAGTGATCATGCGGAACAGCTGCTATTATCGTATGAGTAACAATAAATCGAACGTTGAGCTCAAGCACTCGAAAAAAGTTCGCCCCGGGGGCAAAATGAACTTGAAACATCATATAAACGTCTAAGGAGGTTTTCATATTCGAAACCCTAACTAAAAGGATTTACTTTATGACAATACTTTAAAAAACTACCCACCCTAACTGGTCTTCGGGCTCTTGAGAGAGGGATGCTTGGGCTCCGCGCCTATGTCTGTACCAGAGCCCAAGAACTCAAAATAGAACCAAAAAACTTATTTAATCCTAGAACTCACCAAAAGCTCAAAATAGAACCAAA
>Ga0209940_1000143_pt1 | contig 10626 bp, 12 predicted proteins | sample SalPonF2_B_D1_MG_FD_185726 | JGI IMG/M metagenome (GOLD analysis project Ga0209940, IMG submission 185726) | Salt pond soil microbial communities from South San Francisco under conditions of wetland restoration - Salt Pond MetaG SF2_B_D1_MG... ...
GGGTTTGCGGTGAGGCGTACGTCTGTACGCCGCAGCCGGAAACCCGCGGAGAACGCCGAGCAGGACAAAAAGGGCCATTTATGGATGGAAACTAGTTAGCATGCTATGCTGTTTTTCAGGGTATCAACTATTTTCTCAAGACCTGACACATTTAAAGAAAATATCTATTATCCCTCCGCCTCTTTTTCAAGCTCATCCAGTCTGTCAGGCTCCGAAACAGCAATGTCCACAAGGGACTTGGGGATGGAACTCTGATCGCACATAACTCTGATTTCTTTCTCCTGATCGCTAAATTCCATGATTTCGCGAATGGACTCGATGTATTCGAGCATCTCATCCGGCGGGATGTCTTCCAATTTAGGTCCTGAAGCCTCTTCCTTTTTCCGTGCAGCCGCCTCTTCTTCTAACCTTTGTTTTTCCTTTAATTCCGCTTCCATTGCCTGTTTGACATCATTGATTGCGTCCTGGTCAACTTTTGCCATCTCGATTATCGATTTTTCGGAGACGTTGTTCGTAAGAAGGTGCTTCACCTTTTCTTCGTTGGACTTGTCCTCTACTGCCTCAAGCAGCTTGGCTATTCTTTTCATCTCTGCACGTTCTTTTTCCATCTCGGTGTTCACCTGTTTCAACTTCTCCCCGGTAATGTCCAACGCGTTAGTAATCACTTCAGGAGCTATTTTTCCCTCAATGAGAAATCGGATACCTTCATCGTCGGGCATGCCTTTTGCCTTGGTAATGAGCAGATCAAGTTTTGTCTTCTCGACAATCCGTATCACATCTGGTCTACGCTCGGCTAATTTGAGTTCTGGCCATGTTTTTCCGAGGTCGTTGAGGAGCTTATTCACTGCAGAGTAAAGGTCAGCCACATCCTCCAGTGTAAGTGCGGCGATCGCAGTGTTGAAATCCTCCATAAGAGGCCTTCCTACCTTGCGTGCGTCATCCAATGCGTATCTCAATTGACGAATATTGCCCCCATGACGCGAAACATTATAACCTGCGTTGTCAAGTTCACCGGCAATCCGTTGAATCGATGCTTCAAAGTTTTCCTCTGATAGGTCCTGCGAATCGAGCTTAAGAATATTTTTCTCGATTGACAACCAGAGAGGCTTTTTTTCTGTTGCGTCGTTTGTCGTCATTTTCAATCTCCTTTTTAATGTTTTATATCGAAAATAAATGCACCGGTCGAATCCCTCCGAAACAGTGTCTTTGACTCCCTCTATGATAAAAACAAGTTGATAAGAACCTGCTTTCCCAACCATAGACTATAGAGAAGCATCAAAGTGGGTCAAGAAAAAAACCAATCTTGGGGACGTTGATGCTGAACGTGCCGTAAACCCCCAATCAATAATCCTGGATATATTTCAGAACATTTCGAAATTATACTTTTTTTCGCCTAAATTTAAGGGCACAATCTGTAATCTTAAACCGAAATTTCCATATAGCGGTGGCTTGGATTCTTAAGGAGAAATATAGTTTGGGAACGTCCTTAAATCATCGGACATGCTCTGAAGCGGAAGCAGGTGGTCATCAAGACAGGATAATCTATGGGGCGTTCCCGATATTCTCCCTGCTTTAAAAAGCTCTGATGGTCTATAATTGAATATGGAGGAAAAATCAATGAAAATAATTAGGTGATTCAATATGTTATCAAAAAGATGTTTTAGTTATAATAAAATTGTGTGGATATTACACAGGATAATTGGAAGCTATCTCAAAAATGTCTTTTGTCCCAATCTCTATGTTGAGTCTTCGTTTCAACTCCTCGGAATACTTGAAGTATGCGTGTCGAAGATCCCGTCATCGGGCGGGACGGATTGAACCTCAGCCCCCGCCTTTTTATCCCGCTGGGTTTTAGCGGGGGATCTTGAACCAAAATCCTATTTTTGAGATGGCTTCAATTGTCTTTTCGAACGTTGATTCTAAACGTGCCTAACCCCTCATGACTTTTTGCAGTAAGTTTTTTGTAGCTTGGCAGTTTCCAATTCAGAAATGAGAAATTTTTTCGATGAGCAAGGCCGCACAAGGGTTTTCGTTGAGGCGTACATTGGGGTACGCCGCAGACGGAAGCCCGCGGAGAACGTCGTCCATCGATAAAAGGTCCTTTTCCGGATGGAAACTATTTATGTGTCATGGTAGCGATAGTAAGCCGCACAGGCGCCTTCGCTGGAGACCATGCACGGGCCGATGGGCTGAATGGGCGTACATGTTTTTTTATAAAGCGGACATTGGGGAGGAATTTTTTCGCCCAAGAGGATCTCACCGCAGGCACACCCTTTTGGATCTTCACTCTCGGCAAGTTTAATTTCAAATACTTTTTGTGCATCAAATGCGGCGTATTCCTTTCTTATCTTGAGACCGCTTAAAGGCATACTCCCGAGGCCGCGCCAGGCGGCGTCTGCTGTTTCAAATACAGCATTCATGGTGGATCGGGCCTTGGGATTTCCCTCAAAAGTGACGGCCCGTTTGTAACTGTTTTCAAGCTTCGGGGCATGATCTTCAATCTGTTTTGTCAGCATGAGTATGGCCTGCAATATATCTATGGGCTCGAATCCTGCGATGACGCAAGGAACGTTATATTGTTCGTAAAAGGGGAGGTAGGCCTTAACACCGATAATCACGGAAACGTGTCCGGGAAGGATAAAGCCGTCAATATTTGTCTCTTTGGTTTCTGCAAGAGTAAAAAGGGCCGGCGGGAGAAGTTTGTGAGCACTTATGACAAAATAGTTGTTAAGGCTCAATCCATGGGCTGCCAGTATCGATGCAGCGATGGTGGGAGCCGTGGTTTCAAAACCGACACCTAAAAAAATAACCTTTTTATCCGGATTCTTTTTGGCAATTTCAATGGCGTCGAATGTTGAATACACCACGCGGACATCCCTGCCTTTTGCCTGTTCATTTTGAAGGGATGAATCCGCGCCGGGAACCCTTATCAGATCACCGAATGTGGCGATAATGACGTCATCGAGTCTGGCCAGTTCAATAAAGGCATCGATCTCATTTTGGGCGGTAACACAAACCGGGCATCCGGGTCCGGAAAGCAGTGAAATGGTATCCGGCAACAGGGAGCGGATGCCGTTTCTGAAAATCGACGTGGTGTGTGTGCCGCAAACCTCCATCAGGCGAATGTGTTTTTGGCTTGTTTTTTTTATCTGTTCGATGATTTTCCGGGAAAGCTCCGGATCTCGGTATTCGTGCAGGTGTTTGATAGGCATTTTATTTAGTCTTGAAAAATCTGGTCATCTTGGCCATTCATAGATATTGGGCTATAGCTTTAGAATTTTGTGTCTAAAAATACAAATTCCAAGTACCAAATCACAAATAAATCTCAAATTTCAATATTCAATTACCAAACCTTCCAGCACGAGATGTTGTTTGGATTTTCGAGTTTTGGTCATTGGCATTTGTTTGATATTTGGGACTTGTTATTTGGAACTTCTATAAGTCAAAGAACTTTCAACAAAAAAAATTCCCTCTGAGATAACCAAAACCATGTCCTCCGGACCCGGTTTTTACTTCTGTTTATCATTGTCGAAAATCAATGAGGCGGCTTCTCTGAGTAGTTTCAAGGATTCTAAAGCATCTTCTTCGTTAATTTTGTTGATGGCAAAACCGGCATGCACAATGACGTAGTCCCCGATTTCGGGATTTTCGACCAGCAGCAGGCTGGCTTCTCTTCTAACGCCGTCAACGTCGATGGTGGCCACATTATCTTCAATTTTTACAATTTTTGATGGAATTGCCAGGCACATTTTTAAAAAACCTCAGTTCAAGTCAAATTAAAATAGCGGAAGTTTCAGGGACCCTCGACTCCTTCGGTGGTTTTTAAAGAATTTCACTCGAATTCTTGAATCCTTGACCCCTTGTACCCTCTGAGACCACACTTAGTCAATTGGAGATGACTCACTTATTTCCTAATTAACAACAACTAATCGTAAGATGATTCAAAATTACTGATTTTTCGGCTGAACATCAACGCCGATTTTTTTCAGTTCCGCAACCAATATATTAACCTGCCGGCTTAAATTTTGGGCAACTTCTGTTGATAAATCGAGTCCTGTGGAAAGCTGTTTGGGCTCGATACCGAACAAGGTAATATATTGAGGCATGATATCGGTAATAACGGCGATTCCCATGACATCGGCCAGGCCGATTTGATGCGGGGACGTTTTGGTACTGAAATACGCGGGAGGATCTTCAATTCTTACGATGGTACCTGGCTTGCGGCCGGTTTTAACCGCATCGATGATCAAAATATGGCTTCGTTCTTCAAAATACGGAAGAAGTTCAACCCCCATGGTCCCGCCGTCGATGATTTCCACGGCACCTGAACAATCATATCGGTCCCGCAGTTCTTCAACGGCTTTAACCCCCGCACCCTCATCGGAAAGCAGGATATTGTCTATACCCAGTACCAAATTTAGTTGCGTTTAAAATTTTGATTGTTCGTGCTAATCATCATCGTCGATACCGCCGGAATCATCGTCGGAAATTTTCAATGAATACGGTATATTCTTGATATCGCTTTTTTCATCAAAATCTTCTTCGGGGACGTCTTCATCCAGCAAATCGTCGATTCCTATCGCCTCCTCTTCAATATCATCTAAGGCCAGCGGCTTTTTCTCTTTTTTTATCAAAAGATCGATGTCGTTAAAAAGCAGTTCAACAGGCTGATCATCGCCGGATTCGTACATCTTTGTCACAGCCTCAGCGATCTTTTCAGCATATATGCCAAGTGGAAACAGGTTTTGAGTCCTTAACGTCTTAATCAGCGTGTCTTTGTCTTTTGCGATGGCCAATTTTACGGTTTCGTCTTCAAATGTTTCCTCACACAAAAGAGAAAATGTTTCTTTATCCAGTTCAGCGAATTCCCTAATGATAATAGCGGTTTTTTCATCGTTTTTCAAAATAGTGTATTTTTGTTTCATGATGTATCTCCTTTAAATACAATCGATTCTACCATTAATTTTTCGAAAATCATAAAAATCGAGTGATGTCAACTAACAATAGAAAAATATTGACCTTAAAAGTTCAAAATGTTAGATTCACTTCCTAAATCATCGGAGGGATGGCTGAGTGGTTGAAAGCGGCGGTCTTGAAAACCGTTGAGTGTAACAGCTCCGTGGGTTCGAATCCTACTCCCTCCGCCATTTTTTCAACAAACGAATCGATTGCCTAACAATTTGCTACCTATGTTGAGCGATTTTCAGATTTGCCGGATATGCAAGGCGTCGGCGGCGAAGATGTACTCTCGTACTTCGAGCCGCTGGCAACACAGCAGATTCGGTGAATTTGGAAAGCCCTTTAGGGTTTCAAATTTTGCTTATAAATAAGGAAAAAAACCCTTTTTAACTCAATTGGTGTTAAACATAACAGGTTGCTGGAACAAAAAACAAAATAAGATTTGATAGCTTGATATTAATATGTATTATATCAAGCAAAATTTGAAACGCTCAACTTAGGTATCGGTAAACGGAGAGATGGCCGAGTCGGCTGAAGGCGCTCGCCTGCTAAGCGAGTGTGGGGGGAAACTTCCTCCGAGGGTTCGAATCCCTCTCTCTCCGCCATTTTAAAAACATCGCCCCCGTTAAAGTGCCGGGGGCTTTTTACTTTTTGGCTTTTTAGAATTATATGACATTTAAAGAAATCGATCAGACTCGAAAACGGCTCATTGAATGGTATCGTCGCCATCACCGCCGGCTGCCCTGGCGCGAAACCGATGATCCTTACCGGATATGGGTTTCCGAGGTGATGCTTCAGCAAACTCAGGTGCAAACCGTTATCCCGTATTATCAAAAATTTCTACAGCACTTTCCGGATGTCAAAAAGCTCGCGAATTCGAATTTACAGAGAATTCTTAAAGCCTGGGAAGGGTTGGGGTATTATGCCCGCGCCCGCAACATGCATGGTTCGGCAAAGGTTATCCTCGAACAGCATGCCGGAAAATTCCCGGATTCCTGGGATGTGCTTCGGGAGTTACCCGGCATAGGAGATTATATCGCTTCTGCGGTTTTAAGCATTGCATTCAATCAGCCTTATGCGGTGGTGGACGGTAACGTTAAACGGGTTCTTTCCCGGCTCTATGAAATTTCGGAACCGGTTAACAAATCGTCTTCGTATAAGATCTTTAAGGAGGTTGCCGATGGTTTGTTGGATCGTCGTCATCCGGGGTTGTTCAATCAGGCCTTAATGGAGTTGGGTGCCCTGGTCTGCAAGCCCAAAAAACCCGATTGCAATGGTTGTCCGGTCCATTCCCGGTGCCGCGCCAACCAAGCAGGACATGTCGATCAATTCCCCAAACGTATCCGGAAGCCTAAAACACCCCTGCACAATATCACCGTCGGAGTGGTTTACAAAAACAACCATATGTTGATCACGCGCCGTAAACCCGAAGGGTTGTTGGGAGGACTATGGGAATTTCCCGGCGGCAAAATTGGAAAAAATGAAAGTCCGGAAAAGGCCTGTATCAGAGAGATCAAAGAAGAAGTAAATCTGAACGTAACGGTTGACGGGCATATTGCACAGGTCAAACATGCCTATACGCATTTTAAAATTATTATGGAAGTCTTCTCCTGCCGGTATGTGTCCGGTGACGTAAAACTCAATGGTCCGGTGGATTTTCGATGGATTACTCTTGGAGAGATCGATCAGTATCCGTTCCCCAAAGCCAACCATAAATTCATTCATTTGCTTGATTGAATTAGGCGGTTAAAAGTTGTTTTTGTGTTTTTTGTGGCAAAACTTTTTCCATTTCGCCACCAAGGCACCAAGGCACCAAGACACGAAGAAAGAATAATAAATATATCCTTTGTGTCTTAGTGCTTTTGTGGCAAATATTTTTGGTTCTCCGATAAATCGGGATTTTCGCTTCGCTACAACCGGCTTGTCCGGGTTAAGAGCCTATAATTTCTGTTCCCGATTCCCCTTTAACGGCGTTCTCAATATCCTTAATGGAAGCAATGATGGCTCTGTTGCCGGTTTTTCGAACAAACTGGACGGCGGCTTCAATTTTAGGTCCCATGGAGCCGGGAGGAAAATGCCCTTGGGTAAAAAATCGGGTGGCCTGCCGGGTGGTCAAAGAGCTGAGGAATTCCTGATTCTTTTTTCCATAATTCAGGGCGACGCCTTGAACATCCGTGGCGATCAGAAAAATATCCACGCCCACTTCCTCGGCCAGTTTTGCACTGGCCAGGTCCTTGTCAATGACCGCATCCACTCCGCTAAAACTTCGCCCTTCTCGAATAACCGGTATCCCCCCTCCACCACAGCAAATAACGATGAACTTCATATCGATGAGTTTTTTGATTTCCCGTTTTTCCACAATGGTGATTGGCAATGGAGAAGCCACAACCCGCCGGTATCCCTTGGCGGTTTTTTGTGTGGGATAGGGAAGGGTTTGTGCTTTAGCCTTTGTAAAAAAGGGCCCGACAGGTTTTGATGGGTTTAAAAATGCCGGATCATTTTTATCCACCACCACATAGCTTAAAAGGCTCACGAAATAATGTTCACTGTCATCTCCAAGATGCATCAATTCCGTGTCCAGGGTCGATTCGATCATATAACCGATCTGCCCCTGGGTCTGGGCAACCAGGATCTCCAGTGGGAGTTTCGGAACCGCATCGCAGGATTCTTGTTTCAGCATGAGGTTGCCTACCTGGGGGCCGTTGCCATGGGTGATGATGATCCTGTATGTTCTGGAAAGCTTGGCAATCTGTTGGATAGGTGTTTTTAAATTTTCGAACTGTTCGTCCACGGTTCCTTTTTGGCCTTTTCGAATCAGTGCGTTGCCGCCCAATGCTACCAGAAGGATCTGTTTGTTATTTTTCATCGTTATGACTTTTATTGATTTTTTGAAGACATTTCAGCAGCACATCCTCCAGCAAAGGATTGCAATGATCTTTATATTCATATCCGACTCTGACGATGGGCTTGTTGATGGACAGAAGCTTCGGCAGATCCACAGGCGTTGCGCAAAGAACCAGATCACAGTCGACATGGTTGATCGTTAATTGAAGATCATGGATCTGGGCTTTGCTGTATCCCATGGCCGGAAGCACCGAGCCGACATTCGGATATTGGTCGTAAGTGTCTTTGATGGTTCCTGTGGCATGCTGTTTAGGATCGACAATCTCGGCGGCGCCATACATTTGAGCGGCAATAACGCCGGCACCGTAAGACATTCCGCCGTGGGTCAGGGTGGGACCGTCTTCGACAACCAGAACACGTTGTCCTTTTATTTTTTCAGGATCGTCTACCAAAATTGCCGATTCCGCCAGAACAATTTTTGCGTCAGGTGAATAGGTTGTAATATTTTTACGGACGGCTTCTATCTGTTGAGGAGCGGCGCTGTCCACCTTGTTGATGACGGCAATGTCCGCCATAAGCATATTGGTTTCACCAGGGTAGTAAAGCAGTTCGTGACCGGCCCTGTGGGGGTCGAAAATCACAATATGAACGTCAGGATAATAAAAGGGCGTATCATTGTTTCCTCCGTCCCAAACAATGACATCTGCTTCTTCTTCCGCTGCCTTTAAGATCTGCCCATAATCGATGCCTGAATAGACGACGATACCCTGAGATACCAGGGGCTCATATTCTTCTCTTTCTTCTATGGTGCACTGATGTTTTTTTATATCTTCATAAGAAGCAAAGCGTTGGATGACCTGTTGTGTAAGATCCCCATAAGGCATGGGATGTCGGACCGCCACGACCTTCTTTCCCTTTCTTTTTATTATTTTACAGATAGACGCGTGGTTTGAGATTTTCCGCATCCCGTGCGGACAGCGCAAACCGCCACCACGGTTTTTTTGGACTTTAACATGGTATAGGTTGCACCAATAAGGATAAAGTCTGCCCCGCCGGCCATGACCATAGACGCCTTGTGCATCACTTCCGTGTGAGGTATATCACTGTAAGAAAATGCAACCAGATCCACCTTGTGTTCGCGGATCAGATCGGTGAGCTGGTTTTCGGCATAGATGGGGAGGCCTTTAGGATAAAGCTTGCCCGAAAGTTCCGGCGGATAGATCCGTCCATCAATGTTCGGAATCTGGGCCGCCGTAAACCCGACAACCCTGTAGCGACGATTATCCTTGAAATAGACATTAAAGTTGTGAAAATCACGTCCGGCAGCGCCCATAATAATGACGTTTTCAATCATTTGCTTCTCCAAAATCAGATGATTATCGCCCTTTTAAAACCGGCGCGATCCTGTCCATCGCCCAGTCGATTTCTTCTTTGGTGATCACCAACGGCGGAGCAAATCGGATAACGTTTTCATGGGTTTCCTTGCAAAGCAATCCTTTTGTCTTGAGGTCTTCACAAAAACGCCGGGCGCCACCGGCTTCCGGTAGGAGTTCGACGCCGATCAAAAGCCCTTTTCCTCTGATTTCCTTGATGAAGGGGCTTTGTATTGTTTTCAGTTGAGACAAAAAGTATTCTCCCATTTTTCTGGAATTGTCGATCATATTCTCTTCGATAATGACCCTTATGGCTGTTCGTGCCACGGCGCATGCCAGAGGATTGCCGCCGAACGTGCTCCCATGGTCGCCGGGCATAAAGACGCCCAGCACCTCTTTGTTCGATAACACCGCGGAAATGGGGTAGAACCCTCCGGAAAGCGCTTTGCCGATCACCGTGACATCGGCTTCGATATCTTCGTGCTCTTCTGCCAGAAGTTTGCCCGTCCGGCCCATTCCTGTTTGGATTTCGTCCAGAATCAAGATGACGTCGTGCTTTTCACAGCTGGCTTTAACGTCTTTAAGATATCCGGACGGCGGGATGATTACCCCGGCCTCTCCCTGGATCGGCTCCAAAAGAATCCCCACCGTATGCGGTGTGATGGCCTGTTCTATGGCTGCGGCGTCGCCGAACGGGACGATTTTAAATCCCGGAGGAAAGGGGCCGAATCCGTCCCTATATTGGTCTTCGGTGCTGAATCCGATAATGGCGATGGTCCGGCCATGAAAATTGTTTTCACAGACGATGATTTCGGCCTTGTCATGGGGAACACCTTTGACCTTATATCCCCATTTTCGAACCGCCTTGATAACGGTTTCAACGGCTTCGGCACCGCTGTTCATGGGCAACACCTTATGAGATCGGGTCAATTCGCAAAGCTCCTTGTAAAAAGGCCCCAGTTGATCGTTGCGAAACGCCCGTGAGGTCAGTGTCAGTTTTTGGGCCTGTTCGATCATGGTCTGCACGATCTTCGGGTGGCAATGTCCCTGATTGACCGCGGAATATGCAGACAGGCAGTCCATGTACTTGTTGCCCTCTACGTCCCAGACCCACAACCGCTCTCCGCGGGCTAAAACCACATCCAGCGGTTTATAATTGTGGGCACCGAACTCTTCTTCCAATTGTATATAATGTTGCTGATTCATTGTTGTCCTCCAGGTGGGTCTGATAACAGACATCATTTAGTCGTTCATATGTGAACGACGGGTCATTTTCAATCAAAAACTCACAATCCGGATTCGTTCGGGTCGGAAAACAAATGAAGTAGCGGAGCAAAATAAATTTTGAGCTCTAACTATCTTTGAAGCATATTGAATGCCCCTTAACTCGTCAAGGCCCTAAATTAATATTTGATTTCAGGAAAATGCTGTTTATTTTAAATTTTAAGCA
>Ga0209940_1000144_pt1 | contig 10586 bp, 10 predicted proteins | sample SalPonF2_B_D1_MG_FD_185726 | JGI IMG/M metagenome (GOLD analysis project Ga0209940, IMG submission 185726) | Salt pond soil microbial communities from South San Francisco under conditions of wetland restoration - Salt Pond MetaG SF2_B_D1_MG... ...
GTATCATATCAAGCCTTAGTTTGATTGTTGAACAATTTTCCATTGATTCCAATATGTTCAAAATCGTTCTCGGTGTTAATCTTATGACGGCCGTGTCGAATCTCTTACCATTTCCGCCGCTGGCTCTTGGGAGGATACCGGAGGCTTTTATTTCTGAGCGTTATAAAAGGTTTAAAAAGATATTTTTGCAGGTGAGTCCTTACCTTTTGGCGGCACTGTTGTTTTTAGAGCGAGCAAGTCACAGCGGAATGGTTAATCGTTTTTTGATGCCGCTCTTTAGTCCTGTCTTTAGTTTTTTTACAAAAGCGTATGCGTTCGGATAAAAGGAGACCAATGAAAAAAATAATCATTAAGATTGCTTTTGCGGTGATACTATTCATTTCTTTATTCGTTTTCGCACTAAGCCCTGACCTAATAGAAGTGGCACAAGAAGCAGGTCAAAATTTTTTAGAAATGTTGCAAGAATTTGTAAAAAGGGACGTTGTAGGCATCGTTTAACATAGGATATATATTCAAAGACGATCCACACCTCAAATGCCCAACCTATAAAATATACCTCAAACAGCATTAATTAGTTCATTTTTAGTTCTGATTTAGTTGAACGGCTATATAAAAGTATCATCATCATTAAATATTAACTTACAAGGAGGGACTATTTTATGAAAAAGTTCACCAAAGTTCTGGGTTCGATGCTGTCGATACTCGCGGCCTTTTATTTTGTAAACCCGTGTTTTGCGCAAGAGAGGACTACCAAAGAGGAATGTGTGGCCAAAGTCGAAGGAGCCGCAAAATTGGTTAAGAAAATAGGACTACAGCTTGCTCTCGAAAAATTCATGGATAAGAGCGGACCATATAATTGGAAGGACTCTTATGTTTTTTGCATGGAAGATGGTATGGGCAAATTGCTGGCCCACCCAATTTCTAGATTTATCGGCTTCCCCATGAAAAATTACAAAGATGCAGACGGCAAGCATCCTTTTGCAAAGGTTCTTGAAGAGATTAACACCAAAAAGAAGGGGTGGGTAGAGTACTACTACCGGCCTGCCGGAGCGGACGTACCCAAACTTAAAAAGACCTACTTCCTGAAGATACCTGGAGAAAAGGCGATTCTATGTGCCGGTTATTATGAATAAACTAAACAGCAAAGAAAGGCGTGAGTTCCTGAAAAAGAGCCTGGCCACCGGAGTTGCCGTGGGTGGTTCATTGCTCTGGGGCTCGCCGGAGGTACTTTTTGCCAAGGTTTCGGCCTCCGGGGCACCGGACCTCGTTGCTGTTAAAAACGGTGAGCCCGATGCCATGTTCAATCAGGCCATCACCATGATGGGCGGCATGAAAAAGTTCGTGAAAAAAGGACAAACCGTGCTTGTCAAACCCAATATCAGCTATGCTAGGAAACCTGAAATTGGTGCCACCACCAATCCGCTGCTTGTCAAATCCATCGTCGCGCACTGCTTCGGGGCCGGCGCAAAAAAGGTCTATGTTTTCGATAACGCGGCCTCAACCTCATACGGCATGGCACAAAAATGCTATAAAAAAAGCGGCATTGAAGAGGCTGCCAAATCAGCGGGTGCGCTGGTGGCTCCGGGCCACGATGAAAAATACTACCAGAAGGTGACCATACCCGGTGCCAAGTCGCTGGTCTCAACCGAGGTGCATGAGTTGGTGCTGGAAGCCGATGTATTCATCAACGTCCCCATACTTAAAAACCATCATTACACCCATCAGAGTATTGCCATGAAAAACCTGATGGGCGTTGTCTGGGATCGAATGAAGTATCATTACTCAGATCTGGAACAATCCATTGCCGATTTCTGCCTGTTAAAAACGCCCGACCTGAACATTGTGGATGCCTACCGGGTCATGTGGCGTTTCGGCCCCCAGGGCAGCACTCCGGAAAATGTGGCCCTTAAGAAAACATTGCTGATATCCAAAGACATTGTGGCGGTGGATGCTGCGGCCTCCAAGGTGTACGGCATGGAACCGGGAAAAGTCCGACACATCCAACTGGGACACGATCTAAATATCGGCAATATGAATCTGAATGAGTTGAATATAAAAAGACATGTTATGGGCGGATAGCCTGCATTTATCATGAAGAATTTTAACATTTTTCTTAAAAGAGATGGATTTCAAAAAGTTAAAACACATAATGTATTCAATTTGTACTAACATTCTGTCATTTAACAATTAGTGTATACGAGCTAAAATTCTTCACCAAAGGCGTGTCTGAGCGACACAGGAAATGCGTTATTCAACCCTCGAAGTAAAATACTACGTCTTCGGGTTGAAATGCCTTGTTCCTGAGCCGCTCAGGCTCGTGAGAAATCCGGGATAAAAGCATTGAACCTCAAAAAGTTCCGTATTACGATTTCCACCGCTGTGTTCATACTGTTTGTGCTGGCATTTCAAGGAGATGAAAAGATATCGACAGCACTGTCCGACACGTTACTGTATTTCCAATTCACACCGTCCTTATTGCAGTTTATAAACAGCCCGGGTCATTTGCTCGGTTTTGGTTTTTTGCTTCTCATTCCGGCAAGTTTTATTTTCGGCCGGTTTTACTGTTCTTTTCTCTGTCCCCTGGGAATCCTTCAGGATATTTTTATCAGGATTTCCGGAGGCTTTCGAAAAAGGCACACTTTTCAACGATCGTATCGCCTGGTAACGTATTGTTTGCTGGTTCTGACCGTTGTCACCGCTATTCTCGGATCGTTTACCTTGATCAACCTGCTGGATCCCTACAGCCTTTTTGGGAGAATCGCAGCCCATCCATTCAAATCGCTCGTTCTTTGGAGCAACAACATGATTGTCGGCGTGTTTGAACAATTCGATATTTATGCCCTGATGGTCAAAAAGCAGCACCATATTCCCTTTTCCATTCTAACAGTATCCATTGGATCGTTTGGCATCGTTCTGGCATTTTCAATCATTTCCGGGCGCGCATATTGCAACACGATCTGCCCGGTGGGAGCACTTCTGGGCATAGCGTCCCGCTTCGCTCTTTTTCGATTTGTCATCGACAAGAAAAAATGCCGATCGTGCCGATCATGTGAAAATGTTTGCAAGGCCGGGTGCATCGATATAGAGAAATTAAAGATCGATCCCAGCCGTTGTGTGGCCTGCTTTAACTGCATAGATGCCTGCCAAAAGACGGCTGTAACCTATAAAGCACAATTTGCGATCCCCTCCTCAGGTCAATGGGTCCATTCCAAAAGAAGCTTTCTGGTCAGTACGGCGGCGGTCAGCGGGACGTTTTTGTCAGCGCTGTTTCCTATCCGTTTATCATCCCTCGAAGCAGTGCAGCGCAGACAGATGCCGATTATGCCGCCAGGGTCGAAGAGCATTGCACATTTTATGCAACACTGCACGGCTTGTCATCTATGCGTCAGTGTCTGCACGACCAATGTAATGCAGCCGGCCTATTTAGAATATGGTGTTTGCGGCATAATGCAGCCCAAACTCAATTATCTGCAAGGTCATTGCGATTTTGATTGCAACGCATGCGGCCAGGTCTGTCCCACCGGTGCCATAGCCCCTCTTTTGTTACAAGAGAAGAAACTGACCCAAATCGGCACCGTATCATTGAACAAGGCGAAATGTATCGTGTATGTTAAAAAAAAACATTGCGGCGCCTGCGGCGAAGCCTGTCCCACTCATGCAATTTTTCCGGTGAAAAAAGGGCTTGTTTTATTCCCTGAAATCGACAGTGATTACTGCATCGGCTGCGGTGCCTGCGAACTCGCCTGCCCTACCAAGCCAAAGGCGATTACGGTAACATCGAAAATTGTTCACTCAAAAGCACAAAAATATGTGCCGTCTGTTTCTACTGTGCAACCGGCAGGGAATCATAACACTGGTTTCCCTTTTTAAATTTAAATTCACCGTGAACACGCACTCTGACCAACCCGGATTAAAGGAGTACTTATGAAAAAAATGGCGATCTGTATTTTTATACTCGTATGGCCGTTAATGGGCAAGGCTCAAGGCCTGGACGCAATGGCGTATTTCAACCTTGGTATAGAAAATAGAATGACTTACAAAAAGATCAATTACTTTAGCCGGGCTCTCGATCTAAATCCATCCTTGGCAGAAGCCTATGAAAAACGGGGGATGCTCTATTATTTCCAGGAAAAATATGAACTGATGATACATGATTTTCAACGTTTCATAGAGTTTGTTCCCACCAAGGCCTCAGCCCTCAGAATGCTGGGAATCGGCTATCTTAAAACCGGGCTTTACGCGGAGGCGATTTCCTGCTTTACCATCGCAATTGAGCTGGAACCAAAATTCGCCGGAGCCTATTCCAACCGGGCGGAGGCGTATCGGTTTGTCGGTAAGTACGATCAATCCATACGCGATTCCACCACAGCCATTCGTATTGGGGGTGATCCGCTAACCCTGTCCGAGTCTTACCGAAACAGATATAAAATTTACTGGAAGCTCGGTCAGGCTGATAAGGCATATGAAGAACTACGAAATGCATGGAGATTGGATCCCAGAGTCTGGCAAATATGGAGAAAAGATCTCGAGAATTTTTACTGTCTTGAAAATACGCGAAAATTCGGCCTTGTTTATATTATTGGCATTGCTGCGGTCCTAATTTTTAAGCTGAAGCTCAAACCGCCGGGAAAAGACGATTAACTTATAAGCATAATATTTATTCTTAAGTAAATGGCGAAGAGTAAAAAATCCATTGATTAGATCGCCATTAGATGTTCTAAAAAAGAAAAAAACATAAAAGCTACATAGAAATATTTAGTTAAAAACACTTATATCCCCCAAATGGGTGATGTTTTTTTGATAAGATTCTGTTATACTTTTGCGAAAAAAACATTTTCTGAAGAATTTATCTGTCTTCGGGATAAGTGGTTGAGCGAAATGGAAATATTTCAACTGAATAGCGATGATTCGCCTAAAATTAATTAGAAGTTAATTTGGACGCTTCACCCAAAAAGAGGTTGTGCTATGAAAAAGTTAACGTTTTTCTTTTTGATGTTCATCGGTCTGGTGGCTGCCCAGGCCCATGACATGGAGGCCATGAAGTATTATAATCTTGGTCTTGCAAGTACTCTAACCTCAAAGAAGATATCATACTTCACCGAAGCCTTGAGGCTGAATCCAGCGCTGGTCGAAGCCTATGAAAAGCGGGGGTTGCTTTATTATTTTCAGGAAAAATACGACGCAGTCATCCATGATTTTCAAAGATATATTGAACTTGCACCGGGAAAAGCCGAAGATTTTCGGATGTTGGGACTGGGCTTTTTAAGAAGCCGTATCTACAGTCAGGCCATCGACAATTTTACCCACGCCATCACGTTGAAACCGAATTGTGCCGATGCATATGCCGATCGTGCCGAAGCGTATCGGTTGATCGGCAGATATAATGACGCCATACACGATTCCACCAAGGCTATCGAGATTTGGGCTGATCCGGGAACCATGGCCGAAGCTTATAGAACGAGGGCCAAATCTTACCTGGCAATCGGAAGAAAGACCGAGGCTTTTGCGGATAATTATAAGGTTACGAGCCTCGATCCCAGTAATCCAAGAATGTGGGGAAAGTCAAAACCGCTGGGCATTATAGGTGGAATGTGTCTTTTTATCCTCAACGGGTTTTTATTTCTCTTTCTTTTTGAGCTGCGCCCTAATCTTCCGAAATTTGGCAGATATCGTTTCCTTAATATATTTGGTTCGGGACTTCTTGCCCCTCAGACTACTGACACTGTTAGCATAGAAAAACTGCATGCTTTGGTAGCTGAGATTGAGAAAGTATTGTTAACATTGAAGGGTTCACAGAAGTTTATATTTAGCTATCTGGAAGAAAATGTCTATAATTCGCTAAATGACGAGAAAAAAGAATTTTTGATCAAAACATCGATTTTGCCCCGGATGAACGCTGAATTTTGCGATCAGCTAATGAACATACATAATTCACGGGACATATTAAAAGATTTCGAAGAGAATCATTTGTTTACCAGCTCTTTTGATGACACTGACAAATGGTACACCTATCACCAGCTTTTCCGGGATTTTTTGCAGACAAAGCTTATAACCGAAATGGGTTGTAAGACTGTTCTGGAACTTTATAAACAGGTAGCTGGACTGCTTGAAGATTTCGATGAAGATGAGAAATTAAATGAAGCGTCGTTTTCAAAAGTCCGGCGCCTTTTAAACAAAGACGAACCAATAACCGCAGGGTCTCTTAAGTTATTGCCAAATCCCAACCATCATAAAATCAATGATGCCCCTGTTGGCTATAAAAATGCAATTCCGGAATTACAAACACCGTTATTAAAGGTTTATTTGTTCGGAAAATTCAGGATATTTCAGGGAGACCGGGAGATTTTGGATAAAAGATGGAAGAGCAAGAAAGCCCAAATGATTTTCAAATATCTTCTCTACCATAGGCAAAAAGGTTATTTGAAAAAAGATGTTCTGATGGAACTTTTGTGGCCGGAGGATGACCCGGTTAAAACCGCAAAACGCTTTCATGTCGCTCTTGCATCGCTGAGAAAGACTCTGGAGCCCGAGATAACCAGAGGGACGCCGTCTTCATATATCTTACGAACCGGAGATGCATATCGCATCGATATTGGAAATGAAGGATATGTGGATATTGATAATTTCAAAAAAGAATTGAAACTTGCTAAAGAAACAAAAGATTCGGAAGAATCAAACAATCATCTTTTGAAGGCCGAAGCGATTTATCGGGGCGATTTTCTCGAAGAGGATCTTTATGTTCAATGGTGTGATGAAGAAAGAGAAAGGTTTAAGGAAGAATACCTGCAATTACTGGAAGAAATTATTAAATATTACCATGTCAAAAAAGACTATAAGAAATGTATCTATTATGCGAATAAGTATTTAAAAACAGATATATACGCCGAGAGCATTTATCAATTACTGATGATTTGCTATTCACGAATCGGCAATAACGCTATGGTCAATAAAATATTTAAAAAATGTAAAGACAATATAATAAAAGGACTGGATTGCCCCGTAAGTAAGGAGACTGAAAAATTATATCATGAATTGACATCAGATTTCGGATCAACGTCAGGACCTTAACGGGCGGCGGCTCCATTTGGGGATCTGCGGTTAATGGCTGAGTTGGAGCATTGGATTAAGGACACACAATGGCCGAAAAAATAACGTTTTTGTCAGAAGGATATAAAATAGAAGGGTTGCTCAATCAAAAGGACGAAAAGAAGGGTGTTGTGGTTACCCATCCCCATCCGCTTTATGGCGGAGACATGAATAATCTGGTGGTGGAATCCATTGTTCATGTTTACCATATGAAAGGATATTCAACGTTAAAGTTCAACTTCAGAGGCGTCGGAAGAAGCCAGGGGGCCTATGACGACGGCCTTGGTGAACAAAAAGACGTATTGTCTGCCCTTTCATTCCTTGCGGATATGGGGATGGAGCAGATAGATTTAGCAGGATATTCATTCGGCGCTTGGGTGAACGCACATGCCTTACAGAAGGATACCTTGACAAAACAGATGATCATGGTTTCCCCGCCGGTTGGGTTTATGGATTTTAAATCTATTGTCACGATGAATACCCTTAAATTTGTGGTCACCGGAAACAGGGATGATATCGCACCTGCAGATATGATAGAAAAGATGATTTCTACATGGAATCCCAATGCCCGTTTTGAAGTTATAGATGGTGCGGATCATTTTTATGGCGGGTATTTGAAACAACTGGAATCGGTTTTGTCTTCAACGTTCTAAGCTTTAGATTGAGTGAAAGTTTAACCGATAAACGATGAAAAAATACGTTCAAGCCAATTGAATTCGCTGCGATTATTGTCTTTATTGCCAAAATTCCGGCGTTGCCAGAGGACCAGGTTGTTTTCCCAAGGGAAAACCGGCCAGGGACGAAAGGGTTTTAGAGCGTATTGCCGAATTTTGGACCAGGTTCGTACATACCTTTGGCCCCGGAGCGTCTGTCGTTCACATCCGTGGAGATCTTCTTGGAGAACGAGTTTCGGGTTCATGGATAGAATTACTTTTTCCCAGTGACAATCAGGATATACACGCTGGCAGATAACCACAGCACAATGGATGCCTTTCAGTTCTTCTACGTGGGTTCCAGGAAAAAAATGTGCCGCCTTCCAGAACCGGTCAGGACTTCCCTGATAATAATGTGTCAGCAAGGCATTCATGCCGTCAGGGTCCATAAATACTTCATTCATGTCAGGCCCAATCCGGTCAGCATAATCAATCCCCACATAATAGCTCAGGTTAAGCCCTAACATCAGACGAAGGTGATTATCGATTCGATTGATCCATCTTCCGCAACCCAAACTGACAATCGATTTGTGACCATTGGTTTTGAGAAACGTGACAGCCGGCTCATGGAGTTTATTTGAAGTCATTGTTTCCAGACGACCTCTGGTAGAAGGTTAACGCTTAGGAAAGAAAAAAAATCTTATCGCGAAGGTTCATTTGAAATCAACACATTTCTCGCAATGAAAGGTAAGTTGTGGTATATGTCACCATATTTAATATTTAACGGCTTCGCAAAAAATCCAACTTCAGCATTTCGCTCTATTTCGTTGCCCATATGGGATTTGAAAAAAAAAATAAAAAGCTTTTACTGATTCCTTTCTTATGGGCATTTTTGTTTTTTTGGTCCTGCAGTATTTTCAAGACAACCTACAAAGTTACAAAGGGAACCGTAAAAACCACTTATAAGATTGCAGAAGGAACGGTAAAGACAACCTATAAAGCCACAAAATTTGCTGGGAAAACCGTTTATACAATCGGCAAATACACCTTTATCGTGGTCATGGCACCCTTGAGTTGGCCGCTGATGCACGAAGAGATCGAGTCCATTGATGATTTGCCGCCAAAAGATGCGATTCGCCAGGGCAGGGTCAAGAAATCCCCTTATGTGGTCAGAGGCAAACGCTATGTGCCCATGTCTGTAGAAAAGGCCAGTAATTATAGGCAAAAAGGGATTGCTTCCTGGTACGGGTACGAGACACGTCGTCAAAAAGGCGGACATATGACGGCAAACGGTGAGGCTTTTGATCCCAACGGGTTGAATGCGGCACATAAATATCTGCCGTTGCCCACTTACGTTCGTGTTACAAATCTTGAAAATCATCGGCATATCATTCTTCGGGTAAACGACCGGGGTCCTTTTATACAAGGCCGTATTATCGACCTTTCTGCCGGAGCAGCCAAAAGACTGGGCTTTTATAAAAAAGGAACGGCAAAGGTATTGGTGGAGACAATTCAGCTCAAAAGCTAGATCTTAATTGAGGTTAGCCTGAATATTTTACCAGTTGTTTATATTATGATTTTTTGCTAAAAGGAATATTCGGGTTCAAATGGGTTTTTCAAGGCAAAAATTCGGTTCCTTTGATTTATTCGGGGTGGTGCGCTGCATGTTTCTCTTTTGCCATAGCTTTATCCGCGTCAGGTATAGAAAAATCTTTTCCATTGCACCGTCATTTTATATTCTGATCAGCGTTTTTCTGCTGTCCGGATGTTCTTATTTCATTTCCTCGGCAACGGTCGACATGACCGAAAATCTGTCCCAAGCGATTTTGAACAACAACGATCTTGCCACCGTAGAAGACGGAGGGCCCGCATACCTGTTGATGGTTGACAGTCTTTTGTATCGTAACCCGGACAATGAATCCCTGCTCCGCGGAGCTTCGAACATATACACCGCATATACCACGGTTTTTGTCAAAGATAAGGCCAGGGCAAAAAAGCTGACTGAAAAAGCATTGAGCTATGCATTACGCGCCATCTGTATTCGCAGATCAAAGACGTGTCGATTTAGAGAGGTAAATTTCCAGGAATTTAAAAACACGCTTTTGTCATTGGAAATAAAGGATGTTCCGGATCTATTTACGCTGGGATCGGCATGGTCTGCATGGATTCAGATGCATCGGGAAGATTGGAACGCGGTTGCTGAAATTTCCAGGGTGGAAGCCATTATGAAGCGAGTCATCGAATTGGATGAATTCTATCAGGATGGGGGTGCCCACTTGTATCTTGGGGTTATGGGGACATTTCTTCCACCGGCACTGGGCGGCAAACCCGATGTGGGACGAAATCATTTTGAGCGTGCTCTGGAGATTTCCAAGGATAAAAATCTCATGGTTAAAGTTTTGTATGCTCAGCACTATGCCCGCCTGGTGTTTGATCAAAAGTTGCATGACCGGCTTCTAAACGAGGTGCTTGAAGCTAAAACAGATGTGCCTGGATATACGCTCGGCAACACCCTTGCTCAACAACGGGCTCGGGAACTGTTAAAGAGTGGGGAGGACTATTTCTAACCCGTGTCCATCCATGAGTTCAAAATAGACACAATGGGTGTCCAATTCAGAAATGAGCAATTTTTGTTCTGATCAAGGCCGCACAAGGGTTTGCGGTCCCCGCAAAGCGGGACAGGAAGGCGTACGTCTGTACGCCGCAGTCGCAAACCCGCGAGAGAACGCCGAGCAGGACAAAAATGGCCATTTATGGATGGACACCAACTAAAATGACAAAAAGGTGCTTTAAAAATGATTAGAATCATAGCGTTTATACTCATTGTAATGCTGACCGGTCAGGCCC
>Ga0209940_1000147_pt1 | contig 10413 bp, 9 predicted proteins | sample SalPonF2_B_D1_MG_FD_185726 | JGI IMG/M metagenome (GOLD analysis project Ga0209940, IMG submission 185726) | Salt pond soil microbial communities from South San Francisco under conditions of wetland restoration - Salt Pond MetaG SF2_B_D1_MG... ...
CCGATTGTGGGGGGAAGCGCAGGGATCCAAAATGTTCGCGCCCTGATCAAAGACCTGGCCGACGTTCAGACAACCGTTCTGGTCACAGGGGAGAGCGGCACGGGCAAGGAGTTGGTGGTGGAGGAGCTGCACCGCAAAGGCGATCGTCAGGAAAAGCCCCTGGTCAAGGTCAACTGTGCGGCCCTGTCGGAAAATCTGCTGGAAAGTGAGCTGTTTGGGCATGTGGTCGGTGCTTTTACAGGCGCGGTCAAAAACAAAATCGGGCGGTTTCAGCGGGCCGACGGCGGCACCCTGTTTCTGGACGAAATCGGAGAGATCTCTCCACGCATGCAGCTGCGCCTGCTGCGGGTCCTTGAAACCATGGAATTCGAGCGGGTGGGTGACTCCACCCCCATCAAGGTGGACGTCCGGGTGGTGGCGGCCACCAACCGGGATCTAAAGGAGAAAGTGGCCAAAGGGAAATTCCGGGAAGACCTCTATTATCGGCTAAAGGTGGTGGAGATCAAACTGCCGCCACTGCGTGAGCGCTCGGAAGACATCCCGATTCTGGTCAAGCACTTTCTGGCCCTGTTTAACCTGAAGTTTGATAAGAAGGTCAAAGATATCTCCACCGAGGTCTGGAAGATCCTCAACAGCCACCGCTGGCCGGGCAACGTGCGTGAGCTGGAAAACGCCATCGAACACGCCTTCATCCATTGCCGCGAAGACGTTATTACCGTAAACCAGCTGCCGTTTGAGCTCCGCATGCTTCAGGACAGTGAGCCCGGAGCGGTGCCCATGACCGAAGACCATGAGGCCGAAGTCATCCGCCGGGCCCTTCGCAAAGCCTTGTGGAACAAGTCCAGGGCCGCCAAACTGCTGGGCATCAGTCGCCGAACCATCTACCGCAAGATGCAAAAATTCGGCATTGAGCTGTCACGATGACCCGGTTCGGATAGCCACAAATTAGAAGCCATCTCAAAATGCCGTTGGGGCACGGTGTCGTAAAGGAGTCGGTCCGGGCGGTTTCAGAAAAATTTTTTCCCTTTCTCCAGCCAACTGCGCCTGATGATCAGACGATCATCAGAAATGCGGCTGTTGAGGCTGATGGGCGCGCAGGCGCCCACATAATCCCAGAGCACGTCGTCCAGGTGGTATCCGATCCTGCAGGCAATGCACACCACCTGATTCCCTTCCTGAACATAGCCAAGTTTGTATTTAAAACAGCTGTAGCAAGCATCAAAATGGGCCTGCAATTGGCCGGTCCCGTCAGTACGCACAAAAAAATTAACGTTTTTTCCTTTCCATTTATAGGTAAAAAAATGGACCCTCCCGTCGTTGACCGAATCCAGAGGGATGCTGACCAGATCGTTTAAGGGTAAAACGATCTGATGTTCCGAAGCCTGCGGACTGCAGCCGGCCAGCACGGGTAACAGACACAACACACTTATCAGAGATAGGGTTGTCGTCACGGCAGAAAACCTTTTAACCACGCATCACCATATCCGGATCGGTAATGGCCATTTTCCATGAAGGTACGATAGTTGCCAGCATGTAGGGCAGCACGGATAGAAACCAAACCACCACAATCAAAAACATCTCGGCATGAGGCGTCAGCTGGAATTTCGGAAACAGGACCGACCAGCCCTTTAGCATGGGAGCGAACACCGTTCCGCCGAAGTAGAACACATGCACATGTGCGGTAATTACCCCGGTCAAAAAACAGATCATGGAAATGCAGAATCCCTCCCAGAATTTGAGCTCCAGGATGTGAGAGACCTCCCAGCCCAAAGCTTTGAGGACGCCGACTGCATGGCGCTCGTCGGCGCTCAGACCGGCAGCCCTGTCAAAGGCCAGGATTGCAAATGCCGCCAGGCATCCGGCAAAGGCGACGATCATCACACCGCTGCGCCAGTCAAACAGCGCATCATACGTTTTAAGTATCTGCTCACGGCTGATCGGCCGCGCATCCGGCAGGTGCTCCTGGATCTTGCTTACCACGGTGTCGATTTCCATGGTGTTGGGAATCCGTGTCACCAGGTCCGTGGCGGCCCCTGCGGGAATGTTAAAGATTTTGCGCCAATCTTCAACTGCCATCACCACCAGATCGTTGGTCAGCAGCTGGGATGCGGATTGAAATATCCCTTTGACCCGCAGAGCGTAGAGGTTGCCGTCGCCCCCTTTGATCGGGATAATGTCATCGGGCTCCAACATTCGGGCCTCAGCGATCCCCTGTCCTATTATACAGCCCCAGCGTTCTTTGCGGGTGAAAAACCTGCCCTTGACCATGGATTGGACCTCGGACGGTATGTTGTCTTTGCCCATAAAGGTGTAATTGGCCCGGGTGGGGGGATCATAGTAATATCCCCAGAACCGCGGGGTGACACTTTTCACCCCGCGGATTTTTTCAATAACCCGACAGTAATCCAGAGGAATCCAGCCGTGCCGCCCGGCGGAAACCCGTTGAACAATAAGCTCGGGGGCGGAATCGAAAAGCAGGGATGCCTCCTTTTTCAGTGCCTGGGAAAAAAAGAGGACCGATGCCAGGGTAAACACCACAAAAGTGTAGACCAGCACCACCGTCACATTTTTGATTTTGTGGCGCAGCAAGGTGAACAGGGCAAATTCCAGTATTTTAAGATGTCGATTCATTTTTTGTTTGATCCCAGGCCTTGGCGGCCGTAGCAGATTCTGTTGAAGCTCCCGGTTTAGAGGGCCGGTTCATCATCGGCAGGGGCGCCAGGGCACCTTCGGGGAAATGTTCCAGGGCACCCATGCTGTCCTGAAAAGCCGAAAATGTATCGGCCTGGGACAGGTGACGCGTATAGCGCGCGCCGGTCCAGATGGCCATGTCCGTGAGCTTGAAAACCTTCACCAGCTGGCGGTTGCAGCGACGAGCCGGCTCAGTGCGGCCCGTGGAAAAGTATCCGGGGGTCACCAGCAAAGCCAGAATCAGCATCTCGACTGATATCAGCAGTGCAAAGATTCGGTATCTCATATTTTCCTGCCTTCACCCCTCTGTCAGCCCATCGTCTTCTGTGGGAAAAAGAGAGATAAAATACGCCATGATGGCGTAAATCTGTCTGTGGTTGAGTTTGTGTTTCCAGGCCGGCATCTGCAGCGGCGGCTCCGGTCCGGCCAGGTCCAGGGGCACGGCGTTTTTGCCGTTTTCGATCAGTTCGACGGCGGCCTCAAACCGGCTCATGACCAGTCGGTATCTTGAGATATCGGTCGGCTCCTCAGGGTTGACCAGGTCCGCGCGGTTTCGAATCAGCTCCAGGAAAGCCTGGCGATCTTCTTCATCCGTCAGAAATATTTTGGCCGCGGTGCGGCGATGGGCCGGAACGGTCCCTTTGATATAATTGTAATTGTGCACCCCGCCGCGCCCTTCCAGTCCGTGACAGGTGACACAGCCCATGGATTGGTACAGATATTCTCCCAGGGCAACGGCTTCCGCCTCTGAAGGTCTTTCGAAGGCCGGCAGGCACAGGCTGCAGGAAATCGGCCGGGGTTCGGCCGGTTTTTCCCCCGGCGGGGTAATGACGATCCAGCCCTGCATGTAAAAATGGCATCCCCCGCACATGGAGGTGCAGTAGTAGTGAAAAATCCCGGCTTTGGTGGCCTTGAACCGGACCTCCCTGACATACCCCGGGTCGACGTTCACCGGACCGATGCCAAGCTCCGGCACATAAAACTGATGAAAGACATCGGCGCTGAGAAAGCGAAATACCACCGCCTCGTCGAGACGCAGGTGGATGGTGGCGGGCGCGAAGGATTCCCACCAGTAGTTCAAACCGTTGACCGTCTTCAACGTCCAGGTTCCCCGGCTACCCACGCCGGTGATGGTAATGACCTTAACGTTATAGCGAGAAGGTCGGTAGATCCCCTGATAATAAAATACCATCAGAGGAACGGCCAACAGGACGAACAGCACACAGATGACAGCCCATTTTTCTTTCATGTTTCAACCTGCAAACAAGGTGACAAAGGACATGACGATCGCGGTGCAGACCACGGCCGGAGGCAGCAGGCTCAGGATTGCCGACCTGCGGTTTCGCCACAGGGAACAAGCGATCGCATATCCCCGCATAAGTGAAAATACCAATCCGATCAACAGCATCGGCAGCTGAACGTAAACCATGTATTCCGGCCAGAGCGGCTTCCAGGCAAGATCGGCAGTGCCCAGCAAGTTCCACCCCCAGCCCATAGGGTCGGAGGCGGTCGCCTGGATATACGACCAGTTGACCATCATCAGCGGAACGCTGAAGGCCACCCAGGCCGTCAATCCCAGCGGAACGAGCAGATAGGCATAGCGTCGAAACAGCGTTTTGACCGCAATCCGGGGCGAACCGGCCAGATGCCGGCCCAGCCCGCATGCCAGGGCCCATATCCCGGGAAAGACTGCCAGAGATCCAATCCATATTATGCCGGCATAGATTAAAAATCCGGCCCAATCGCCGACTTCACTGATATTGGCCCAGGACTTGACCGTACCCCAGGTACCCAGCAGGGTCACCGAATAGACCAGAGCCACGCTCACCATGATCAGGGCTTTCCAGGCCTCATCGGTCCCCTTGATGTCGACGTCCGCGCAAAAGGGTCGCAAATTCAGGGTCATGTTGTCATTGGGGCAGGCCTTTACGCATTCCATGCACATGCCGCAGTAATTGTTGCGCTCGAGCCGGCCCGGGTTCAGGGTCCACGGACAGCCCCAGCCCGCTTCGCCGCCCGCCATACACGACTTGCTGCGGCAGTCTCGGCAGGCAGCCGCATCCCGCGGGCGCACCTCCACCACGGCGACCATGGAATACAGACTCAAAAAGCCGCTGACGGGACACAGAAAATTGCAAAATGTACGGTGCCGGTAAACCGCCGCTATCGCCGTGGCAACCAGGACGAGTCCCAGCAGGACCGCCGCGGTGGTCACCGGCCGGGTGACCAGCACCGCGCTGATCGTGCACAGCCCGAGAAACAGCAGGTTCTGAAGCCAGATATTGGACAGCTGCGCCGGCCATTTTCTGAATTTTTTCCACATGGTGCGGGCATCGGCCCGCACGCTGATCAGACGCTTGCGCTGGATCCACTCTCCGAAAAACGGGAAGGGGCAAGCCATGCACCAGATTCTTGACCCGAAGGGGAGCAGCACCGTAATCAGCAGAAACCACCACAGGATCCAGACAAAGGTGATCACGATATTGCGATTGCCGATGGGCGATCCCCAGAAACCGGCAATGATGAACAGCAGTAAAAAGGCCATGCCCGGGAGCATGAAGGCAAACTGAAACCAGCGCCGCCGCAGAAGCCAGCCCAAGGCGGGCACGGCCCGGATCAGGTCCAGCCGCCCCCTGCCCGGCAGCGGCGGTTCCCGGCTGTCGGTGAACATCAGCAAAAGCCCCGCCAGAAGGATGCCTATCGAGGCTCCCATGCCTGCCCGGTAGGGGTAGTTGGGCTCGACGATCATCTCCCCCTGCATAAAGGGGTGCAGGGTGCCGCAGGTCACCGAACACCGGTAGCGGTATTTTCCGCTGCGCTCCGCCCGAAACACCAGCTCCTCCACGGGAACATAGGCTGCATCAAGCGACGTCCGGCGCAGGTTGAACAGTAGCCGGCCCGGATAGATAAAGGCATCCATGTCGTGGCCTTCCATGAAAAAGCCGTGAACCACATCCCTTGACGCAAGACGGATGTGAACCTCGTCGCCCCGGTTGACCACGATGCGAGATGGGTCGTAGGCATACTGATTGGCCTTGATGTCAAATCGCCTCACCGCCTCACCGGCCTGGCCCGAATCGGGCACGAGGCTGAAAATCGCCGCACTTGCCAGAACGATAAAAATGGCTGCGGTCCAGCGCGTAACGTTGCGAACGGATAACATCGTGGATGCACCTTTTCTATTTTGCATATTTGGCGCGGGTAATCGTGATGTCCATGCGGGTGGTTTCTCCCGCGGCTACAGAAACCTCAACCGCCCCTCCCTTCATTTTGAGCTTCTTGTGCCAGGCTTCGAGCACATAATTGCCGGCCGGCACCCCCCTGATTTCATAGGTTGCGCTCAGGGTTTCCGCGTCGATCTCGCCGACCCTGAAAAACGGATACTCCAGCACCAGGATATAAGCGGCCATCTCCAGATGGAGCTGGCACAGGGTGATGACCAGCCCGGTTTTGTCAAAAATATGGCTGACCTTCTGCCCGGGTCCCCAGGTACCGATATCGAGGGTGTCTCCGGTATCATCGTAAAGAAAATACACATTGTGGCGGTCGTGATCACTGTTGAGAAAATCCACCGTCGTGCCTTTTTGAACGGCCATGACGTGGGGAATGAACACCAGGCCCTGCTGGTCCATGACCGCATGCTCAGCCGGCGGCGGGTAGAGCCCCGGCGTCAGAGGTTTCAAATGGACGACGACGTCCTTGTAGCTTTTGGCACCACCGGTCTTGACGCAAGCCCTTTCGACCCGGATGACACCGGACACGGCTCCCGGAACGTTTTGCTGCGCCGGCACACTCACGGCCAGTCCCCAGGCCGCAGCAACCATCATCAGCCGGAAAACAAAGTTTTTCATCCATACCTCTCGTCCGGGGGTCGACCCCGGTGCCCTTCAAATCATGTCTTGACGGGCATTATTTGAATTTTATTAAAAACTTTTCTCATCACAAAACACGCCATATGCAAAGCACTCAATTTCCGGTAACCTTCGGGTGATTCACCTTTCCTTCAATATGCCGGCCCGGAACGGCGGATTCCAAACGCCCGACGTGTTTCAACTCAATTGGGGCCGATCTAAAATGCAATCGAAAGCAGGATGAACAGGGTATTGTCGATACCCTCTTCCACATCGGCGCCCTTGGTGTAGGTCGTGCATTCGACATTCAGTGAAACATTGGCCCGAATCATGGCCTTGGCACCCAGGATGAGCCGTGAGCGGTCCTGATCGGGGTCGAGCCCTGCCACGTCGGACGGCAGGTCCAGCTTCAGTCCTTCCCAGCGCAAATAGGGAATCAGCCACGGATAGACGAAATAATAGCCTTCGGCGAACCAGGCGTGGGAGTCGACCGAATCCGGAGAAAGATCACCGTAAGGGTTGTCGTTGTTCCCATACATGTAGCCGGCGCCCACCATCAGGTCCTTGTATTGTACCCGGAAACTGCCCCCCAGACGCCAGTAATCGTCATCATTGGTCCGGATCACCTCGCCGGCGTCCTCGGTTTTGACCTCCGCATTCCCGAGATACCCGAACACGGAAAACATCAGGTGATCGTCGCGCCAGAACTCCGGGCGCGCTTTCAGGGGACTTTCTTCAGTCATTTGCGATCCGTCCATGGGCATGCCGCCGAATTTGTAGACGCCCTGGAAAAAAACGTCCGAGGGCGAGCTCTCGGCAGTGCCGACAAAATAGATGTCGTTTTCGGGAAACTCGTTGACCGGGTTTATGACGTCGCCGTTGACCAGTCCCGTGGTATAGGCCCACCGCTCGCCGGCCCCGTTGAACTCGATGCCCACAAGGGGCTGCAGGGTGAAGGGATTGCCCTTGAAATCATTCAGCCCGCTCTGTGCCAGCTTGACTTTGGGCATCGCCCAGGTTGAATACTGGTAAAAATGGGTGCTGAAGTTGTTGGCATCCCGGGCGGTGTACAGCGACAGGCCGTGGATGCCGACCGTGCCCAATTTGACATTGACCATGTTCTCCGGGCCGAAGAGGCTCTGGAACTGGGCCCAGGCCTTGACGGTGACCCAGGACTCCACCTCGCTGCCGCCGAAATCCTTTGAAATGTAAATCATGTCCGCGTAAAATGAAATATCGTCTCCCATGGCATCGGCAAAAACCAGCTCGACCTCTTCAGGCAAAAGCAGCATGACGGTGTCGTCCCGGCTGCCGTCCAGATCGACTTCACCCAGAAACCGGGCGGCCAGCGACAGCGGGATCTGGGAGGGTATATGCGACGGATAGACCGCGTTGGGCCACAGCCGCTTGTAGGACTCATCGCCCAGTTCCACCGGCTCGTTTTTGCGGTAGGCCTCGTCGTCGACAAAGGAATACCCCCGCATGCGGAAGGCTTCCCCGACGGCATTGCGGCGGGGGAAGGCCTCGTGGCACGTCACGCAGCTGGTGCGGTATTTTCTGGAAAAGTGGGGCATGGCCTGCGCTGCGGGAAGGATTATCATCATAACGAACACCGACAGCATGGTTCTGATGCAGATTAGGCGCCAGATTTTTGTCATTTTTGCCTCCTTTGACTAATAGCCTGTGAGTTTGAAATCGGAAAATACGATGGCATAGGTGACCCGCAGGGTGAACAGGCCGTATCCCAGAACGGACACGCCGCACAGTCTTTTTTGAATCTTCGGAATCAGGGCCGCCAGACTGGCCTTTTTCCTGAAACGGCCGATAATCCCCGCGCTGGCGCCGGTGATGGCACCGACCAGCAGAAACAGGTACAGAAAATAGCCGACGAAGTGGTATTCCTTCTGCAGCATGCAGAACGGGCAGTGGTGCATGGGCATCTCGTACACATACAGGCTGAAATATGAGATCAGCGCGGCCAGCGACAGCGGAAACACGGCCACGCTCAGCAGCCCGTAAAGCCAGTCGTGGCGGCCGGTCAGGACGCAGCGGATACCGGCGGCAAGCGTCAGCAGCATGCCGGCGTAAAAAATTTCGGCCGCGGTCACCACCGGCAGGTGCGTCATCCCGGACGCCACCTTCAGGATCCGCTCGTTGAACAGGGTGCCGCAGCACGAGGTGATGATCTGCGGGTCGAGGCTCAGGAGATAGCGGGTCTGCATTACGGTTTCAGCCACCAGCAGCAGACAGATGCCGAGCAGAAAGGCGTACTTGAACCGGATCAAAGGATAGTCCTGGGCGCGGGTATCCACGTGGTTGATCACCATCCAGACCCCGCAGGCCACGAAGCTGGCGGTTTTCAGGACCAGGGTCGCGTAACCGTAGGCACCGGCGTTCAGTACCCCGGCCGCGCACATGGCGCCCGTAAAAAAGATGTGCAGCCGGTTGGCCACGGCGATAAACAGAAACAGCGACAGCAGCTCGATGATGAGCATGTGGCTCAAGATGCTGGAAACCAGGTAGGTTTTGGACTCCAGCTCCAGCTGTTTTTCGGCGGCACTGGTCGCATCCCACTGCATGAGAATGCGCATCCCCAGGCCGGCAGCGTACAGTGTGAACCCGGCCACCATGAGGGAGGCAAGGGTCAGGGCAATGATGGCCGGACTGATCAGCATGGCTTTACCCTTCCTGCGCCGACGCGGCCGTAGCTCAGCTCGACCACCCGGTCCACCAACGCCGAATCGATCAGCAGCGGGTCGTGGCTCCCCATCAGCACGGTCTTGCCCTCGGACTTGAGCCGGACGATGATCTCCAGGAACTGGCGGGCCAGATCCGTGTCCAGGTGGGCCGTGGGCTCGTCGGCGATAATGAACTCCGGATCGTTGATCAGGGCCCGGGCGATGGCCGTGCGCTGCTGCTCGCCCCCCGACAGGTGCTGGACCGGCTCGTCGGCCCGGGACGGGATGTCGAGTTCTTCCAGCAGGAACAGCGCCCGCCGGCGCACCCGGTCATGGGACCGTTTCGTAGGGTAGGCCGGCAGCATGACGTTTTCCAGGGCCGTCACCCCCCGGATGAGATTGAAGTTCTGAAACACGAACCCGAAGTATTCCCGGCGGATCTTAGAGAGAAAGCGCTCCGGAAGGGTGGTTACGTCCCGGCCGTTGATCCTGATGCGTCCGGACGTCGGGCGCAGCATGCACCCGATGATGCTCAGTATCGTGGTTTTGCCGGACCCGCTGGGGCCCTTGAAAACCGTCACCCGCCGGTCATCGAGTGTCAGGTCGATCTGGCTCAGGGCCGTAAACCGGGAGGGTTTTCCGGCGTTAAAGGTCTTTGATATGGAAGCAAGCTCGATCATGACGCCATTCTTTTACCGTATGCCTTCAGTCCAGAGTAAGCAGCCGCCCTGGATAGACTGCCTCAAGGCTTAAAATTTTTCTCCCGTGGAGGTTTCTTAGAAATTATTCTGCGTGAGCGGCCGACGAAAAGGCCCATGCGATCACCAAAGTATCTTATTATGGGATATAACCAAAAAACGTGCCATCTTCCGGTCGAAGCGATGGATAGATATCGTTAAGAATAAATACAAACGATTTCAGGAGTTTTAGATTCGGTCGGGTTGCGCCGGCAACCTCCCGGCAGACAACCGTAACTGTGTCACGGCACAAAGTCTGCCGCCACATGCTGTGTCATGTCACACCTGTCCGCCTGACAGGATTTTGTACTTCTGCATGCAGGCCCAACTCCTAACCCCTCAATATCCAAAAACAACCGTGCAATTCACCAGACCCGCCGGCGGCGTAATTCAATTATGGCACATTTCTTGATGTTTAAAGGTTCGATACCGGCTCTCCGGACGTTTGGGAGCCGT
>Ga0209940_1000153_pt1 | contig 9978 bp, 8 predicted proteins | sample SalPonF2_B_D1_MG_FD_185726 | JGI IMG/M metagenome (GOLD analysis project Ga0209940, IMG submission 185726) | Salt pond soil microbial communities from South San Francisco under conditions of wetland restoration - Salt Pond MetaG SF2_B_D1_MG... ...
AGGTTTCAGCGTCAGAAGCACACCTGTTCCGGTAAAAAATATTTGAATATCTTTTCCTTTTGAATGGGCGGCGCGGGTCAGATTGACAACATAGTCAAGATACTTGTCGGTATTTACGAGAATACCCAGTGAATCAGCCATAGCCTTTACTCCTTATCAAAATTGAATTCATTTACGACCTACCACCAACAAATGACCTTATCGTGTAAAAAAACATCATCCACAAGCCCTTCCCAGTCAACATCATCTCCATACAGCATGGTTACAGATGACTGGTGATCTTTGGACACAGCTTCACCAAGCTTTTCCACAGTTTCATCCGGCTCGGATCTTAAAATATTAAGCACTTTCATTTTCATTGTCCTTTAAAATGGTATGACAAGATCAGCTTCATGAATTTTGATACCCACATCTGCCAGGGTAATGTATTGGAAGCCGTATTTTTCCACATTGCCCGAATTATTAGAAAACCTTTCACCTTCCATTTCATCCAGAAATTCCATATTGTCACTATACGCCTCATCCATGTTGGCAATTTCATGGTGGAGAACGAACATCTGAACTTCGGTGGCTTCGAGTAAAAGGCCAAGGCTCGTTCGAAGCCCTTCATACTGTTGATCGGGATCCTTGATGACAACCGCAACTTTTTTCATGATGACTGTTACCCCTTTTTAATAAAATATCTTGTGTGGCCTTCGGAAGCATCTACCATACCGATAAATTGATTTCCCCCTTTGTTTCCAAAATCAGGAATGTCCTTTTTTGACCCCGGATCTGTTCCGAGAATTTCCAGAATTTCACCGGATGCCATTCCTTTTAAGGCTTTTTTAGTTTTTAGAAGCGGCATGGGGCAACCTAGACCGCGGATGTCAAGGACACTGTTTGTTTGAACATTTTCAAGATCCATAAAAATTTAACTCCTTTATAGTATTAAAATACAACAAATTTTTCAGTTTCTTCATTCCACATGGCGACCAGAACCCAGGTCAGAAAGAAGGTCAATACAAGAGGTACGGTGATTTGCCAGGTCATGACATCCGGCAGGAATATGTCTTGGCCGAGCTTTTCGTTGATTCCGCTGACTTGTAAAAATTTGGCTGTTAAGGAATTGGTAAGCGCAAATGCAACCATCGTCACCATGAGTTTGGTTTGCCCTTCACCCACACGCCACAATGTACTGCTGGCACACCCTCCGGCCAACAGCATTCCGATGCCGAAAATAAAGCCGCCGGTCAGGCTACCCAAAACAAAAGGGTGATAAATTCCCATGGCCGGCTCAACGAGATAAGCGCCTTTGATTACGGATGATCCAGCGAAATAAATGATAAGACTGACCGCTACCGCTTTCACCATTTTTGCCTCACCGGTCATGTATGGATCTCGAAAGGCTCGCACAAAACAAAATCGTGAGCGATGCATGACCAGTCCGATCAAAAAGCCGAAAAAGAGCCACCCGCCCACCTGGGTTTTGTCTGCAAATGCATAGACATAAAAGACAACGATAACACCGATGGCGACCCCCCCCCCTAAATACGGTTGGATTTTTACCCAATCAAATGCCTTGGATTTTGTTTTATCTTTTGGTTTTGAATAGACGGCCTGGCTTGGAAGATGTTCCATTTCCCAAAGAAGATAGCGCAAACCGACCCATGCACCGGCACCCAAACCGATCATCATGGCGAATCCGCCTGCTGACAACATGGCCACTGCAGAGAAAAAGCCGCCCACATTACACCCCTTTGCCAGGGACGCGCCAACACCCATGAGTATTCCGCCCGCAAGACCTTTGGCATATTCGAGCTTGGGCGCTGGGCGGATTTTAAACTGCCGCGCCATTAGGGCTGAAACAAATGCCCCGATTAAAATACCGGTATTAGATAGAGAAACCGGATGAAACCACGGATCCAACGGGCGTTTATCATATGCACCCGCCAGGTACCAAAACCAATTTCCCCAATCATTGTAGCCAGCGGCGATCGTCCAGGGGCTTTCCCAGAGAAAGATCATCAATGCTATGATGGCGATCAACATACCGGCCAACCATGCAGGCCATTCCTGTTCAAAAACAGCGCTGTAATATTTTTGTATTTCCGTTTTCATATCATTAAGCTCACAATTAATTCTGATTCGATGAAGACGTTCCGAATATTTTTATATCTGCTCCATCTGCCTTCTCTCTAATAAGAGAGAGGGCAAGGGATGGAGGCATATGCAAGGCTTTATCTGCTTGCATGTAACGAACAGGGAGCAAATAAATCTGTCCCTGTTAGTAGCGTAATGTGGCCGACAGATACACATTCCATACTTTGTCGACAACCGGGAACAACGCATCAAAAGAGGTTAACTCATCGATTTTGACCGGTGCACCCAGCGGATTTCCACTGCCGGTATAGTCGTAATCATAGTACTGACCGCCAAGTTGTACGAAAAATTTGGGACCGAATATCGGCTGAATATAATAGGCCTCATATACCTGTCCCCGGGCGGCGAGCTTGCTGCTGACCAGCGAATCTTCGGCACCGGTAAAATTGAACCAGTATTTGGACCCATAGTTATATTCCAGACCCAGTTTGGCATCCAGCGGCATGGGGAAAATGGCACCGGCATAAACCATGTATCCGTCCTGGCTCTCGAGGTTTCCGTTGGAACTCAACAGCCCCTGACCCATGATCTCGTAAAATGGATTTTTTGAGATCTGTGATGGGGACGTATGACTCCAGGAACCGGCTAAAAAGAGATCGATATTTTTATCAAACCGCTCGGTAAGGTTTGTTCTCAGCAGCAACGACGCAGCATCCCAGTCGCCGATGTTGGTGGAGGGTTCGAGCCGGCTGATATACCCACCGTAATTTTTTTCAAAGTTGTAAGTGCCGTCATCATTCTTATAAGCGATAAACGGCATGACGGTCAGGCCGGTGAACCCGTCGGTCACATCCCATGCATGGGCGTAGAGGAACGTGGCATTGGTGGTATCGTTATCAAAAAGGGTGGCAATGACCCCGCCCAAGTGAACGTCATTCAGATCCGAAGCGCTGCTCAATGAGCCGCTGTTGCCATAACCGCTTTCGAAACCCACACCGTAACAGAGTTTGACATCAAAACCGGGAATGTTGGTGACATCCTCCAGACCGAAACTCAGAGATGCACCGTCGTACTGCCAGTTAATGACCGTTGCTATAGGCGATCCGCCCTCGAGGCTGTAATTTCGATATTCCAGCGGTGGACCTTCAGTGGAGGGACGACGACCCAAAGACAGGTTATACGGCACCGATCCCATATAGTTTTTATAGTTGAAATATGCCCGTTCAAGGCGAATGGTGTCTCCATGGGGCAGGCTCGATGTGTTGCCGTCAAAGGTAACGTCTCCAAGGCTCCCATGATTGAAATTGACGCCGGTGCTGTCACCGAAGACCTTGTATGCTGCCATACGGCCGGCAAAAGCAAGGTTGTCGTTGACTTTTGCTTTCATTTCCAATCGGAGCCGGTTGGTGTATATGATGTCATTGTCGACATCATATTTTTCAACCGGTGGAACCATGCCGCCGGCTACCATTCCTGCCATGGCCGCTTGAGCCTGGGCGAGCGTGGCACCGTTAAAGCCTGCTGGATAGGTGCCGAAGAACATGTTGGTCAGAGAGGATGGCGCTACGCGGATATCTTTGTAGTGAATGCTGTCGGCCCGGGTTCTAAAATCAATGCCAAAAGAGATTTTGTCCGTGGCCGTATGCAATTCAGCCTTGTTGAGCCGCTCATCCATCTCTTCGATCTGTTCCTTTTTTTCAGTCTCTGCTGTCTCCATGGCTTCAATTTTTTTCTGAAGCTCATCCATTTGCCGGGACATGTTCTGAAGCTGTTCTTTTAGCGTTTGGACGTCGTTTTCAGCAAAAACAGCAGATACCGAAAACAGAGACAATAAAAAGAGCAGACCAAAGATTCCTGCAAAAAACCTTTTCTTTAATCTTTTTTTCTGTTTCAATTTCTCCTCCTTTTCAATTTTCCTCCTTTTAAAAATGTTGAACTGTGTCTTGTGCCTTTATCGTCGCTGCATGGTTTGGGTCATTTAAGACAAATCAGCAGCATGTTGTCGACACCCTTTACCTGCAGTGTCTGATTGTAAGAGCAATGATTGTGCCAAATGAAAAGAGGGCGATGTGTAAAACGATAACATTTTGGAATAATTGATAAAAAAGCTTTAATGCTTTTTTCTTGCATTATTCGATTATATTGTTATGTTAACAGGTGTTAACTTTACAGGTTTACAGTTGAGTCGAAACTTTTAATCCGTTTGATTCGTCTGTTGCGCTGTATTCATTCTTTATGAAACCTAAGTTGAGAGTTGAGCGATTGTAGAGGCTTGTCCGCCTTTGGCGGTGTTGCCGCAGAGAAGCCCCGCGTGACGGGATCTCCGCTTCGCTACGACAAGTCTTGAGTGTAGTGAAATCCAGCTCTGTGGGGAAAGATGTCATTCCGCTATAGTCAACTATGCGGTATGGCATTTGACGAAGTAGATGCAGTGAGATCGGCAATTCCTAAGAGTATCAAATTTTAAAAACATAAATCAATATCGTTTATTAAAAATAAAAAAGATAATCCCCTTTTAAAATTTGAAACGCTCAGTTTAGGTGAAAAATTTGGATTGAGGAGAATCGTTGTGGATATTGGCAAGCACTGGGAAACGATCATAGAAACCTTACAGGACGGTGTTTTGGTGATCGATCCGGACGGCAATATTATGTCTGCAAACCATGCGGCTGAGCGGTTGACGGGTTATTCATCCGAAGAACTGATCGGAAAGTCTTGTCGAATTTTAAACTGCACGGGATGTAAAATTAAAGGGGGAGGGCCCGGAGATGTATGGTGCAAGCTCTTTTTGAAGGGCAAAAGCAAAAACAAGAAATGTTTGATTACCCATAAAGATCGCCGCACGGTCCACATTGTCAAAAGCGCAACGGTGCTGCATGATAAGGATGGAGAGATCATCGGCGCCGTAGAAACCCTGACTGACATCTCGCAGATGGTGCGCCAACAGCAGGAAATCGTATCTTTGAGAAAAACATACCATTTGGACGATGGTTATTACGGGATACTGGGTAAATCTGTCGTGATGCAGAACCTGTTCGAACTGATTGATAATGTTGCCCAGTCGGATGCTCCGGTCATGATTCAGGGTCAAAGCGGTACAGGCAAAGAAATGGTGGCCCGGGCAATTCATCAAGCCGGCGTTCGCCGTGACAAACCTTTTGTGAAAGTGAACTGCGCAGCTTTGAATGAAAATCTTTTAGAAAGCGAACTTTTCGGTCACATTAAAGGTGCTTATACCGGAGCCGATCGCTCGAGAATCGGGCGTTTCGAGGCTGCCCATGAAGGGACCATCTTTCTTGATGAAGTCGGGGACATACCCCTTTCGACTCAGGTAAAGCTTCTTCGAGTCTTAGAGGAAAAAGAAATTGAACGGGTTGGCGACCATCATCCCATTTCAGTCAATGTGCGTATCATTACTGCAACCAACAAAAACCTTGAGCGATTGATTGCCAAGAGGCTTTTCCGGGAAGATTTCTTTTTTCGTATAAATGTATTTCCCCTCCATTGCCCGACCCTGTCGGAACGGATGGAAGATGTTCCGTTCATCGTTCAGAGTTTTATCAAGCATAATTCTATTCAGAGCGGCAAAAAAATTCTGGGTCTTACACCCGAGGCAATGGAGATCCTCTCCTCTTATCCCTGGCCGGGAAATGTCAGAGAGCTTAGAAACGCCATCGAATACGCATTTGTTCTCTGCTCCGGCGGGGCTATTGGAAAACAGCATTTGCCACCAAAAATATTAAAGACCATAGGAGCGTCTTCAAAACCAGCCATCTGTTATCCAGACGATTCGGGTGAACGTGAAAAATTCTTGAAGGTTCTTCATCAAGCCGGCGGGAATCAGTCTGAAGCTGCTCGGATTTTGGGCGTCAGCCGGGTGACGATCTGGAAACGGATGAAAAAATACGGCATAGATCCGGCAACAGACTTAACTAGTGTCCATCCATAAATGGCCCTTTTTGCCCTGCTCGGCGTTCTCCGCGGGTCTCCGCGGCTTACAGACGTAGGCCTTCCTGTCCCGTGAGCGGGGACCGAAAACCCTTGTGCGGCCTTGATCAGGACAAAAATTGCTCATTTCTGAATTGGACACTAACTATATAAAATGCTTAACGTAAACTCTATTGTTTTAACCAAAAAAATAAAGTGCTTATTGGAGGCTCGGCATATATGTCATCCCAAATTTCACTCGAAACCATCGGACATTTAATTCCCCAAAAACCCTATTATCTGAGAACACATGACGAGGTTAGAATGTTTGAAGCTGCTTTTGATGCCAGACTTCCGATAATGTTGAAGGGTCCCACGGGATGCGGCAAGACCCGATTTGTAGAGTACATGTCATATCAGCTCAAACGCCCCCTGATCACCGTGGCCTGTCATGAAGACTTGTTTGCCTCCGATTTGTTGGGACGCTACCTTTTAAAAAAAGATGAAACCGTATGGGTGGATGGCCCATTGACCCGGGCGGTTCGTATGGGCGCCATCTGCTATATGGACGAAATTGTAGAAGCCCGTAAAGACACAACGGTAGTGATTCATCCTCTAACCGATACACGCAGAACACTTTCCATCGACAAAAAGGGTGAAACGATCCAGGCGCACCCGGACTTTATGATGGTGATATCCTATAATCCAGGATATCAATCTGTTCTGAAAGATCTCAAGCAAAGTACGCGGCAGCGGTTTATTTCTCTTGAGTTCAATTATCCCGAAGCTTCCAAAGAAACTGAAATTGTTGCCCATGAAGGTGATATCGACACGGAGATCGCTTCAAAATTGGTGTTACTGGCTGGAAAAATAAGAAACATAAGGGAGCACGGATTGACAGAAGGGGCGAGTACCAGGCTTCTGATTTTTGCCGCCCAGCTCATCAGCCGAGGGATACCCGTTCACGATGCCTGTCGAAGTGCCGTTTGCTTTCCGCTAACCGACGATGTCAGGCTTCAGGAAACCTTGAATGATCTGATTGAGGATATTTTTTAAGCTAATATGTAATCACGGAGTTTTTTATCGAGGCTTTTGGGGTCTTGCACAAACTTGCTCAACTCTTCCCAAAATCGATGGCTATGATCCTTGACTCGGGTATGGACCAGTTCATGTAAAATGACGTAATCGATCAATTCATCAGGTAGTCGCACCAGATTCACATTCAAGTTGATGTTGTTTTTATCGGAGCAACTCCCCCATCGGGTTTTTTGGTTTTTTACAAAAACCCTGTTGTATTTAAAACCGTTTCGTTTACAAAGTTCATCGAGCCGTTCGACCAGGAGTTTTTTAACTTTATCCCTGTCAATGAGATGACATTCTTTGAGGACCTCTGCCTGTTTCTCAATGAATGTCATTTTTTCCAGATGCTTTTTTATCCAATTCGTCTTTGAATGTGCGAATTTTTCGGCTGTGGCAAATGATACACCATGCGGAACAGCCACTCGTGCACCTTTGAACGGTCGGATAGACAAACCCAGATGTTTGGCCCGGTTGCTTCGCTCAAGCAGAACCTCGCCGACACCTCTTATTGGCACCTTTTTAGATCTCATATTCCTTTAACCTAAATTATTGTGGTCTAATTGCAATATTCGCAATATCATAAATTATTAATTCCCGCATATCATATTTCACATGTTATTGACATCTTTGGTTCATATCCGATCAACCCTGCCGGACCCATAAATTAAAAAGGCCCCTGGCGCTGAAAACCAGGAGCCTTAGAGGGAGGCAAAATAGGCAGTACGATAAGCGTACTTACCTAACCCACGCGAAATAATAATGCTACATTGTATTATGTCAAGGGGGGCTGGGGAAATGAAGAGTAACTATTTGGACATTTGATGCAGGTAGACAATCACAACAACATAAGAAAGTGTAACACCCAAAATTATACCCATTAGCATGATTTTTTCTCCCTAAAATAAACTCATCCAATAACGGGTTGCGATCAAGGCCGAGCTTATTGTTAAAAGAATCCAACTTGACATCAATATCCTCTCTTATTCAAATCGATAATTTTCCCATGGTTTTGCAAAAAACGTGCACAATTAATATATAATAAATTAATTATTATAAATTTAAGTGGTTAAGCCATATATGCGGTGAGGCTGCTTGTGACGATTTGTGGCAAAACAGATAAAAATATGGGGTAATATACACAAAGAATTGTGAAAAGATTTACATAAATTCAGTTCCAGGGGATAGGCACTTACGGCTGAAAGGTCATCCTTGATGCCTGCATGTGGGAAAACCAAGGGGCTTTATGAAAATCCATACGCAAAAAAAGGTTTGGCAATGAGGTATTTGCCAAACCCTTGATATCATTGGTGCCGGAGGTCGGAATCGAACCGACACGGGGTTGCCCCCGCGGGATTTTGAGTCCCGTGCGTCTACCAGTTTCACCACTCCGGCATGGATAACCTTTTATCCGAAACCTATAAGTGTTGTCAATAAAATAGAATTCGTCACAAATTCGTTTTTTACAACCCTCACAAGTTTTATTTTACTAATTAGTGTCCATCCGTGAGTTCAAAATGAACACAATGGGTGTCCAATTCAGAAATGAGCAGTTTTTGTTCTGATCAAGGCCGCACAAGGGTTTGCGGTCCCCGCTCACGGGACAGGAAGGCGTACGTCTGTACGCCGCAGCCGGAAACCCGCGGAGAACGCCGAGCAGGACAAAAAAAGCCATTTATGGATGGACACTAATTAATTTTGACTCGTCGGAGCTATGTCTCCCCATAATAATTTGTCAATAGCTCCGCATAGATTTGGATGGGATGTCTGACCCGGATATTTTTCCCGGATCTGGACAGCATGTCCGAGAGTTGAAGCATGCAGGCCGGGCATCCGGTGGCCACCGTCGAACACGAGGAAGCAATGATATGATCTATCTTTATTCTGCCGATATTGGATGACAGGTCGTAATATTGCAGATTAAAACTCCCTCCCAGCCCGCAGCACCGGTCGGATTCAGGCATTTCTTTTAGCCGATAGCCCGGGTGGGCATTGATGAGAGCCCGGGGTTCCAAAGACACGCCCAAAGATTTTTTGAGATGGCACGGATCATGGTAGGTGATATCGACAGGTTCGACATGGTTATCAATGTCGACCTTTTTAATCCCGATTTTCGATACCAGAAACTGATTGATGTCAATGGTTTTCTGGGAAATCGACGCCACTCTGGTCTGAACGAAGCCGGACTCTTGATCCGCCATCATCGGCCATATTTCCTTAATAGTCGATGTGCATGTGGCACAAGATGTTACAAAATAATCAAACTTTTCGGCATCGAATATTTCTAAGTTGTGGCGAAGAAGACGGTTAAAGGTCACCGTGTCTCCTGAAGAGACGGCCGGAATCCCGCAGCAGCTTTGATCTTGGGGCATAAAAATCCCCACGCCATGATGGTTTAAAACATGGACGACGTCCTGAGCGACTTTGGGAAAAAATTTGTCGATAAGGCACCCGACATAAAAAGCCACTTTAATACCTGAATGGCCTTTTTGAGTATTCAAAGCCGGCATCAGGTGATGAAACGGCGTTTGGGCCAGAGGAATGAAATGCCGGTTTCCAATCAGCGGTGAGACGAACCTGGCACAGGACGTGCCGATGACTTCATTAGCCGGTTTTGAGAAAATTGTTTGGAATTTTGAGCCCCACTCCGCCATTCGATTAAAAAGTTCAGGGCGAGAGAGCATCCCCCTCAAAAGGAGTTTTTTAGACGGTGAAAGGCCCATAAAACCGGTAAGAATAGCGCGGGATTTGATAAAGATTTCCATCACACTCACACCGCTGGGGCAATTGGCGGAACACGATCCGCACAGAAGGCACCGATTCAGGCGTTCGTATACGCCTTTTGGATCTTTGAACATTTCCTGCAATAGTCCTTCAAGGAGTGCCAGTTTT
>Ga0209940_1000155_pt1 | contig 9893 bp, 8 predicted proteins | sample SalPonF2_B_D1_MG_FD_185726 | JGI IMG/M metagenome (GOLD analysis project Ga0209940, IMG submission 185726) | Salt pond soil microbial communities from South San Francisco under conditions of wetland restoration - Salt Pond MetaG SF2_B_D1_MG... ...
AAGAAGTATGACTACTCCCAAAGTTTACTAATTCCTGTTTCTCTCGAAGATCAATTGATGCCCGGTACCTTGGAGTTCGCCATCCACACACTGGTGGAAAGGCGAATGGACATGTCTGTTTTTGATGTAAAGTACCAAAATGACGAGACCGGTCGCAGAGCCTATGATCCCAAGGTATTATTGAAAGTTATTTTGATAGCCTATTCTCGTGGTTTGATATCATCACGCCAGATTGAACGTGCATGTTGTGAAAATGTTACTTTTATGGCGATGTCCTGTAATCAAAGGCCTGATCACAGCACCATTGCGTCGTTTGTTTCTTCCATGAAAGATCAAATTAAGCCGCTGTTCAGAGATATCTTGCTGGTGTGCGAGCAAGAGCAACTTTTAGGCGGGACTTTTTTTGCCATTGATGGTTGCAAAATATCTTCCAATGCCTCCAAAGAATGGAGTGGTAAAATAGAAGATTTGAAGAAAAAGAAGGAAAAAATTGAATGCAAGATCAAGTCATTGGTTGAAGATCATATTGAGGTAGACAAAACGGAAGATACCGTAGAAGAACAGATGTCTACAAGCCGTGAAAAACAAATTAAGAGACTTCAACAGCAGGCCGACAAAGTTGAGAAGTGGCTGACAGAACATGATAAGAAAATCGGAAGCAATGGGAAAGAGCTTCAAAGCAACGTTACCGACAATGATTCTGCAAAAATGCATACGTCTCACGGAACCGTTCAGGGGTATAACGGCCAAGCGATAGTCGATTCAAAACATCAGGTAATCGTTCATGGCGAGGCCATTGGAAAAGGGCCTGACAATGACAATTTACCACCAGTGATCGATGGTGCAAAAGAGAATCTTCAAAACATCGGCAAGGCAAAGGATTATTTTGAAGGCAAGGTTCTAACGGCTGATTCAAGTTACCACAGCATTCCCAATCTAAACAAATGCCATGAAGAAAAACTGGATGCTTATATTCCCGACAATAAATTTCGTAATCGAGATGAAAGATTTTCAAGTCGGGTCGGCTATCGACCGAGGTCAAAAAAGTTTTCATTTGCTGATTTTCAATATGACCGCGATCAAGACCAATATATTTGCCCGAATGGTAAACGACTTAAGAAAAATACCAAGCCAAGGCAGTATAAGGGTAAACTTTTGAAAAGTTATGTTTCCAAGGAAACAGATTGCGGACCCTGCCAGCTCAGAGCCAAATGCCTTAGATATAAAGATGCTAAACGTCGCCATTTTACATACTATGCCGATGCATCGGGCAATAACATATCACAGGCAATGGTGAAAAAGATCGAAACAGAAAAGGGTCGTAAAATATATCCACAGCGAATCGCCATAGTTGAACCTGTATTTGCGAACATTCGTGTTCAAAAACGGATGGACAAATTTAACTTAAGGGGAAAGATAAAAGTAAATATCCAGTGGTTGCTTTATTGTATGATACACAACATAGAAAAAATAGCGAATTACGGTTTTGCATAGGCAATAAAAAGCGGTTCAGGGAAGGAAAAAATAAAATATAACATAGTCATTGATTAAAAAAGGTAAATTTTCGAAAGCAGGAAATATCGAGAGATGATCCGGTTTGTGAAAACGGCTTTTTCGACAGTCTCTCAATATATCTGTAATTTTTGGATTTTAAGTATAATGAAAGGATATTTCAGGTATCTACGAATCTTATAAGATTTAATCGTTACCAGAAATCGGAATTATTAATAAGGCCATATTCAGGCTAAATCAAAATTTCGCAAAGTGAATTTGCCGGTTATCCGAATGATTTAACCTTCTGTGATTTAAATAAAATATTGACCCTTCATATTTTATTATATTATGAATAAACATTAGCCCACCTTAATTTCTTGCTCCCACCGATTTAAAGCTAATTTCTTTCGGAACTTGTTGTCTGGGTTAAAGCTCTTTTCTTTACGGCACTATCTAACTTTTTTGCCTCTATACCATTAGGAAGGTGCTATCATGACCACACAAGGCTTCAAACGCAAGCTCACCGCAATCCTCAGTGCCGATGTCAAAGGTTACAGCCGACTCATGGGCGAGGATGACGAGGCCACTGTCCGTACCATTACCGCTTACCGGAAGGTTATTGCTGAGGTTGTCCAGAAATACAGAGGCCGAGTGGTGGACTCTCCGGGCGATAATATTCTGGCAGAATTTGCCAGTGTGATTGACGCAGTGAGTAGTTCGGTCGAGATCCAAGAAGAGCTTAGAATTAGAAATGCTGAGTTACCTGAAGATCGAAAGATGGAGTTTCGCATTGGAGTCAACCTTGGTGATGTGATCCATGAGGAAGATAGGATATATGGCGATGGAGTCAACGTCGCGGCCAGAGTAGAAAGTCTTGCTGACCCTGGAGGGATCTGCGTTTCTGGCACCGTATTTGATCAGGTCGAAAGCAAGCTTCCCTTGGGATACGAATTTCTTGGGGAACAAAGTGTAAAAAATATCCCAAAGCCGGTGCGAATCTATAAAGCTCTTATGGATCCCGAGGCAGTGGGCAAGGTTATCGGGGAGCAAAGGGTTGAACCAAGGCGAGGTCAAAGAGTAGCTCTTGTGGTCGTGACCTTACTCCTTCTGATAGTGGGCGGTCTGTTGATTTGGCGCACTGCCTTCCCACCAGTGCAAATAGCCTCAGTGGAAAAGATGGCATTTCCTTTGCCTGACAAGCCCTCCATTGCAGTCTTGCCGTTTGACAATATGAGCGATGATCCAAAGCAGGAATATTTCAGCGATGGACTAACAGAACAAATCATAAGTAGTTTGTCCAAGATCCCATATTTATTTGTAATTGCTCGCAACTCGACATTTACTTACAAAGGAAAAGCGGTGAAGGTTCAAAAGGTCGCTGAGGATTTAGGTGTGAAGTATGTCCTTGAGGGTAGCGTACAGAAAACTCCTGATAGGGTTCGGATTACGGCCCAGCTTGTCGATACAATCACAGGACATCACCTTTGGTCGGAAAGATACGACCGCGAACTGGAAGATATATTCGCCATTCAAGATGACATTACAATGGAGATTATGAAGGCAATGCAAGTAAAGCTCACGCGGGGCGAGCAGGCCCGCCTGTGGGGAAAACATGAGACGACCAATCTTGAGGCCTATGAAAAATCTCAAGAGGGACGTGCATATATATTAAGGTACTCTAAAGAAAATAATGCTTTAGGGCGGCAGTTACTTGAGGAAGCCATTGCCTTGGATTCTGGGTTTGCAGTTGCTTACGCGTTTTTGGGTTGGACTCACTTTTTTGATGCGAGGTTTGGATGGACTGAGTCTCGTTCCAAATCGGCCAAGATGGCATTTGAATATGCGCAAAAGTCCCTCGAAATGGATGATACCTTGGACCTTGCTCGGACCTTATTGAGTGCCGTTTACCTGGTGAAACGACAGCATGATGAGGCCGTTGTTGAAGCAGAAAGGGCGGTCGCTCTTAATCCAGGCACGGCTCACTCTCTTGGTACTTTGGCTGGAGTTTTAGGTTGTTCAGGCAGGTGGGAAGACAGTATTATCTATTTTAAAAAAGCGATCCGTGTCGACCCAATCCCACCAATTACCTATTTAACGTGGTTAGGTCGCGCCTATTTCATGACAGGGCAGTACGATGAGAGCATCCCGACTTTTAAAAAGGCGCTTGATCGTAACCCCAATTATCTGCCTGCCCACGCTTTTCTTGCCGCTTCTTACATTTCATTAGATAAAGAACCTGAAGCTGTTGCAGCAGCTGAAGAAGTTCTCAGGATAAATCCCAAGTTCTCTCTTGAGTCTTATGCGAAAACACTTCCATACAAGAATAAAGCTGATATAGATCGCTATGTTTCAGCCTTGCGCAAGGCGGGATTGCCTGAATCGCTACCTCTTGAACTGCCTGATAAACCCTCTATAGCCGTACTGCCATTTGTCAATATGAGTGGAGATCCAGAGCAGGAATATTTTAGCGATGGTCTAACAGAAGAAATCATTACAGCACTCTCAAAAGTCCAGCGTCTTTTTGTTATCGCTCGCAATTCAACATTCACTTACAAGGGCAAACCTGTGAAAGTGCAGAAAGTGAATAGAGAATTGGGTGTGCGCTATGTTTTGGAGGGTAGCGTAAGAAAGTCTGGTGATCAAGTAAGAATAACTGCCCAGCTTATTGATGCTACCACAGGCAATCATCTTTGGGCAGAGCGTTATGATCGAGAGTTGAAAGATATATTTGTTGTTCAAGATGAAATTACTAAAAATATCATCATGGCCATGCAGGTAAAGTTAACAGATGGGGAGCAGGCCCGAGCGGCTGCAAAAGGCACAACAAACCTTGAGGCTTATCTAAAGTATTTGCAGGCGAGAGATTATGCTCTCAAGTTAAATCCAGAAAGTAATGCTTTAGGAAAACAATTGGCAGAGGAAGCCATTAGTTTAGACCCAGAGTATGCTTCGGCCTACAGGCTCATAGGCGGAGCCCACATGAGTGATTTGTTTCTTGGAACAAGCAAATCCCCCAAGGATTCTATAGCGAAAGCCATAGCATTGACGAAAAAGGCTATTGCTTTGGATGAGACTTATGCAGAAGCTTACGGCCAGCTGGGCTTTTTATATTCAATTACAGGGCAATATGATAAGGGAATTGCTGAAGCAGAGAAAGCTGTGGCAATTAACCCAAATTCAGCTCAATCACATTATAGAGTGGGTAAAACGCTTAGTTATGCCGGAAGGTGGGAGGAATCTATTCCGGCATATAAGAAAGCGATACGCCTTAATCCTATTCCACCAAATATGTATTTATGGAGCTTGGGATTGTCTTATTGTTATATTGGGCAATACGAGGAAGCAATAACATGGAGTGAAAAAGCAATTCGACAAGAACCCGATTCTCTATTAGCCAACAGATCTATGACTGCGATTTATAGCATGTCAGGAATGGAAGAGGAAGCTCGAGCCCAAGCCGCTGAGGTGATTAGGATACAACCCAAATTTTCTCTCGAGAAATGGGCCAAGAGAATCACATATAAGAATCAAGAGGATAAAGAGCGGCTTATTAGCGCTTTGCGCAAAGCAGGGCTGAAGTGATAGGAAACAAGCATTTCGATTAAAGTGGATAATACAGGATTTGACTTTTATTCATAGAACTTTACAACTATATTACGACTACAAAAATAGTTCAATCTGAGATATGTAGTTGAGATCACATGAATTTTGAACGTTTTAAAACCTGCACTATCTCCAACTTATCGACGAAAAACGACTGGCTTGGAAAGTTGTGATATTTAGGATATCTGTAATCAAGCTCAGCCTGTGGTAATCTCAATATATCAAAGTTCAGTGATATTTGGTTTTCTGGCCAGATATCTTGAATCAGACACATCCACCTTTCCTGTCAATTTATTCCTCCCGACATTAAATGGTAACATTGTATGCCACAGAAATATTGACGAAATTCAAAATAATTAATGATATTTCATCAATATCATCAAATATAAACACGAAAGGGAATGTATTGCCAGAAAATGGATTTGGGTTTTTTAATTAATATTGTAATATCAAATAGTTGAGTCTGACTTGTCATGTGGTTCAGTTTTGGCACAATAGTTGCTGAATGTTTTTTTAATGAGTTTTCACAATGGAGCAAACCCTCATTTGTATATGTCTTGCTCTTATATTAAGGGTCTATCATTTTCAAAGTTTAAAAAAGAGAAGGAAAGATGCAGGATTCCTATAAAGAAAAAGTAATTTTAATAATTACTTTTGCAATTTTAAGTATGTTTGGATTGCTATGTTTTTCCACATGGATCAACACGGTGCAGATGGTCGTGATAAATTGAGCCAAAATTTGAAAAATATACGAGGTTCTTCCTAATCATGTGTATGGGAAGAGGTGATTTTGCTTGGAACTGCCTTTTCTCATAAACCTCAGGAGTATGATTATGAATATTTGTAAACCTTGTGAAAAATTTGAGAGCGGTGTAAATCAATGGAAGTACATACATGGTTTTGCCGATCCCCTGCCGTACATAAGCGAAATGATAAAAAGTCACGAGCAACTGCTTTTTGAAGAGCGAAGAATAGATGGAGTAAATCCTTCAATACTTTTATATCGATGCCTGAAATGCGGTCAATCATGGGAACTCCTTTCTTGGGAGGCGATTGGACAACTTGATATTCAACCTCACTTTCCGAGATATAATTCATCAACTTAGCAAGGATTCTCCTTTTGTGGTTGTCCCTGGGAGTTAGAGCTGGTTCTCAGAGGTTTTCTGTTTACATCCCATTTAACAATATTCAAAATTGTCTCTAACATTTTTAGAATAATGATCGTTTAGAGTATAAATCAGCATGAAGAAATTAAAGGAGGTCACATGAAAGATACCATCATTGATTTCATTCTTTTAATATTTTTCACTAGCTGTATAATAATTTCTTTCATTTTTTCTGTTAAAGCGATTCCTTTTTAACTAAGTCTGAAAAATGGAGGAACGCAATGGCATCTTATTTCAATATTATTTCCTACGACTTTGGAGACAGCCTCTACCTGAGATTGCATGGTGATTTTGATGGAAGTTCTGCAAACGAATTATTCAATATTTTAAAAGAGTATGGTAATGCTTTTAGGGATATTTATATTGACACTAATGAACTTAAGATGATCCATTCTTTTGGTAGAGATGTATTTCAAAAGAATCTTGATGGTATCGAAAAGCAATTAAAAAACCTTATGATTATTGGAGCAAATAAACATGAAATTGCACCAAAGGTTCCGGACCATTAAAAACCTGTGATAGCTCCAACTATTTGCTATTATTAGGGGTCAACAAAACCTGTGATATCATCCATCCCAGTTCTTAGGGCTGAATTGCATGTTACTGCAATGTATCTTGAATCTGAAAGTTGCCTTCAGTTGTTGTGATATCGTTTTCAATAAGGGCAAATCCTTTTTCGTGGGTTTGCTCTTTTTGCAATTTTGTAAGAAATAAGATATATGTACTGGAAGTTGAAATGCTTGAACCTGTTGTTTTGGCAAGGTATCTGTAATCAACAATACCCCTTCTATTCGTTTCATCCCACCAATTAATGCCACAATCTAGGCCATTTAAAATATTTAAAATTTTCACATAAAAATCTCTAAAGTTTTCCTACTCTCACGCCGAAAAAGTAATAGAGCGTATTAGCAATGAATAGAGATGAATGTATATCAATTTTTTCATGTGTATTAGACCAAAAAAACTAAAAAATAAGAAAAGAGCATAATCTGTATAAACCATATAGCTCTGACTTCTATTAATATTTAACTTTAATTAGGTAGACGTTAATGCTTACTGGAGGATGTTATGAGAATAGTTCATGCAGCTTTTTTTGCTGTTTTAATTGTAGTATTTTGTGTTAGCTGTATGTCAGCAACCCAACATCGACAAGACGTGAGCAACCCTGATGCTGATCGGATTTCGGTCGGCAAAGTGCAACGCGAAGTTCGTGTTGGCATGAGCAACGCGGAAGTTGTTGAAGTCTTAGGTTCACCTAATATGGTGACAACAGATGAAAAACGTCGTGAAGTTTGGGTTTATGATAAAATTGCTACAGATCACGCTTATTCCACCAGTTCAGGTGGTATTTCCGCACTGATTTTAGGGGGTAATGCAGGTGGAAGCGGAGCTGTGGGTGGCGGCATTGGATCAGGCTTTTCGAGGGGCTCTGGGGCTGCATCTACATCACAGCGGACATTAACTGTTATAATAAAGTTTGATGAACAAAATAAGGTCCGTGATTTTGCTTATAGACAATCAAGTTTTTAACAATAGGGGACAATATGAAATATAATATTTTCTATAGATTGATTGTTACTATTATTGTCTTTTTGTTTCTTTTTGCTAGTTGTGCCCCAACAATTCCTAAAGAGGCACTCCAATTATCTAAAGAAAACTTGAAAAATCGACAACTTCAAACTCGACGTTTCGATACGGATGAAAAAACATTACTTTCAGCTTCGGCTGCTGTATTGCAGGACCTGGGATTTACCATTAATGAAAGCGAAACTGATCTGGGTGTTATTGCTTGTTCCAAAGAACGTGATGCCACAAGCGCAGGACAGATTGCTGGCGCTGTCATAGTTGCTTTGTTAACTGGCGCAGTCACGCCTGTTGACAAGCAACAATTGATTCGGTCCTCGCTTGTCACACGTCCGGTTCACATTGATGAAACTGATAAATCTAAATGCCAGACCGCAGTAAGGATCACTTTTCAGAGGATTGTGATCAACACTCAGGGACAGATAACCAGACGGGAAGGTATTAACGAGGCAGAGATTTATCAAGAGTTCTTTGATAAACTTTCGCAGTCAGTATTTCTGGAGGCTCACGAGATATGAAAAAAAAACAAATACTATTGTTATCACTTTTAATTGTTCTTATTATGTTAATTTCATGTGCTCCCTCTACGAAACAGGTACTGGCAACGAAGGGATCTCAAGTCAAACTCAGATCTATCCAGACCCGTGCATTTGATACTACGGACAGAGAAAAAATGTTACGCACGGTGATTGCCACTCTTCAGGACCTTGGATTTATAGTCGACAAGGCTGACGATGTCCTTGGCGCCGTTAGTGCTACTAAATTGGAAAGGTACACCCTTCGCATGACAGTATCGGTCAGGCCGCGTGGTGAAACTCAGCTAATAGTACGGGCGAATGCTCAATATAATATTACCGCAGTGGAGGACCCAGAGCCTTACCAACAATTTTTTGATGCGCTTTCCAAGGCGATATTTTTAACTGCTCATCAGGTAGATTAAATGGCTGAGTAGTAATACGAATTTAAGAACTGCCCACCAATCGGAAGCTTAGACCCCATATAGAAATCAAGCCTGAAATACAAATTGTGTTGATTTCTACCTTAATTCTTCAATTTAAACAGCTCTAATGTGGTCACGTTTCGGATCGAAACCATCAATTCGAAATCTTGAATAGCTGCAATAAAACACAAGTATCATATCTATAAAAAATTGTTGTGATATCGTTTTTCAATAGGGCAAATCTTTTTTCGGGGGTTTGCCTTTTTTGCATTTCTGTAAGAAATAAGATATATGTAACCAGTAAGAATTGGCTTCAGGTTGTGCTTTTGGCAAGGTATCTGAAATTTGAAGACGTCACATTCTATAACCATTCTGTATATCATTACGATTTAAACGTTATGCATAAGGAGCAAGTAAATGGCCAAAGTAGTGAATATTGCAAAATGCTTCGAGAAGTTTAGTGATACTTTTTCACCGAAAATAGTTGGTGATTTAAACGGTCAGCTTGTTATGGTTGTACGATTAGAAGGTGATAAGGTTCCTTGGCATATACATGAAAAAGAAGATGAAATGTTCTTTGTTGTAGATGGGATACTTGACATCCATGAAAAGGACAAAAACGTTACGCTGCAAACCGGTGAATTTTACATTGTTCAAAGAGGTGTAGAGCATCGTGTTGTGCCTCGTGGACATGTCAAACTTATTTTATTTGAACCTGAAGGCATTGCTCACACTGGAAAAGTGAAGGCGGAAATCACTAAAAAAAGTTTTGATCGGCTTGAATTATAGCGGAATGCACAACAAGAATTTGTGATATCGTTTTTCAATGAGGGCAAATCCATTTCACTGGGTTTGCCTTTTTTGCATTTCTGTAAGAAATACGATATATGTAATTGAAATTGAGATGCTTGGACTTGTGAGTATGGCAAGATATTCCAAGAAAAAAGCAGGGTATAATTTTTGTGATATCATATTACCGTATCACAATTACGAGTGAACAAAGATAGTTGCAAGATATCACATTTCACTGGTTCAAATTTCAATCTAAAATTATTGTCAATCAAAGCTAATGCATGTATTGTAAAATCTATCAATATTTAGGTGAA
>Ga0209940_1000160_pt1 | contig 9574 bp, 5 predicted proteins | sample SalPonF2_B_D1_MG_FD_185726 | JGI IMG/M metagenome (GOLD analysis project Ga0209940, IMG submission 185726) | Salt pond soil microbial communities from South San Francisco under conditions of wetland restoration - Salt Pond MetaG SF2_B_D1_MG... ...
GCCAATATTGGTAAATGATATTGCTGAAATTGAAAAAACGCTATCAAAAAGGAGTCTGGAATTCGCTAAAAAGATGGGAGTTCAGTCGTTAATATGTGTGCCCATCGTTTATGAGAATGAATCACTGGGTATACTTGCCGTAGACAATCTCAAATCAAAGAGACCGCTTACGACCAGTGACATGAATTTGTTATTGGGTGTTGCCTCACAAACAGCTGTCGGTATCATCAATGCCATGTCATTTCAACAAATCCAGGAAAGCGAAAAAAAATATCGCGAACTTGTCGAAAATGCGAACAGTATTATCATGCGTAGAGATATCGAAGGAAAAATTACTTTCTTTAATGAGTTCGCCCAAAAGTTTTTTGGTTATACTGAAAATGAAATCCTTGGGAAAAGTTTAGAAGGTACGATTTTCCCGGTCGCAGAATCAACAAAAACATATCTTGATAATCTGTTACCTCTATTTAGCCACACCACTGAAAAGCCGATTATTAACGAAAAAGAAAGCGTACTCAGAAACGGCAATAAAGTTTGGATCGCATGGACCTACAGGCCTATTTTTGATAGTGACGAAAATTTGGCAGAGATTCTCTGCATCGGTACGGATATTACGGAACTTAAACGTTCCGAACTGGATAAAAGGAATTTGGAAGCTCAGCTTCAAAGAGCGCAAAAAATGGAAGCCATAGGAACACTGGCAGGTGGTGTGGCCCACGATCTGAATAATATCCTGTCCGGCATTGTCAGTTATCCTGAACTTTTATTAATGGATATTCCATCTGAAAGCCCGTTAAGAAAACCGATCTTAACCATCCAGAAGGCAGGAGAAAGAGCTGCTGCAATCGTTCAGGATTTATTGACCCTGGCAAGAAGAGGGGTTGTCACAACGAAAGTCGTCAATTTAAATTCAATTATTTCTGAATACTTGAAAAGTCCGGAATTTGAAAACTTAAAAATCTATCATCCGAATGTTCATATAAAAACAAATTTTGAAACAGACCTGCTGAATATTTTAGGCTCTCCTATCCATCTATCCAAAACAATCATGAATTTAGTTACAAATTCTGCTGAGGCAATCTCTGATATGGGAGAAATAATTTTATCGACCACTAATCGATATATCGACAGATCATTAAACGGATATGACAAAATAAAAGAAGGAGATTATGTTACCCTTAGCGTACGTGACACCGGTATCGGTATTCCTTCAGAAGATTTAGAAAGAATATTTGAGCCTTTTTACACCAAAAAGGTCATGGGAAAAAGCGGAACAGGATTGGGGATGGCGGTTGTTTGGGGCACCGTAAAAGACCACAAAGGATATATTGACGTAAAAAGCAGTGGTGGCAAAGGAACTGAATTTACACTCTATTTTCCAGTCATAAGACAAGAACTGACCAGTGATAAACCTCTATTATCTATAGAAGATATTATGTCTAAAGGAGAATCCATATTAGTGGTGGACGATGTGGAAGATCAAAGGAAAATTGCTTCTGAAATGTTAACGAAACTGGGGTATTCTGTTGTCTCTGCCTCGAGTGGTGAAGAGGCTGTTGATTACATGAAGCATCATTTAGCAGATCTTCTGGTGTTGGATATGATTATGGAGCCCGGAATCGACGGGCTCGATACGTACAAAAAAATTCTCGAGATACACCCAAATCAAAAAGCAATCATCGCCAGCGGTTATTCTGAAACAGATCGTGTAAAAGAGGCGCAAAGACTGGGTGCAACATCCTACGTAAGAAAGCCATATCTGTTGGATAAAATAGGACAGGTTGTGCGAGATGAACTAAACAAATAAATTTTACCAATCGTGCTTTACTTGAAGTCGCAATTTTAACCAGACATATCCGTAAAAAGATGACAAAAATGATGACGATTAATGCCGCAGACATTTCTTTTTCTGTTCTGAAATCTATGAACCTCAAGAGCCTTAAATCATATGGGAAGACTTTTAACTTAGAACGATTTAAAAATAAATATAAAGCACTGATCACAAAAATCCAAACAGCGAGAATTGCTTTTCTCGGAGCCTTTGTTCATTGAAGTGATGAAAATGAGCATTTGGTGTTTCATACTACTCTGAGATTCACAGAATCTACATATCGCGATGTACACATTGAATTTACCAATATATTAAAAACCTACCGTAGCTTCTATGATACGATAAAGAGAACGCTTTCTAAGCTTTTACCCACAAAAAGCTTGACCCTTACCGTCATTGCATATAAATTCAGAATTTTCTTTCGAAAAGCATCCAGAGATTCTAAACAGAATCGTAAAGATAATAACCTCAATTAAGATCTACTAAATATTGCAAATAAGGCCATGGACCACATTCTTTAACGGGTTCCTGGGTTCTCGTCTTTGAAAAAAAATTATGAATACATCAAATATGAATCGTAGTGAATATTTAATGGAAAGTACCGAAGAAACGCTTCGTCTTGACTTGAAAACAGACGCTAAGATCGTTGAACAACAGGCCCTTTGGGCCGGTATAAAACCGGGGATGCGGGTTGCCGATTTGGGTTTTGGTTCCGGTAAAACAACTTTCTATCTCCATAAACTCGTTCAACCGAATGGTGAAGTCGTTGGGGTCGATATCGCTGAAGATAGAATTAACTATGCGAAAAAAAACTATAATAAAAAGGGCATCGAATACATTCTAAAGGATATCCGTGAACCCTTGGATAATTTGGGCATGTTCGATTTTATTTGGGTCCGATTTGTCCTCGAATATTATCGATCTGAAAGCTTTAATATTGTCAAAAATATATCCAGTATTTTAAAACCCGGAGGCATCATCTGCCTAATAGATCTGGACTATAACTGCCTGAACCACTTCGGGCTTTCTAAAAGGCTTAAAAGAACAATTCACGGAGTAACCAAGGCTATGGAAAAAAATGCCGATTTCGATCCTTATGTTGGAATCAAACTCTATTCTTTTCTGTATGATCTCGGCTACCAGAATATTGATGTGAGCATGGCGCCCCATCATCTGATTTTTGGAGAATTGAATAAAAGAGACGCCTTCAACTGGACCAAGAAGCTGGAAGTTGCCGTCAAAAGATTAGGGTATGACTTTAAAGAATATAATGGGGGATATGAAGAATTTTTTGAGGAATTCACGCAATTTTTTTCCGATCCCAGAAGGTTTACCTATACCCCCTTAATTTCCTGTAAGGGACGTAAAGCGCTGAATTAAAGACATTTTTAAATATTCTGGTTTTTAGGAATGTTGCCCTTTAATTAACTCATCAAGATACTTAAAATAATGATCCGTATACTGCATATTCAGTGTCCAAAGATTATATAATTTTTCATACGGTATGGAATTTTTTTCGACATAACTTACCGGATAAACAAGGACCGGTATCTCATCCTGTTCAAATTTTTTAGAGAGCTGGGAAAGCGCCGAATAAAGAATCTCTTTTGTTAACTCGCTTGAATCAACAATAATAATTTTCATATTACTGGTCAGATCAGCAAGGTTCAAGCCGACATCTGAAATATTGATGATGGCCACCGCCTTAAGTTTACCGCCTTTTTTCAACGAAAAAACATGCCTTTCTCTCTTTAGTCCAACCTGTTGATATTTCATTGAAAGTTCATCAATAGCGTCATCTTCTTTCAATTCCATGGCATCCAGCATGATTCCGCCGGATGAAAACTCGTAGAAATTTTGTAACTCAAAAAGATCTTGGGACTGAGCTTCCATCAAATCCCACGACCTATCTAGCTCCGATTCATCATTGGAGGTTTTCCGGCAATGAAAATACGCAAACGTATCGAGCGAACAGCCTTTTGGATCACCTACGTTTTTAAAAACACCTCCAAAAACACGGCTGGGAAATCGATTCTCAGGTCTGAAATAGCAAAAAGCATAATTCATCCGTATAGAGCATAAATGATGGGAATCATTTATAAACCGACCAATCTGATCCAGCACAGCGATCCCGGCTTTCAATGAAACAGATCGATCGGCAGCATGATGATGGATCAACCAGGTATTTTCATAAAAACGAATCATGGCAAGATGGCCGAGAATTCGATCCTTGTCCTGATAAATAAAATGTCTGGCGATCTTCTGATTCTGGGTATATAGTTTTTTGTAAACCGCCTTGATTTTCTCTTTATTTGCTTCGAGAAAAACATACTTTTTGGGATAAATAAAACCCGAATCAAAGAAAAAGTTCCAGAGGGCGTCCATATCTACTCTGTTACAAAAATGATAATGGTCGTCTTTTGCTTGATGGAGTAATGCTGATAGCCTGCCGTGGTCCTTAATACTCATATCTAAAATGGCTATGCCACATTTCACCCAATCGCTGTTCTCTTCTTCCCCCATGATTTGTCTATAAAGAGCCTGGGCTTTACATTTGACGTTGAAGTTGCTTGCAAAGTTCAATTCCAGTTCAGGAATGATCATGCCGGGAAGAAGGACTGCGTTACTCCTGTCTTCCTCCACGGAAAAACCGGAACCCGAAAGGTCGACAACTTTCAGGTTGGCCATTTTTTCTGTAAACGGATGCTTGAAGATAATACTTGGTGATGGAACCAGTTTCTGGCGGATGCTTCGGAACTCTTTGGGTTTAAACCTTTGGATCTGATATTTTGCCGGTTCAAGAACATAACTTCTTGTTTTGTTACCGCCGGTCTGTTTTAGTATTCTACATTCCCCTGAATAGAGAATCCCATTTTCATCGGAAAAGATCAGGTCTATCGGAATATCAGGATCAATCCATTGAAATGTCTGGGGAGGATTTGCAGTGATTTCAACACGGAAAGACGCCGTACTAAAATCGATAAGAATACCGTAAAAAGAAGCGCTGTTCTGAATTAGCTGAACCTTGATACCTTTGCATGAATGCCGTCTCATTTTCCGGGGACTGAATTCCCAACATTTTTCTGGTAAAACAAGACGAATGCTTTCTTCGTCAATATTGATCTCGTTGGATTTTACCAAGATTATCTTTTTGCCGTTGGGTATGACAACTTCTTGGAATTTATAGGATGACAACTGTTGACCAATTTTATCCGTTTCAATCCAAAGACATGTTAACTCGTCTCCAAGGCATGGTTGCGGTTTGGCCCGGTGGGAAACAGTGTGATCGTATTTGAAATGTTTGAAATTTACAAGGACGGTACCATCTTGAAAATTAATGGAATTCACTTTATTAATTACGTGTTTTTTACGAATCTCCCTTCCCATTGTGAGACGTTCCGGGTTTGAATCTGAAGGATTTAATTCGGTAAATTTGTTATCGCTATCCATGAGCTCAATGTGTTATTTCTGTAAGGGAGTTAGATGATGACTTTAGCAACTCCACGTATCCCTTGTGAATCTCTATTTGCTCAACAGGCTTATTAAAAGTTTAGACCCAGCTGCATAATTGAAAATTGCTCTGCAACCCCAGCTAAATCCAAACTATGGCTTTAATCCGAAAAGAGGCATATAAATGCACTCACTGATGCCAGTAAAATTGTTGATTTTTGATCGTAACAATCAAAATATTGTGTGTCAAGATATAATAAACTACAATATGTAGTAATATTGATGTATCAATCCTTCGGAGGAATATTCATCTTTGAATGCAAATTTCATGGCATTCGGGATGTGTTTGGCGATCCTGTCATTGCCTGACTATAAGCAAAAGCCATGCCGAACCCATAATGTCATATATCATAATAATTACCGTTAATTATAAATTTTCTAAAAGAAATATTTTAGCACTATATGTAAAACAGTTCACAAAAAACATGTAATTCATTCCACACACATGTTAACATCAGGCCATTAAGCGGTTTTTTATAATTGACTAAATTTCAGATTCCGGTAAAAATAATAAGTAAAGAATCCTGGCCCAAAGGGCCAGGCTTTGGTTTACCCTTAAAAGGGGCTGTTTCCCTGAAAGCCAGACAAGTTAAAAGTGCCTAAAGTGATCTAAAGTGCCTATTTATCCCGTATTAAACGGGGAAGTTATGGAGTCGCTTTGCTCCGCTGATTTTATATAATTGGTAGAATTCCTTAACTTTAGCTCACTTTAAACTTTAGTTCACTTCAAACTCTTCCAGCAATTCTTTTGGCAGAGCCAGAAAACTCTGATCTGGCCCAGAGGACCAGGTTTTTTATAACGAAATAAACAAGTTGCAGCAGGTATTACTGGATTCGCACATAAATGTTAAGATCAAGATATGGATGAAAAATACGAGCAGGGGATGAAAAATACGAGCAGGAATTTGTAAATATAGCGATCTTGGACAATATCGTAGAGGCACAGCTTGTCGATTCTATCCTGAATGAACACGACATCCCCCATCGGATTCGATCATTTCATGATACGGCTTATGATGGTTTGTTTCAGTTTCAAATGGGCTGGGGCGCACTCTGGGCTCCGGTTTCATCCAAAGCGGAAATTCTCGAAATATTGCATGATGTCAGATCAAAAAATTTTGATATTTGAGAACGATAAGCTCGGAGAATAAGCCATTCTACTCACCGTAAACGCTTATCAAAAGGAGGTTAGACCATGTCTGAACGCAAAACCGTTATGTCAACGGATTTTGAAGAAGCACTGAAGATTGGCCGCCCGCCCAACGTGGTAAAACTTTTTCCCAATTCAAAGGCCCTGATCGTCAGCGGAAAATTTATTGATCGGGCAATGCTCATCAAGGGTAAGGCCATCGCTATGGCGGCCAACGGCCGGAACAACTTTGTTATTCGTGGCGCTCTCCAGGCCGCCCAAAAAGCGAATGCCGCCCTCATCATAGAAATTGCCAGGTCTGAGGGTGGCGCCAGCGCGTATTGTGCGGTCAATTACTGGAATATTGCCCGACAGGTCGATGCCATCTGCAATGAATTGGGCATTACAGTTCCAGTGGCAATCCACGCCGACCACTACGGCATCAAAAATGATCAGGATGTCGATGCCGCCAAGATCGAGATTCCAACACTGTTTGAAGCAGGAATGACCTCCATTGCCATTGATGCATCCCATCTGCCCGATGATCAGAACCTGCTGGCCAACCTGGGACTGAACCCTGTTGTTCCTAAATGGGCAGGTCTTGAAACTGAGGTGGGTGAAATCAAAGGAAAAGAGGGTCTCTCAACCGTCGAAGAGGCCTTGTTTCTTATTCAAGGACTCAACGCCCATAATATTTTCCCGGATTGGATCGCCCTAAACAATGGAACAACTCACGGTATCGAGGCGAGTGGACAAGGAATACAAGTTGATTTAACCGCTGAAATTCATCAGGCCCTGGCAAAATACCAGATTTCAGGCGCACAACACGGCACATCTGGAAATAGTTCAGACAGGTTGAGAGAAATAGCGACTAAAACCAGAACAACCAAAGCAAATGTGGCCACAGCCCTGCAAATGATCTCCTGGGGTCTCGAGGTCAATGACTTCGGCAATGCCATTCTCGACAAGAATGGCAACTTCATCAAAGTTCAAGATCAGGGAGTCACCGAAGAAATATGGCAAGAAATGACTGCCTATGCCGAATCCAAAGGCATTAAGGGAGGAAATTATAAGAAACTCAACCTGCCCTTTGAAAACAAGCTGATGGGACAACCTAAAGCAGTCAGAGAAAGGATGGTCAAACGGGTTGAAGAATTCATTTATAACATGCTTGTAAATGTCTTCAACGCCAAAGACACGGCATCCCTCGCCATTAACGCCATTCTTGAGGCTGGAACATATGATCCAGGACCAAAAGCAAGCCGAATTGAAGATCCAGATGAATGGACCTCCGAAAAGATTGTCCAACGAGCAGCGACAATTGTTTCAGATAAAGGCCCTGAAGGGGATTTCGACGATTAATGATGAGGGAAAAAAAATACTGTCCGTATTGTAAAACCGGACTCGTCGAAAAGTTTTGTGAAGGGGCCCTGCGCCGTTACTGCAACCGCTGCAATGAGCCCATCTATGAAAATCCCATACCGGCCACGTGCATGGTCGTTGTGGACAACGAAGATCGGGTGTTGCTTGTGAAGCGCAGCGTAGCGCCCAAAAAAGGATTCTGGTGTCTTCCTGGTGGATTTATGGAGCTGGGTGAAACACCTGAAAAGGCGGCCTTACGAGAACTCAAGGAAGAAACCGGACTGACTGGTAAAATCGATATGCTCCTCGGTGTCTCATCCAACCCCAGCGCCCTATACCATACCGTACTTATGGTAGGCTATCTGGTTAAAAGCTATTCCGGAAGCCTTATCGCCGGCGACGACGCAAATGACACAGCTTACTTTCATTATAATGAATTACCTGAAATCGCCTTTGAAAGCCATGCAAGCTTCATCAGAATGTATTACGCAGCCTATTCTGCCTGAAATGCACCTAAATCACTTCAAATTTTCTAGTTGTCATATGAAAATACCATCTGCTAACAATTATAATTCTGGTTTGAGATTAACCGGGGGAATAGAATCCAAATGGCCAAAACAGGCTTGGTTTACGATGACATATATTTAAATCACGACACGGGACCTCATCACCCGGAAATGGCAAAAAGACTCACCGCCATTATCGAATCTCTTCGTATCACAGGGCTCTTGGAAAAGGTTCTTCATATTGTACCTGAACCTGCAAAACGGGATATTATAGCATTATGTCATGAACCGGGCTATATAGACAAATTTGAAAGAGACGTAACCAACGCATCTCCTTTTATACACACGCCGGAATGCCCTTTAAGCCCGGCTACCTTCGAAGTGGCACGTTATGCCGTTGGCGGCGTGTTAAAGGGGGTGGATGAGGTTTTGGAGGGCCGGGTTAAAAACTGTTTTTGCGCAGTAAGACCCCCAGGGCATCATGCAGAGCGATCACGGGCCATGGGGTTCTGTTACTTCAATAATGTGGCCATCGCGGCAAGGTATCTTCAAAAGCAACACGACATAGACCGGATAATGATCATAGACTGGGATGTCCATCACGGAAACGGTACTCAGCATATCTTTGAAGAAAACGCGTCAGTGTTCTACATTAGTTTGCATCAGGATCCGTCTTCCTGCTACCCCGGTACAGGATGGGCTCAAGAAACAGGAAGCGGAAAAGGAAGAGGATTTACCCTAAACTTACCCATGTCCCCCGGATCGAGTGATGAAGCGTATCTAAAGGCCATGGATCACGTCGAGCAAACCATGGATCATTTCAAACCTCAGTTTGTTTTAATCTCTGCAGGTTTTGACGCTCACATGGCCGATCCCTTGGCACATATCCGTCTTACCAAAAAAGGGTTCGAATCACTGACACGAAGCGTAAAGAACATCGCAGAATCTTACGCTAAGGGAAGGATCGTCTCCGTACTCGAGGGCGGTTACAATATGGAGGCATTAAAAGAGTCGATTGAAGCCCACCTGACGGTCCTTATGGAAGGGTAAAACTGCCGATGCACGCCTTTTAATTCTACCTAAACTGAGCGTTTAAAATAGTGACAGGGCTATAAGCCCGGAAAAACTTTTAAGGTTTTAGCAATAATCGGGTGCGAAACTTGAGTTTTGTAATAGGATAGTCCTTTGAAACAAGTCGATTTCAAATGAGCTTTAGGTATGATTAAATTTTTGACT
>Ga0209940_1000166_pt1 | contig 9277 bp, 9 predicted proteins | sample SalPonF2_B_D1_MG_FD_185726 | JGI IMG/M metagenome (GOLD analysis project Ga0209940, IMG submission 185726) | Salt pond soil microbial communities from South San Francisco under conditions of wetland restoration - Salt Pond MetaG SF2_B_D1_MG... ...
AATGAAGACTATCTTGGTGTGGTGGACGAAAATGAAACCCTAAATAAGCAAGGAAAAGAAAATGACAACGATATCCCCTGAAGAAGAGGAAAAACGAAAAAAGGCCATTTTCGATAGTATGTCCCCCAGACGCCAGAAACACATTTTAAAAAAAGGATATGAAAAATGGGCGCCCTTTCAGGAACCCAAAGATCCCATAGATATCAGAAAAGATAAAACCAAACGAACGACGCAAATGCTGGTCAGGGAATTTTTACAATCGAGGAGTTTTGAGGATTACAGTAATGCGTACAGCGGCGGCGTGTTAGAAATTTGCCTTGGAATTATCAACGATGATGAAAAGTTCAAGGGGATGTTCGATTTTTCCGTCTGGTACCATGAATTGTTAAAGCGGGAGGGGCATGAGTGACCGTTATTCCTGACGTTTTGAGACCTTTGCAAAATCTTCCTTTTCGCCCAATTTCTGCGTCAGCCTCAAATTTTAATCCTCGAAATACTCAATGTATGACGGTGGTTAAAATTTTCGTTTTCCTTGAACTTGAACAAAAATGAATATTTTTCAAAGGTCTCGTTTTAAGCAGGCTTTTTATAACGTTTTGCCCAAAATGGCGCTGTCATCAAAGAACAATCATAAAACTCCACAAGATACCCGCACAGATCGCAGATCCGATAACACCGGAAGAGTTGCATGCCATGGCATGCATGAGGAGGAAATTTTCAGGATCTTCAGACTGACCCACCAGATGAACCTCTCGGGCTGAACCGGGAACAGCGGATACGCCGGCTGCGCCCAGCAATGGATTGATCTTTTCATTAAGAAAAAAGTTCATAATTTTGGCAAAAATAACGCCGGAAGCAGTTGCGATGCTAAAAGCAACGGCACCAAGGAAGAAAATACCTACAGATTTTGGCGTTAGAAACACATCGCCCTGGGTGCTGGCGCCCACCGTTAAACCCAATAGTATGGTTGCTGTATCGATGATTGCCGTACGGGCGGTCTGAGCCAGACGTTCGGTGACGCCGCATTCTTTTAAGAAATTACCAAAAAAGAACATTCCAAGAAGCGGTATGGAAGCCGGCGCAAGGAAACAGCACAAGATAACAGCTATGCCGGGGAAGATGATACGTTCTTTCTTGGACACTTCCCGAAGTTCCGGCATACGGATGAGTCTTTCCTCGCGGCTAGTCAAAAGTCTCATGATGGGCGGCTGAATAACGGGGATCAATGCCATATAGGAATAGGCAGCTATGGCGATGGGTCCGATGAGATGGGGCGCCAGTTTGGCGGTAAGAAAAATGGATGTCGGTCCGTCGGCGCCGCCGATAATGGCAATGGATGCGGCTTCCTTGGGCAAAAAGCCCAAGGCCAGAGCGCCCAGCAGGGTAAAAAAGATTCCCATTTGAGCGGCCGCCCCCAATAGCATGAGACTCGGCCGAGCCAGTAAAGAAGAAAAATCGGTCATTGCCCCGAGGCCTAAAAAAACGATAGAAGGATAGAGGCCCGTGGTCACGCCGAAATACAAATAGTGAAGTACACTGTTGCTTTCATAGATACCGAGCCCGAATCCCTTAAAAAAAGGAACATTCCCCACTAAAATACCAAAGCCGATGGGAACAAGAAGAAGCGGCTCGTATTTTTTCGCGGTTCCAAGATATAAAAATACAGTGCCGATCACGATCATGATAACATTTCGATAGTCGGCCAGATAATACCCGGTATTTGTTAAAAATTGAAATAGCAGATCCATGCATTAACCTTTAATCGTTGTCAGTAGTTTTATCCTCTATGGGTAAATTCCAGCTGAATACACCTTCACCGTGGGGAGTTAATATTTTGGCATCACGAAAGGCTGTAAACGTTATATGTGGGTGTGGAAAATTGCTTTCCTTGGCAATTTTATAAAGATCGGAAAGATAAAAAGTATCACCAATTTCTTCGAGCAAAGGGCTATAAAGAAGGGCGATTTCATTAAGGTCCGAGGGAAATTCTTTGGGCAAACTTGAATCCGGCTGTTCTTCGGGCGCGTCGTTTTCCTGTATTTGGTTGTTGTTTCGGAAGCTGGCATATTTATTTTCAAAGAACAGCAGTATCCTGTGAATTTGAGAAATTGCGGTGGATAGAACAACCAGTCCGGAAAAGACGATCAAAGCGCCGGCAATGGACATTGCCCAGCCGTTATGAACCGATATTGCATGAAAGCCGTACAATTGATATCTCTCCTTGTTCAAAGAAAAAAAGACGTATTAACCTACTTCACACGTTCGAAAATATTCAAAACCGTTGCAACCCATTAGAAGATTTGTCCATCGCTTTTAATAGGTTACCATGCACATGAAGGACAACTCTTTTTCGATCATACATCTTTAAAAAAGTCAACACTAAAGCGTTTTTTGCCCGATCATCGCTTACCATAAAAAAACAATTAAAGTTTTTAGCAAAAATACCGATGAAAATTCATCAAAGATATACTTGTCTGTTGAAAAACACATCCTCTGAGGGGCGGAAGTGTAGGGCTTCCAAACGATCACCTGTTAGATGGGGACAAGCTAATCGGACGACCAATCCCATGCATTTAAATCGCGCTTGTCCTTAATAATCTCATCTTTTCAATAGGATAGAAAAATATTATGAATGTTGAAGATAATAGAGGGAGATTTTTAGCGATAGTTCTATCTGTTTTTGTGTTGATCGTTATATGTGTTACGGCTTTTATTTATCATAATGAAAAAATGAATTTCCAAAACATATCCATGTTAAGACAAAAAAAGGATAAAGGTGGATTAAAATATCTAAAATGCCAACTTATGTCGAATCTCGGCACTCAAAATTATTTGATGTTGGAAATGGCCATTCCTTATGAAAATAAAACACAATATGCGGATTTGAATCAAAAAATAGACAGAATAAAGAGTGACATGTTGACGAACATTGACCAAGAGGAAATGAACAAATGGGTTGAGGAAAGAGATTACGTTGCAATAAAAGGCGAACTTCTAAAAGTTATCAATAAACATACAAAAAAACCAATTGAACATATCTATTTCGATTCATTTCTTTATCAGTAATTAAAAATCCGGAACCCAGAGCTTTTTTTCATATTCCGGGTTCCGGACGTTATTGCTATTTTTTCATCTGTTGGTTGAAGATCGCTTCTGCTTTGTTGGCCATATCTTCAGCCTTTTGTGCCGAGGCAGCAGCAGCGTCCGCTGCATTTTCAGCACGTACAGCGGCCGCATCTGCTTGTTTGGCCTGCTGAGAGCTATCTTGGGCCAATGCTTTGGCGTCCTTGGCATCTTGGCTGGCCTGTTGAACTTGTTTCTCCAGCTTTGTCATTTGATCGGTGGTTGCACAGCTCATGAGTGTAAAAGCCAGCGCTAACGATAAAAACAGACCCATCACCAAAATTACGTTTCTACGTATCTTCATTGAATTGCCTCCTCCCAATTTAGTGTTTTTTTCAAAAAAACGAATGTCATCATTAATCTGACGCCTTAACAGCGAGCGTATCATCACCTCCTTTCGTAAGAAAACCCACACGAACCGGAAGTCCGCTTTGTTTCTCAAGCGTATCTTTGACCAATGAAACCGAAATACTACTCAAAATATCTAGCTCATGTAATCGACGCAAGGCCTGTTCTTGCATATCGGGAATTTTGTGGTAAATATCCGGATGAACCTCCATGAATATATTTTGATCCTGGATTCCTATTTTGACGGTTTCATAAACGATTTCAACAGGCGTGTTTACATAAACCTTTTCAAAAAGCAAAGCAATATGTTCCGGATACAGGCGGATGCATCCGTGACTGACCAGTTTTCCGATACCCCAAGGAGAATTTGTGCCGTGAATACCGTATCCGGTCAGCGATAGGCCTATCCAGTATTTTCCTAAGGGATTGTTCGGCCCGGGAGGAATCGTAACGGCACCGTATTTCTCTCTCAGGGACTCTGGGATCAACCATGTGGGGTCGACCTTTCGGTGAATGACGTGACCCACAGCCACGGGGGTTTCCCATCCGATATCTCCAATTCCCACCGGATATGTTGTAACCATCCCGGTTTTCGGATTAAAATGATAGAGTCTCAATTCCGGCAGATTGATAACCAGCCCGTACAATTTAGTAGACGGTAAGATCCATTGGGTTGGTATGACAAGATTTTGTCCGGGGCTGGGTATCCATGGATCCATTTTTGGGTAAAGGAGCGAGAGCTCATTATAACCCAAGCCGAAATTGCGCACAATGTCCAAGAGGGTCTCTTTGGGTACGACAATGTGGTGTTTCATGGATCCCACCACGGTTTTGTTATTACTATAGCTGAAACTATCGGCAATTGCTTTTTGGGTGCCGATGATTAAGACGATGCTCAGCATAAAACAGCAAATTTTTTTAATATGGATGGTTTTGATCATTGGAGTTGTGACTTTTGGCGTGTCAAATACACGTTAACACCCTTCTAACGAAAAGGCTCAGCTGGATATGAATGAATTTTTATGCTGAATCCCCAATATCACAAGTGAAAAAGAATGGCAAATGCTCTATAAGTTCTTAAATGGTTCTTTATTTTGCCTTGAAAAACATAGTCCTTTGAGCCCGCTTAGAATTTTTCGGCCCTGCTTAGAGAATCGCTGCAAGGGTTTGAAGTGAACCAATTCGCCACAGTGCATCAGCGGAGAAGAGTTAAAAGTGATCTAAAGTTAAGGCGTTATGTCAATTATATGAAAACATCGGGACGAAGCGGCACCATAACTTTAGACACTTTTAACTTGTACGGCTTTAAGTAAAACAGTCCCTTTCATGGGCAAACCAAAGTCTGGTCCTTCCGCGCGCGGCGGGATTTTCAATGGGCCAGCCTGTCCCGCATTGCGGGGGATTCTTTACTCAGCCCATTTTTTTTCCGATGGTGTTAAGTTCCCATGAGCGAACTCCCACCGCTTATCGAGAAAATAAAGAATCGGAACCGTCATTCTTGAAAAAAAGAGGGAGGCAACCTCTCCTGCCATAAGGGATATGGCAAGGCCCTGAAAAATGGGATCGAACAGAATGACCGAAGCACCGACCACCACGGCAGCGGCGGTCAACATCATGGGCCGAAAGCGCACGGCGCCGGCATCAATGACGGCAAGATCAAGGGGCATTCCTTCTTTCAAACGCAATTCTATAAAATCGACCAGGATGATGGAGTTTCTTACCACAATTCCGGCACCTGCGATAAATCCGATCATGGAGGTCGCTGAAAAAAAAGCGCCAAGAGCCCAATGCGCAGGCAGGATGCCAATCAGAGAAAAAGGGATGGCAACCATAATGACCAGCGGTGTACTGAAAGATTGGAACCATCCCACAACCAGTACAAATATCAATACCAGGACCACAGCAAATGCAATTCCAAGATCCCGGAAAACTTCGTAGGTGATGTGCCATTCACCGTCCCATTTCATTTCATATTTCCGGTCGCTGGAAGGAATATTAGCGGTATGTTGGGTAATTTGGTATCCTTCGGGCAGTTGGATGGCGTCGATCTTTTTTTTCATTTCCAAGATGGCATATACGGGGCTTTCCTTGACACCGGCCACATCCCCGATAACATATACCACCGGCATGAGATTTTTATGATAAATACTCTGATCCACGGGGATGTTAAGGACGTTGATCAGTGTAGAGATCGGTACCAGGCCACCGTCGGCTGAAGCAAGTTTCAGCAGTTTAAGACGCTGAATTCCGGCACGGGCGGATAACGGAAGGCGCATCAGTATGGGCACATCTTCTTTTTCCCTGGGCTGATGAAGCAGCCCCGCCTGTTGTCCTTTAAGTGCCATCTCGAGGGTACGGTTAATCCGGGCCACACTGATCCCGTGAAGGGCGGCTTTCTCGCTGTCAACCTCAATTTTATAGCGGGGTTGGGTTTCTTCCATGTACCAGTCCACATCGACCACACCGGGCGTTTCTTTAAAAATGTTCATGATGTCGGCAGCAATTTGCTTTTGGCGATGGTAATCAGGGCCGTAGATTTCAGCCACCAAAGTGGATAAAACCGGTGGACCGGGCGGGACTTCAGCCATCTTAACCCTTGCATGGTAACGGTCGGCTATGGATTTTAACGCCGGACGGACGCGTTTGGCGATATCATGACTCTGATTTTTTCGATGTCCTTTCTCTGCCAGATTAACCTGAATGTCTGCTTGGTGAGCACTGCTTCGCAGATAATAATGGCGCACCAAGCCGTTAAAATTAAACGGCGCCGAGGTGCCCACATAGAGCTGATAATCGGTGACTTCATTAACGGTTTTGAGATAATCCCCCATTTCCATAACAGCAGCTGATGTTTCTTCCAATGTGGCGCTCTCCGGCATGTCGAGAATAACCTGAAATTCACTTTTGTTGTCAAATGGGAGCATTTTGACCCGAACCCATCCGACACCCACCATAGCGCATGAAATCAGGAGAAGAACAATGACGCTGATCAGAAAAATCCATCGCCAGAATCGATTTTCAATCAAAGGAGTCATTATTCGTCGATAAAGCCGTGTGCTCCAGTCTTCTTCCCCGTGTTCACCGGCTGTCGCTGTTGGTTTGTGCTTTATCAATCGCATGGAAGCCCATGGCGTAACAATAAACGCGACAATCAATGAAAAGATCATAGCGGCGGATGCTCCCACCGGAATGGGTCTCATGTAAGGCCCCATGAGTCCGCCGACAAATGCCATTGGTAAAATAGCGCTGATGACGGCTAATGTTGCTAAAATGGTGGGATTACCGACTTCGTCCACTGCTTCGACGGCCACCGTGACCCTGGAACGCTCTTGATTTTGCGGAAGCCGGAAGTGACGAACGATATTCTCTACGATCACGATGGCGTCATCCACAAGGATTCCGATGGAAAATATCAGTGCAAAAAGGGTGATCCGGTTCAAGGTATACCCGTACAGAAAAAAAACTGCCATGGTCAGAGCGAGTGTCACGGGAATGGCAATGGCAACGACGCCGGATTCACGGTGTCCCAAGACAAACCATATCAAAATCGTGACGGAAACAATGGCGATCATCATGTGAAAGAGCAATTCATTCGATTTTTCTTTGGCCGTGTCCCCATAGTTTCGGGTGACGGAGACATGAATATTGTCAGGGATGACGCTGCCCGTTGCACGGTGAATTCGTTCCAGCACGCGATGGGATACAGTGACGGCATTGGCCCCTTTTCGTTTGGAAACGGTGAGGGTGACGGCAGGGAAAACCCCTTTTGGGGGCATATGGTCGGCGGTGTTTTTTTCTACAGCGGCCGGACCGGTACCGAAAAAAACATACTGATTCGGTTCTTCCGGGCCGTCAATGACGTCTGCAACATCCCGAAGATAAACGGGTTTACCGTTGCGCACCCCTGCGACTACACTTTTGACATCCTCTATCGTTTTTAAAAAGCCGCCCGTGTGAACCAATACCTGGCCGTTGATGGAAGGATAGGTGCCGGTTTCAGATTCCTGGTTTGCAGCGGTGACGGACATGGCAACCCCTTCAAGGTCAAGGCCGTAAGCCGCCAGCCGAATCGGATCAAACCGAACTTGAACCTGTCGCCGTTCGCCGCCGATAAGGGTGGTCATGGCAACATTGTTTTCGCGTTTGACCATATTTTCGACTTCTGCTGCCACACGTCGCAATGTGTAATGATCGAACCCTTCCCCCCAAAATGTCAGCGATAGAATCGGAACGTCGTCAATATATCGCGGTTTAATGAGCGGCGGTGTAACAGACCAGGGAATGAGATCATAGTTTGCCATGAGCTTCGACTGGAGCCGAACGATGGATTTTTCCTCATCCTGTCCCACGTAAAAGCGGACCACCGCCATGGACATACCCGGGCTGGATGTTGAATATACATATTCAACGCCCGGAATTTCCCACAACAGTTTTTCCATGGGGCTTGTAACTCGTTCTTCGACTTCTTTGGCGCTGGCACCGGGCATTTTTACAAAGATGTCGATCATGGGAACGATAATCTGGGGTTCTTCTTCCCTGGGAAGAGCGATGACCGATGCGATGCCCAGCAAGATGGCAGCGATAATAAACAGAGGGGTCAATTTGGAATCGATAAAAAACTGTGCAATTTTGCCGGCGGCACCTGTTTTTTGCGTCATGAATCAATCTCCACTTTCATGCCGTTGATTAGAGTTGGTGGAGGAGCGGTTATGTAGCGATTCCCTTGCTTGATGCCTGATAAGACTTCTATGGACTCGCCGAATGTTCTGCCGGTTCGAATGAGTCGAAATTTGGCGGTTTGCGTATCATCTACAACATAAATGCCGGTCAACTGTCCGGAATGAATCACGGCGGTTAAAGGAATTAAAAGCAAGCCGCTTTCGCCCACCGGTATTGAAACCCGTGCGAACATGCCGGATCGAAGTCTTGGGTCAACCGGCAGCTTAACCTTGATTAAAAATGAACGGCTCTTTGCATCAGCGGCTGGAAAAATTTCCTGTACGCTTCCTGTGAACGTTTTGTTGTTGAGCGCGGAAACAGTGACCGCCACTTCTTGGTCTAAGCCAACGGTATGGATATACTGTTCGGGCAGCGCCAGGTCAACGACATAACTATCTGTATTTTCGATTGAAAACATGGCTTTTCCTGGTGAGGCAAGGTCTCCTACATCAACCATTTTTTCCCGAATGGTTCCGTCATAGGGTGATACGATAATGGCATCATTGGCACCTGCAGCCGCCGATGATAAACTTGCTTCGGCCTGTTTGACGCGCTGTTTTGCGGCCGCCAGTCCAGCCTGGGCCTGTTGGTATCTGGATTTGATCTCATCAAACTCCTGGGGACTGGCAGACTCGTCTTTCATCAGGTTCTGGTATCGGGCATAGGTGGCTCTCGCGAGTTCTGCGCCTGCGCTGGCCGCGATTTCTGCTCGTCGGGCTTCAGCAAGGGCAGCTTTTGTTTGACGAAGCATTGCTGAGACCTGCCGGTCGTCGATGTTTGAAAGTCGATCACCCTTTTTGACCTTGTCTCCTTCCCGGACAAAAACCTCTTTTACGGTTCCCATAAGTTTGCCGGAAATCGTGCTGACGGTTTTGGCGCTGACGGTTCCTACGGATTCGTAAATGGATGGTTGACGGATAAGTTTAGCAGAGACGACGGTTGCCTTTACACGCTCTTTTTGAGACGCTTTAACATTTCCCGGTTCTATTTTTTCCCCGCAACCCATCAAGAGAACGACCAAGGTAAATATTATGAAATAAAAGAATCGTTTGTTTTTCTGCATGATGGACTCCATTTTGATATGTTA
>Ga0209940_1000167_pt1 | contig 9254 bp, 7 predicted proteins | sample SalPonF2_B_D1_MG_FD_185726 | JGI IMG/M metagenome (GOLD analysis project Ga0209940, IMG submission 185726) | Salt pond soil microbial communities from South San Francisco under conditions of wetland restoration - Salt Pond MetaG SF2_B_D1_MG... ...
AATTCTTCTCCCAGGACGCCCTGCCCGTACCCAGATCCATGGCCCCGACGTTGGAAACGATGATGTCCAGGCCACCGAGCTGCTCCGCGGACCTCACAACCCAGTCCTTGAACTCGGCGTCTCTTGTGACATCGACGACCGCACCGTAGGCGTTAACGCCATTGGCCTGCAATGACTCAACCGCAGCGGCAACCTCCGCTTCCTTTCGCGCGCAGATACTCAGGTTGCAGCCTTCGCCGGCCAGTGTCTCGGCGATTGCCCGGCCCATGCCGCGCGTGCCGCCGGTGATCAATGCGCGCTTGCCTTTGAGTTTCAGGTCCATCTTCTACCTCCCGCTATTTAATCGTTGAAAATCATCGCGCCGTCCATCCGCCGTCAACCGACAGGGCCGCCCCGGTCAGCGAGGCCGCCTCATCGCTGCACAAGAACGCCGCGAGTCCGCCAATCTCCTCGGTTTTCACAAACCGCTTCGTTGCCATCTCGGAAAGCATGACATCGCGGACCACATCCTCTTCTGACATATGGTGCGCACGGGCAGTATCCGGTATCTGCTTCTCGACGAGGGGCGTCAATACATATCCCGGGCAAATGGCGTTGCAGGTAATTCCCGCTTCGGCGGTCTCCAGAGCCACGGTTTTCGTCAACCCGACCAGGCCGTGCTTGGCGCTGACATAGGCCGCTTTGTCGGGCGAAGCGCGCAGACCGTGGGCCGAGGATATATTGATGATTCGACCCCATTGCTGCTGGCGCATGTGAGGTAGAACGGCCCGCGTGGTATGGAAAGCAGCGCTGAGAATAATGGCCAGGATCGCATCCCATTTCTCGGTGGGAAACTCCTCGAGCGGCGCAACGAACTGAATCCCCGCGTTATTGACAAGCACGTCAATCCCACTGGATTTCTTGATGGCGTTGGCCATTAAACGTTCGATCTGTTTGGGATCAGACATGTCCGCAGGCAGGTAGGACACAGTCACGCCGTGCTTATCCGCCAGTTCCTGCCGCAACGGTTCCTGGTCGGCCTCGGGGCGACGCCCGTTGAGGACAATATTGAAGCCATCGGCGGCGAGTGCATGGGAAATCGCCAAGCCAATCCCGCTGGTCGAACCGGTGATCAAAGCCGTGCGGTGCGTTTTTGATGAAGTTTCCATTCGTCTTCTCCTCCTCGTTTAACTTGTCCATATCGCTGCCGATGATGCTTTTACCCTGCAGTATACGACTCTTCGCCTTCGAAGACGGTTTTGAGCACCTTGACCTCGTTGATCTTGTCCTGCCCTCCCGCTTCCACCAGGTCGAAAAGGTTCTCGTTCAACACCGCCATGTCGGCGTATTTGCCTACCACGAGCGAGCCGCGCTCGCGCTCGTGCTGCATGAGCCTGGCGCCGTTGATGGTGAGCATCCGCAGTGCCGCAGGCAGGTCGATGGCCTGATCCGGTGCATAGGCCTCACCAGACTTGTAAGAACCAAAGGCTTTGCCCCAGGGGTTCTTGCGGGTCAGCAGCGCCTCCAGGCTTGCCATCACGCTGTAATCACGCCCGGATGCTCCCCAGTCGCTGCCGAATGCAAGCTCGAGCCCGCTGTCCATGATGCGTTTGACGGGCCAGCCTGTTTCGTTCAGTTCTTTGCCGAGGGTGACCCCGCAGGCGTGGGAGGTCACGCCTGGGAACCAGACGTCAGGTGACATCTCGGCAGTGATGCCAAGCCGGCGCATCCTGGCCAAGTCCTCGTTGGATACCCATGAAAGGTGAGAGAGGTGGTGTTTGACCGGATTATGAGGGTTTTTTGCCCGGATCTGCTCAAAGACATCCAGCACTTGTCGAGTGGTTCCATCTCCGACCGAGTGAACATGAATCCTCAGACCGCGCAGATCATAGGCGCGCATGGTCTCCTGTACATCTTTTGACCAGGTTACCGCGCCGTAGAAAGGTGGCTTTTTGCCGTGCAAGTCTCCCTGGTAGGGCTCGAGCATCAAAGAGGTGAGGCCGGGAGGGGTCCCGTCTGCCCAGAACTTGACGTTCATCGCATCGATGAGATGGGAGTTGTACTTTTGGACCGTCTCGACAAAGGGTTGGGCGTTCGTCTCCCATGTGCCGTCGCCGTGGCGCCCCTCGGTGAACATGCCGACAGTGAGCATGACCTTGAGGTTAAGATTTCCCGCCTCTTCCAGTGCCCTGTAGGACTCATGAATCGGCTCCCGCCCCGCCATATCCCCGATGGCCGTCACCCCGTTGGCGCGCACGACATCCAGGGCCATGGGGATACACTTCTTGTAGACTTCGAGCGGTGGCCCGGGCAGTTTAGCGCCGACCATCGCCGACGCGTTGTCCGAAAGATATCCGGTCGGTTCTCCATCTTCGCCCTTCTCAATAAAGCCACCGAACGGGGATGGGGTGTCCTTGGTAATGCCGGCAAGTTCCAAGGCCTTCTTGCTGGCCGCCGCGTTGTGGCCGGTCGTATCCTTGAGCCACACGGGCCGACCCGGCGCAACCTTCTCGATCATCGCCGCCGTCAGGCGGCCACCCTCGAAGTTGGCGCCATTCCATACACTGCCGGCAATCCAGCCGTCCGGGTGCTTCTTGGCGTACTCGGCGATCTTGTTGAGAACTTGTTCCTGGGTGTCCGAGGGTGAGAGCGACAGTCTGTCCGCCACCTTGTCACGATAGATGAAGTGCGGGTGGAGGTGGCAATCGTGTAAACCGGGGAGAACAAAAGCGCCCTTGAGATCGACCAGCCTGGTCTTCTTGCCGACTAAACCATTGACAAGGTCATTGCCACCGATCGCGACTATTCGCCCACCGCTGACCGCGATGGCCTCCGCCCAGGGTTGTTGCGGATTGATGGTATAGATGCGGGCGTTGCGATAAACGATATCCGCGGGTTGTTTTGATGCGGCAAACAGACTGGAGACTACGCCCCCTCCTGCGAATATCGAAACAGACAGCGCTCCAGACTGATAGAGAAATGCTCTACGGGATATTAACCTTTTAAGATTCATTTCTTTTCTCCTTAGCATTCTCTTTGTTCTTAGTAGCATTGGCTGACTGGACCAAAACGCCTTGGGGTTAACCGTTGTTTGAGAACCTTTCAGCGGTTTTCCGACGGCGGTAATGTTCAAGACCCTGCGCAGGGCAATGCACACGGACCCCTACTTGGCCTGTTGTGCGTTCAGCAACTCCGGAGCGAGCTTCTTCACCAGCCGCAAGACCGGGGATTGTGATTCGTCCCCGGTGCCGATGCATGCATCGAACGCCGACTGCAATCTCTCGGGATCGATGCCATCCCGCCCGCCGATGAGGACGATCTCCGTACGCGGCGCCTCGCCGTCCCAGCGGCCTGTCTCCTCGAAATGATGGCGCTTGCCCACCATCTGGAGGACGTATCGGTTAAGCGGCAGCTCCTCGATCTGAATGACGCCCTTGCAGCGGTAGACCGTTTCGGGCAACGCCTTCATCGTCTCCCGCAGTCTGGGCAAAGACAGGGCTTGGTCGCTCCGCCAACTCCAGGTGGCGAACCCATGGTTGCGGGGGTGTCCTCCGTGTCGAGGTTCTAAGCGGCTGTGATGCCGTGTTTCGCGGCCGCCCTCGAAAACCAGCTCAAGCGGCACCCGCCCCTGGACGGTCTCGATAATCCGTGAGCCAGGTGTGACGAGCTGCACCAACTGCTTGACGCGGGCCAGGTGGTCCGCGCTGACCAGGTCGGTCTTGTTGAGCACCACGACATCTGCAACCCCGATCTGTCCGCGCGCTAATTGGGACATCTCCCCCTCCAGTCTCGGCAACTGCTCGGCGTCGACCACCGACAGGAGACTGCTGAAGGAGAAGACGTGCACGAGCTGCGTCTCGAGAAAGGAATTCAGGACCGGAACCGGATCGGAGACACCGCTCAGCTCGACGAACAGGTGCTCGGGCGGCTCGGGCCTCCCCAGCAGCCCGAGGCAGGCCCCGATCAGGTCGTCGCGAATGGTGCAGCAGACGCAGCCATTGGCCAGCTCGACGGTGTCGTTTTCGACCCCGACAATGAGCTTGGCGTCAATATTGATCGCGCCGAAGTCGTTGACCAACACCGCGGCGCGCACGCCGTGGTCGCCGATCAGGATGTGGTTGAGCAGCGTTGTCTTTCCGGCGCCGAGAAACCCGGCGATCAGGGTGACGGGTATCTTCGAGCGACTCGAGCCGTCTACTGCCACGGCGTCATCCTGCTTGATGACTTCTCCCATCAGGCGACCTTACCCGTGCCGTGAATCGGCTTACCGGGGAAGACATCGTCCACCGTATCGGAATCTTTGATCACGATCGTTCCATTAACCAACACGTATGGAATCCCGGTCGACGGAAGTCCGCCATCCTTCATCGTGGCGTTGTCCTGGACCGTTTCAGGATCAAAGATCGTGATGTCCGCATCCTTGCCCTCCTGAATGCGCCCCTTGTCCGCCATTTGCGGAACGCCGTTGTCCTCCATATATTTTGCGATCATGTAGGTCATCTTCGAAACGGCGAGTGAGAGCGGGATGTCAAGCTTCTTCTCCCGCGTCCAGGCGAGGATTCGTGCGTGTGTACCGGCGCCGCGCGGGTGGCCGTTGACCGTATCGCAGGGATGGTCCCAGTCGAGGACGATCTCGCCCGTCTCGCGATCGGTCCAGACAAAGCCATCGCTGCCGACGACAGAGGAGGGATGCTCCAGCCCCTTGACGACGTCCTCTTCAAGGGCGTTGTAGAACATGATCGGTGTAAAGGGGGCCGTTTCCCTGAGATGCTCGTAGCTTTCCTTCGTCAGGGGCTCCAGGTTCGAGATCTGGATGATGTCCTTGTAGGTCCGCCCCATGTTGCGACCGTAGTTTTCCGGGTAAAGGTAGGGTGCCAATATGTCGCTGGCGCCGTAGTCGTACGGGTAGATCTCGCCGATCACCTGAATTCCCTTCTCGCGGGCCGCGTCGAAGAGCTCGAGCGCGGCCTTCGTATCCCGCAAGGCCTGGGCCGACATATGCTGGAGAACCACACCGCCACCGTAGATCTCCTGCGGCGCCATCATCTCGAAGAAGGCCAACAGGCCGCTCGTGGGCGGCATCTGGCTGGAGAAACGGGAGTGCACATAGGTCGACTGGCCATACTTGCCGGCCAGCTTCTGGCAGATCGCGGATTCCTGCTGTGAGCAGCCGTCCACCATGTAGCCGACGGCGTGGCCGACACCGACCGATCCCTGTTGCAGCCCTTCCTCCATCATCTTTTCGAACTGCTCGATCTGCTCCGCGGTCGAAGGCTGCTGGGACCACTTCATCGAGGTGTGGGCCTTTTCGGGAGACACCATGTCCAAAACGAAATTGCCGTGGAACATCTCCGTGAGGTCCGGGTTGAGAATGAACTCCCGGACCGCGACCGAGCTGACGGAGCCCCCGTAGTTGCTCCGCGACTTGCCATCCAGTCCCTCGTACCATTCCTTCACTGGATAGACGCCGAGCTCAAGCTCCATGGGCGTCGTGACTCCGTCGCGCAGCGCCAGCTTCTGGCCGAACGGATAGCCGGCATTGTGATTGTGCATATCGATGAAGCCCGGGCACACGACGTGCCCGGTGGCATCGATGGTCTCCTTGCCCTGGATCGCCTTCTCGGTGACCACGGCGATCTTGCCGTCGTTGATGCCGACGTTTCGCACCGCGTCGAGCTCTGTTTCCGGATCAATAACGCGTCCACCAGTAATCACGATGTCATACTCAGCCATGTTCTTTTCCTTTCGTTGGGTTATGGGTAAAAACGGCACACTAATCAGTAAACAGCGTCTTCAAATCGACTTCCCGCCATTCCGTTTTCTGAGGGATCTTTAACCACACCTTAAGTTCGCTCAGGTCAGTGACAATTTGATGAACGGTGATGTCTGCATCGAACTTCTTCGGTTTGGTACAGCCACCATTCTCTTTAAACGTCCCGTCATCGTTAAACAGATGGTTATCGAATATTTCCATCGCCTTGTTGGCGTCGATCCTACCGTGCGATTCGGCCAGACGGGCATTGAGGTTGTCGAACCGTCTCAGGGAATTGCTCACGGTTTCTCGCTTATGGATGCCCCAGTCGGGGTTCATGTAGCTGTTCACGATTGCCATGGTGTCGCCGTCGGCATTACGGCGGCGGCTGTCGGAAGTCGGGCACTCGAAGCTGAACCCATTGGGCGTGGAATCCGCCACAGTAAAGATCCAGGAGGCGTCATTGCGCAGGGTGTTCAATCGATTGCTGACCGCCTCGGCATGGTCGCACTCCACCATAAGGTCGATGAACGCATTCAATATGGATGCTCGTTCGGTGAATACGACGTTGCCACCCATTGAGGTACCATCGTGGGTGTCCATGTACACGCCCTTTTCATTGACCATGCTTGATGCCAGCAGATAACCGGGCCAGCCCAGGTTTGCGATCGCATTCGAGCCATCGGTCGGATTCCAGACAGTCAGGTACAGGGGGAATGGCAGGAAGGCCTCGCCCCAGTCCAGGTTCCGCGCTGTAATCATGCCGCCGTGGGGCGTGGCATCTCCCGAGGCAAGAATGCTGGAACAGCCCGCCATGGTATGGAGCTTCGCCTGGTAGATCGTCATGACGAAGCTCTGGTTCAGCACGGACACTTTGTCCGTGGACCAGCCCACTACATCAGCGATTCCACGAATCATTTCCTTCATTCGGTGCGATGATGCATCAAAGGTCCTGCGACCGAAAAGCGCCTCGGCTTCGGACTGCGTGGGCAGTTTTTTGTCGATCTGCGGCTGAACAACAGCGTCCCAGACTTGCTGCATCCCTTTTTGGGTAAATGCGCCATACTGCCGTCCCATTTCGCGCCAGCTGCCCTGGAGCTGCAGCACCTGGATCACGTCATCGCCGGTATTGAACATCTTTCCATTACCGGATTCTTTAATCAGAGTGAGTTCATTTGTGACCATTTTCTTGTCTCCTTCTTATCTAGCCATTAAGTTGCTCTTGGTCTGTTCGCTACCACTTAACAATCCCCTTGGTGACTTTAATGCAACCAACTAGCGTTGAACCGCCATAGTCCTTGGTCAGTCGTAATAGGGTTTTATGAAACCCTTCGTTAGGAAAAGTAGTTCTCACTTCGTCAATCACTGCTTTGTCGATCCCTTTGCGCGTCAGTCCCATGGTAAAATCAACCCAATCGGCTTTACGACAAGCCTCAATGACCTTTTGATTCGGCCCCTTGTAAGGGGTAATCTTATGGTGCCACTGGATAATGTTGCGCAGCAGTTCTGGATCAAACCCCCAGCCGTACTTTTCGTTATCAGCGATGGCCACTGTCTCTGAGGGTTCCAAATACGCCAGTTCATGATCCGTCCAAAGCCCGATATCATGATAGACAAAGGCGGTTTCAACCAATTGCTCATACTCAGGAGCCTGGTTAAGCAGATGCATCGCGAAAGTGATGTTGCGGTAGACATGATTGCGATAACCAGGAAAGTCTTTACCGATCTGCGTTTCATAACGAGCTAACAACTCATCAACGAGCGGTCGTTGTAAATTGATTTCAATCTTCGACATGTATTTCCCCCTTCGGCGAAATAGCACCATATAAGTCAAACCGATGTTCAAGCCCGTGCGGTGCGCTTTTGATACAGCTTTCACTCGTATCCGCCTACCTCACCTTAATTCACTTTCGCGCCGGGTTCGATCAACGTCGGTGGTTCCGTCGGTTGGAACTAGGGTAAAGAGGACACGTTATTCGGTGAACATCTCCTTCAGATTCACTTCCCGCCATTCCGTTTTCTGAGGGATCTTTAACCACACCTTAAGTTCGCTCAAATCGGTGACGATCTGATGAACGGTGATGTCCGCATCGAACTTCTTGGGTTTGGTTGCGCCGCCATTCTTTTTGAACGTTCCATCGTCGTTAAACAGATGGTTATCGAATATGTCCATCGCCTTGTTGGCGTCGATCTTGCCATGCGACTCGGCCAAACGGGCATTGAGGTTGTCGAATCGCTTCAGAGAATGGCTCAGGGTTTCCCGCTTGTGGATGCCCCAATCTTCCAACATGTAAGTGTTCACGATCGCCATAGTGTCACCGTCGGGGTTGCGCCGGCGATTGTCGAAATTCGGAGCTTCGACGCTGAATCCGTTCGGTGAGGAATCCGCGACCGTCCAGATCCACGATAGGTCGTTGCGTTGGCTGTTAAATCGATTGCTGACCGCCTCGGCATGATCAGACTCGACCAACATATCGAACACGGCATTCACAAATGAGGCTCGATCGATATACACAATGTTGCCGCCCATCGATGTGCCGTCGTGGAGATCCGCATACACGCCCTTTTCGTTGACCGCGCTCGCAGCGAACAGCATCCCTGGCCAGTTGAGGTTCGCCAACGCATTCGAACCATCGGTCGGATTCCAAACAGTCAGATAAAGGGGAAACGGCAGGAAAGACTCACCCCAGTCCAGGTTCCGCGCCGTGATCATGCCACCATGAGGCGTGGCCTTCCCCCAAGCAAGAATACTGGAGCAGCCGGCAAAGGAGTGGAGTTTAGCCTGGTAGACAGACATCATCACAGATTGGTTCAACAGGGAAACTTTGTCCGTGGACCAGCCAACCGCATCAGCGACGCCCCGAATGATTTCCTTCATTCGGTGCGATGATGCATCGAAGGTCCTGCGTCCAAAGAGTTCCTCGGCTTCGGACTGCGTGGTCAGTTTTTTGTCGATTTGCGGCTGGATGACAGCGTCCCAGACTTGCTGCATCCCCTTCTTTGTAAGCGACCCGTACTGCTGGCCCATTTCGAACCAGCTGCCCCTGAGCTGCAACACCTGGATTGTGTCGTCGCCAGTATTGAACATTTTGCCGCCCTTGGCCTCTTGAATCAGTTCCAAAGTATTGCTCGTATCTGCCGCATAAGCGGATGAACAAACGAAAAAGAACACCAGCAGCAACAAGGCCCTAGTGATAATTGATTGTGAATTCAATATGACTGACTCCTCTTATCTAACTACGTTAAACTTACGCTCTATAAGGTTGTTTTCGTTTTGCAATTTTTCTCTTCACCCGTATGTGAATGGCCAGACCGAAGGTTATTTAAACCAAGCGACAAAGGGGTTCGAGATGACCGGGGTGGCTGTGAATTTGAACAGCCACTCGGGACCGAACGCATCGGGTTGCTCGACGAAATACTGCACCTGGAACTGGTACTTGATGGGAATTGAGCCCACCTTGGTTGTTTTGGCGACCCCTATCCCGAGCGGCAAGGTCAGCGCCTGATCACTATCTGCCTCCCA
>Ga0209940_1000171_pt1 | contig 9071 bp, 6 predicted proteins | sample SalPonF2_B_D1_MG_FD_185726 | JGI IMG/M metagenome (GOLD analysis project Ga0209940, IMG submission 185726) | Salt pond soil microbial communities from South San Francisco under conditions of wetland restoration - Salt Pond MetaG SF2_B_D1_MG... ...
TCCTTGTTTAAGTTTGTCTGTATGCGTCTTGTTTATTAATTTTATGAAAGGAGAATACCGATGAAGAAAAAAAGAAGCGTTATTTGCACCGGGTTTATCATTATCGCTGTCGTGGCCATGGTCATTTTAAGCGGAAACGTTGTTTTCGCCGATGAGAATTCATGTACTTATTGCGGAATGAAAAAAGCAATGTTTGGTCATTCATGGATGAACATCGAGCGGATGGACGGCTCGGTGGTCGGCGTATGTTCGGTACACTGTGCTGCTGTAGACATGGCTTTGAATGTGGATAAGCCTGCCAAAAAAATTACCGTTGGGGATTACAACAGCAAAAAACAAATAGATGCGGAAAAGGCATACTGGGTCTTGGGTGGAGATCAAATGGGTGTTATGACCTCAAGGGCCAAATGGGCCTTTGGGAGCAAAGAAACCGCTGATGATTTCATAAGCAAGCATGGTGGGAGACCTGCTACCTTTGAAGATATTATGAAAGCATCTTTTGAGGACATGTATGAAGACACCTTGATGATCCAGAAAAAAAGAAAAATGATGCATATGAAAAAGGGAGAATCCAAAAGTTAAACAATTCAGGGGTCGGGTTGTTTTTATTGTAAAAATTCCCCGACCTCTCAACTGAAGGTTGATACCATATATTGTGGTCCATCTTTTGGTATAAAAATACTGATATTTGAGAATACGTTATAGAAATATAGTTCTTAAAAACCTCCGGGTATACCTTGCAAGTATCTATTTTCACTTAAAATGAGATAAGATAATGATATCTCAAGAATTATTATCCCCTTACTTCCTGACATACCTTACCAATATGTAATTTCAAATCTTCCTTAAAATATTGAAATAAAATGATGATATCAAAGAGAACTAAAAAGAGGGTGTTTTTTTTGATGAAAAAATAGATTTATTACAATAACCGTGTGGGGATTATACTTCCGTTATATGTTTAAATGCTTGATTCTACATTTAAATTAATTTTATATAACTTGTGGATAGTGTTAAAATTCCTTATACACCCTTGCCAATGGGTGGCCGGGGGCTTTAATTTTAAGATCCAGAAAATATCCGTACGGGGTTTGATCCACCGAATAGCCTGCATTTTCAAGCCGTTCTTTCGTCCGATCCAACAATTCCAGAGCTTTTTCGGGGTCTGCCTTTTCTTGCCCCAGATGGGTAAAGGAATGCAGAATGATACGGAGTGTTTCCCATTTCCGAGCCAACCATTTGGCGTTTTTTACCAGCTTGGTCTCAGAAGAACTACCGGATTCAACGTCTCTCGGCTCGATATGAACAAACGCCACCACCGTATTTCTGTTTTCAGCAGGCTCTGCTTCAGGAACATCGGGAAGTGTTTTTATGGCCGGTGTCCAGTCAAAATCATCACAAAACCAGAATAATACGCGCATTGATTTAGCCCATATACACAGACAACACATCTTTTCTTGCATTGGCATGTTGCATGGTAACCTGAATGAGATCCTCCGGCTTTAATTCTATGCCGCTCGACAAAGGCAGCTCGCATTCTATCATGTATTCTTTTAAAATTATTTGATAATTATTTCTTTTTTTATAAAGAACGATCGCCTCTTCTTTCTGCCCGAATTGTTTTTCAAGATATTTCAATAACCAGTATCGATGGCGACGGTATTGAATTTTAGCAACATGACGCGTTGGCTGTTCGAGGACCTGAATGACATCATTGATTTCTTCACGCGTTGAAGGCTTTTCCAGACCGAAAACGGATCGAATCTGTCTTTGAGTGGCAAGATCAAAATATTTCCGAATCGGCGATGTTGCGGTAACATAGGCATCTAATCCAAGTCCCGAATGTTTTTCAGGTTCGGAATTGAGCATAAATCGGCTCAACAGCTTTCGTTGCATACAGTTTTGGAACAGTGTGCCATTATTTCCTTTATAGAGTCTTTCCCTCGGTGATGCCTGGGACCGGTATATGGCAGGAACATTATGTTCTGCCAAAAACTTGGCCATTAACCAGTTTGCCATGATCATTATTTCTGCAACCAGCATTCTCCCGGGGCTTTCTCTGTTAATTCTGCTCACGGTGATCTCACCATCGTCAGCGATCCAGATATTGATATCCGGCAACGTTATCTGGATAGCGCCGGCGGACATCCTTTCTTGGCGAAATTTTTCTGCTATATTTCGAAGAGCAATAATATCTTCATTGTCATCTGCAATAATATTGACATCGTAATAGGTCAACTGTTGCGCGACCTTGATGAGGCTCGGGGTAATTTCATAATCGTTTATTTCATAGGATCTGCTTAGATTTACCAATATACTGATTGCGGGACGCAGTTGACCGGCTTTAAGACTGCAAAGATCTTCGGCTAAAGAAGACGGCAGCATGGGAATTTTCTGATCGGGCATATAAATCGAACTTCCGCGGGTGAGGGCTTCCTGATCAATGATGTCTCCTTTTTTAACAAAGTGTCCAACATCAACGATATGAATGCCCAAACGATAATGATCACCACAATCCTCTAAACTGATCGCATCATCAAAATCTAACGTCGACTGGCCGTCTATGGTCATTAGGGGAAGCATTGTTAAATCTTTTCGATGCCTGGTATCTAAAGAATCTTGGGCTGAAGCGATGAGTCGAGTTGTATATTGATTCACCTCATCAGGAAAAACAGTAGCTATGTTATACCGGTAAAGGTCTATATTTTCATTCTCACGAAACACGCCCAGCTTGATCAAAACATTAAAGAGTTCTTCATCAGGATCTATGCCGGCCCTTGCAAGTACTGCCTTTGATAGGTCGTAGTTTTCGTTTTCCCTTCCAAAAAGATAAAATGAGTTGAGCAGATCTACAATTTCTAATTTATCCTCGGGTATTAAGGGATCATTATCGTTCATCACGTTTGCCAGCCAGTCTCCTCCTTCTTGGATAATACGATTTTTTCGGGCAATTTCTCTTTCATGGGCAATTTTTCGTTCAACCTGGTCTTGGGTGTTCGGGAAAAACCGATTGTGATGAAATTTAAAATAAAGCCTATTCTGAAAAAAGGCCCTGACCACAGCAGACTCGTGATCATCATTCGGGCTGTCCGGAAAACAGAATTCCGTCATTGTCCTCAAGTCGATCCATTCTTGTTCCGTATTTAATACTTCCCACAATTCTTTGATATCGACATTGTTGATTAAGGCATTGCGTCGGCCGACGATCTCTTTTAGTGTATCAACCATCTTATTTCGTCCCATGGACAAATCGAGGCGGGTTTTATACTTGTGAGCCAGGCGGTTGGCTGAAAGGTTGACTTCACGGTTGGATTCGGTTAGAAGTCTAAGTCTTTGATTTTTAACTTCCAATACGACCGCGCACATTATTTTCTGGCGGTCAATATATTCAACGATGTTTCCAGATTCCATAGATAAACAACATAACAAGCACTGGCATGAAAGTCAATGTGATGACGAATCAAACATCTCACAAATCGCACGCGTTTCGACTTTTGTTGCCCTATATGAAAATCTGTTATAAAAGCTGTTTGTAAGAAAACTATGAAATCTCTATATTTGATAAAACCGTATCTTAAAGAACGGCGAATTTTCATCGTCATCGGCCTTGTTTGTCTTATCACTGTCGATTTTTTGCAGCTATTCATCCCTCGTGTTATTAAGTGGGCCATAGACGATCTTACCGACTATCGAGTCGATATGCCATCGCTGTTGATATATGCGCTTTACATCGTCGGAATCGCCATTTTGATCGGCATTTTTCGTTATATATGGAGACGCTGCCTCCTCGGAACTTCCAGACGGGTAGAGGAAGGTCTGCGCAACAAACTTTTTGACCACATACAAACGCTATCCGCCTCATATTTCGTTAAAACCAAGACCGGCGATCTGATGGCCCACGCCACCAATGATATTCAACACATACGAATGGCCACAGGCATGGGCATGGTAGCTCTGACCGATGCTGTTGTTTTAGGTACGGCAGCCATCGGCTTTATGGCCTATATCAATGTCAAGCTGACGCTTTTTGTTCTCATCCCCATGCCGATGATCGTTTTCGGAGCCCGTTTTTTCAGTAAAAAGATGCATCGTTATTACGGAGAGGTCCAAGGCGCTTTTTCGGATCTGACAGAAATTGTGAGGGAAAGATTTGCAGGCATTCGCATTATCAAGGCTTACAACCGACAACAGGAAGCAGCATCCAGGCTCGAATCGGTGTCAAAAGATTATATTGAAAAAAACTTGGCCCTAGTAAAAATTACAGGATCTTTTTTCCCGATGATGGTCTTTTTTTCAAATATAAGCCTTGCCATTGTCCTTTTCTTAGGGGGCCGACTGACCATAACTTTTACCATTACGCCCGGAGATTTCGTTGCTTTTATCAGTTATCTCGGCCTGTTAACCTGGCCCATGATGGCCACGGGATGGGTTGCAAACCTGATCCAGCGCGGCAAAGCATCTTTGGACAGAATCGACAAAATTATCCAAACCCAGCCGGAAGTCGATGATATGCCGGAAGCAGTATTCCTTAAGCATGTCAAGGGATCTATCGTCTTTGAAACGGTATCGTTTTCGTATATGCCGTATATTCATACCTCCGGTATCACACCGGTTCTGAACGGGATCGACCTAAAAATTAAGCGGGGGAATATTCTTGGGATTGTCGGTCCTCCGGGAAGCGGCAAATCAACCCTTTTGAGCCTGATCCCCAGGATCTTTGAAGTTGTTAAAGGACGCATTACGTTAGACGGAATCGATATTCACAAGATTCAAATCCGAAACTTAAGATCCATGATCTCGTATATGCCCCAGGAACCCTTTTTATTTGCCGGTACCATCCGGGAAAACATCACCTTCGACAATACAAACACAAGAGAACCGGAATTGATTCAGGCAGCCCAAGGCGCATGCTTTTATGATGCCGTTAACGCTTTTCCTGACGGTTTTGAAACCGTTGCAGGAGAAAAAGGGGTGATTCTTTCCGGCGGCCAGAAACAGCGTGTTGCCCTGGCACGCACATTGTTGAAGGATTCATCCATTATGATACTGGATGATCCCATCAGCCAGGTGGATATTAAAACCGGTCAAACGATTATCAATACCATTCGATCCATGGCTGGGAAAAAAACCATCATTATTGTTTCACACCGTCTTTCTGCTGTCCGGTTTGCCGATCAGATCATCACCCTTGATCGCGGCCGCATCATCGAGTCCGGCACCCATTCGGAATTGATGGCAAATGACAGATATTATGCCAAAACATTCCGCCTCCAGGAGATAGAAGAAGAATATGCATATTAATTATGGCTATTCCGAAGAAAAACAGCTTGGAAAAACCTATGATGTCAAATTATTGGGACGGCTGTATCCGTATACAAAACCCTATAAACTGCTGCTGTTAAGCTCAATTGTTCTGATTGTCCTTATCACCCTGCTTGATCTTTCCCTGCCTTACGTGACCAAGATTGCCATCGATCGATATATTGTACCCGGACAGAGATTAACAAAAAATCAAATGGTTGAATCGGATGAAAACAAAATAAGAACCTTAAAGGCGGATATGGCCGATCCGCAAATCAAATCCATTGTCCGTAAATATTCCGATCTTTTTAGGGTTGAAGGATCTTCTGCGCTCATATATTTTCACAACCTTAAAAAACTCGACAAAAACGATCTTTCGATATTGAGAAAAAGAGACCTTTCCGGAGTCACTTTTATCACCGCTGTTTTTCTTGCCATCGTAATTTTAAATTTTGTTCTCAATGTTGCCCAGGTTTTAATCATGGAATATGCAGGTCAAATGGTGATGCATGATTTAAGGGTACACCTGTTTAAACATATCCAGAGCCTGTCGGTGGCATTTTTCTCGCGCAATCCCGTGGGTCGATTGGTGACCCGGGTGACCAATGATATTCAGAACATGCACGAATTGTTCACTTCCGTCATCGCATTTGTCTTTAAGGATCTTTTTTTACTGGTGGGAATCGCAGGGGTTCTTATCAGCATTCATCTTAAACTGGCCCTGGTTTCCTTTACGGTGCTCCCTTTTGTTGTGTATGCCTCTCTACATTTTTCAGGTCAGGCCAGAGAGGCTTACCGGACATTGCGAATAAAGATTGCCGAAATAAATACCCGGTTTTCGGAAACCATCGGAGGAATCAAAATAATACAGCTCTTTTTACAAGAGAAACAAAATTACTTAGGATTTAAAAATCTCAACCATGAACACTATCTGGCCGGTATGAGACAGATTCATGTTTTTGCGATTTTTATGCCGGTCATTGAAATCCTGGGTGCGGCTGCAATTGCCGTTGTGATTTTTTATGGCGGCGGCAGTGTCCTATCGGGAACCATAAGCCTTGGTGCCCTTGTGGCGTTTTTGTCTTATATGAAGATGTTTTTCAGGCCGATCAGAGACATCGCCGAAAAATACAATATTCTGCAAAATTCAATGGCATCGGCCGAAAGGATATTTCTGATACTGGATAGTTCTGAAACCATACTACAACCGGTCGCTGACATTGGTTTTCGTCCTGAATTAAGATCAAAACCCGTAAGCACGGCTTTGGATAAAATTTCGAAAATTTCCATGGAAAAGGTTTCTTTTGAATATGTTAAAAATGAGCCCGTGCTTAAAAATGTTTCCTTTAGTATAAAAGCCGGTGAAACCCTGGCGGTGGTTGGCCCCACAGGATCCGGAAAAACATCGATGATCAACCTTATTATCCGATTTTATGACCCGACGTCCGGAAGGGTCCTGTTTAATGGGGTTGATATTAAAGAAAAAAATGTCAAAGAGTTAAGAGTAAAAATGGCGCTGGTGATGCAGGACCCTTTTTTGTTCTCTGATACCATCCAAGAAAATATTACACTGGGAGCACACAATCTTTCGGAATCAACATTTCAGCAGATTTTACAGGACTCAAACTGCAAAACCATAGTAGACAGATTGCCTGAAGGTGCGCATACCGTGCTTTCCGAGGGAGGAACATCCATTTCAAGCGGTGAACGCCAGCTCATATCCATTGCAAGGGCCTTTGCCCGTAATCCGGACCTTATTATTCTCGATGAGGCAACATCGTATATCGATTCGGAAACCGAGGTTAAAATTCAGGAGGCTTTAACCAAATTGATGTCTAACCGGACTTCAATTGTTGTGGCACACCGACTTTCAACAGTTCGGGAAGCAGACAAAATTATTGTGCTGAACAGGGGACAAATCATCGAAACCGGAAACCATTCGGAATTGATGAAGATTCAAGGGTTCTATTACCGGTTGAATCAGCTTCAGGGTTAGTATATAACGGCATTTTTCTGTTGACAATTTTTTTTTTTTTTGCATTATTGCTGAATTTGATAGAAACGGTTATTTTGCTTGCCAAAATAAATGGATTATGTTTTAAAACACAGTTCATATCCTGATAAAAATTTAACATTTCAAAGTTATTAATCAAAGCTAAAGGAATCTTGGAGTGGGTACCAGGTTCCTGTTTTATTAACCCAAATACTATAGAGGAGGATTGATTACATGGCTTACAATGCGGTAGAAATGGCCGACTGGCAGATTTCAGAAGCGGCCGAAGAAAACATGCCTTATCCCGAAGAGTGGCGGGAAAAACTGGCTCTGGAAAAGGACGAAATCCTGCCCATGGGAAGATTGTGCAAGCTGGATTTCCTTAAAATTATTAATCGTTTGAAAGACCAACCAGATGGCAAGTACATTGAGGTTACCGCCATCACCCCCACCCCGTTAGGTGAAGGCAAAAGTACCACTTCCTGCGGTCTCATGGAAGGTATGGGCAAACGCGGCGTGAACGTCGGCGGTTGTCTGCGGCAACCCTCCGGTGGTCCGACCATGAACATTAAAGGAACCGCGGCCGGCGGCGGCAACTCATTGATAATTCCAATGACTGAATTCTCCATGGGTCTCACCGGCGACATCAATGACATCATGAACGCCCACAACCTGGCCATGGTCGCACTGACCTCCAGAATGCAGCATGAGCGCAACTACAATGACGAGCAGCTTGCTCGTCTGACGCGTATGCCCAGACTGGACGTCGATCCCACACGGGTGGAAATGGGCTGGATCATGGATTTTTGTGCTCAGGCTTTGCGAAATATCGTTATCGGTCTGGGCGGCAGGTTTGACGGCATGGTCATGCAGTCAAAATTCGGGATCGCGGTCAGCTCCGAGCTCATGGCGATTCTTTCCATTGTTCGCGATCTGAAAGACCTGCGCGAAAAACTGAACAACATCACCGTGGCCTTTGACAAATCAGGTAAACCGATTACCACCGGCGATCTGGAAGTCGGCAATGCCATGACCGCCTGGATGCGCAACACCATCAACCCGACCCTTATGATGACAGCAGAGTATCAACCCTGTATGATTCACGCAGGACCTTTTGCCAACATCGCCGTGGGTCAGTCTTCCATCATCGCCGACCGGGTCGGTCTCAAGCTTTTTGACTACCACATAACAGAATCCGGCTTTGGCGCTGACATCGGCTTTGAGAAATTCTGGAATGTCAAATGCCGATACAGTGGCCTGATTCCCCACGTCTCCGTTCTCACGACCACCATTCGGGCGCTGAAGATGCACGGCGGCGGCCCCAAGGTCGTGGCCGGCCTCCCGCTTCCCGCAGAGTACCAGAAAGAAGGTCTGGACGTACTGGAAAAGGGTGTTCAAAATATGGTGCATCACATCAACACCATCCGGATGTCCGGTATCAACCCGGTGGTCTGCATCAACTGCTTCCATACCGACACCAAGAACGAAATCGCCATGGTACGCAAGTATGCCGAAGAAGCCGGCGCGCGCTGTGCGGTGTCTACCCACTGGGCCGATGGCGGCGACGGTGCCCTGGAATTTGCCGATGCGGTTATTGAAGCCTGTAAAGATGAACCGAAATTTGAGTTCCTCTATCCCCTGGAAACAAAACTGCGTGACCGGGTAGAGCTCATTGCCAAGAACGTCTACGGTGCCGATGGTGTGGCCTGGACACCTGCAGCCGAAGCCAAGGCCAAGATGCTCGAAGCTGATTCCCAGTACGACGACTACACCACCA
>Ga0209940_1000175_pt1 | contig 8887 bp, 9 predicted proteins | sample SalPonF2_B_D1_MG_FD_185726 | JGI IMG/M metagenome (GOLD analysis project Ga0209940, IMG submission 185726) | Salt pond soil microbial communities from South San Francisco under conditions of wetland restoration - Salt Pond MetaG SF2_B_D1_MG... ...
CGTCAGCCTGTCGATGCGCCAGCGCATCAATCAACCGGACTGTAAAATTATTGCCGTGGACAATTCCGAGGCAATGGTCGAGCGAGGCATGGAGCTTTTGGCCTCAGACAATTCTTCAAGGGTTCCTGTCGAGATGGTTTGTGCTGACATCCAGGACATCGCCATAGAAGATGCGTCAGTTGTCGTTCTCAACTTCACATTGCAGTTTATCCCTCTTGATCAACGCTTGGCGCTAATCACACGTATTTACCAAGGCCTAAAACCGGGCGGCGTGTTGATATTGTCGGAAAAAATGGCCTTTGAAGACCAGATCAAGCAGGCCTTTCATACTGAAGCCCACCACGATTTCAAGCGAGCCAACGGCTATAGCGACTTGGAGATCAGTCAGAAGCGCACAGCTCTTGATCGCGTGATGATCCCGGAGAGCCTTGCCCGCCATAAAGAGCGTTTACGGAAAGCCGGATTCCCTGTCAGTGAAGTCTGGTTCCAGTGCTTCAACTTTGCGTCCATGATCGCCATCAAATGACCCTCTATAATTCTTTATATCCACAACTCGAAGCCATGGGGCTAGAACAATGGGCTCATGAGCTAAAACAGGTGATCCCTGAGCGTATGGCTGTGGAAGGTCACGGCACAATGCCCCTCTGGCAAAAGGCCCTGCAGGGGCTGCCTCAGCTGAAACCATCAAAGATGGAATTAAAAACAAAGGTTGAGATAGGGTGTCCCGAAGACCTTGTTGGTTCCACCCCTGAAGAGTTTTCTGAACAACTTCAGGCCTTCCACCCATGGAGGAAAGGCCCTTACAACCTTTTCGGTGTTGACGTTGACACTGAATGGCGGTCAGATTGGAAGTGGGATCGCGTCCAGCCTCATATTCAGTCGCTCAAGGGGCGTAAGATCCTGGATATCGGTTGCGGGAATGGTTATCACGGCTGGCGCATGCTTGGCGAAGGCGCAGACCTTGTTGTGGGGATCGACCCGACCCTGCTCTCCGTTATGCAGTTCCATGTCGTGCAGCGCTACCTGGTGGGCAAAAACCACTACGTACTGCCACTGGGGATTGAGGATGTTCCGGCCGACCTGGCTTGTTTTGACACGGTTTTTTCTATGGGCGTGCTCTATCATCGCCGGTCGCCTCTGGACCATCTGATGGAACTTCGTGGCTGTCTGCAACCTGGTGGAGAGTTGGTATTGGAAACCCTCATTGTCGAGGGAGAGGAAGGCACGGCGTTCATGCCTGAAGGGCGATACGCCAAGATGCGCAACGTCTGGTTTCTGCCATCCACCAAGACCATGCTCTTGTGGCTGCGTCGTTGCGGTTTTAAAGATGTCGCTTGTGTTGACATCAGCCGGACAAGCGTAAAAGAACAGCGCAGAACAGAGTGGATGAAGTTTGAGTCTCTCGCAGATTTTTTAGATCCGAAGGACCACACAAAGACAATCGAAGGTCACCCTGCCCCGCTTCGGGCAATTTTTACTGCGACAAAATCGTGAACGGCTCGTCGCTGTCTCAGTGTTCGTAACGACGCAAAGGCAGAGTGTTTGAGCCGCTGTTTACTCGACCCATGAAATCCACCACATCCCACTCAGCACGCAAAACATCACCCTCTTTATAAAGAGTTTTGTCGCCTGGCAAGACAACAACAGCCATCTGGAAAATGGAGGTGAAGTACTCACCCTCAATAGATTTTCCAGAACTGTCGTACAACTTGAAGTTATTGACTTTAACAGGTCGATCAAACTCAACAAGTAGCTCATCCAGGTTATCAGTCCCCTGCTCCCACATCCCCGCCATAAGGACCAGCGAAGGCGGCTCAACATCGGCCAAAGTTCCAGGGTCCAGAATATAGCCGTCTGCAGGCATTTGTGGCAGAGGTTGACCATTCAGCATGATAAAAACCTTGTTGGTCTGCTCAAACTGGAGAACAGTCGCCGCTATGGCCAGCCCGGCTGAGGCTTTATCATCTTCAGACCAGGACTGCTGAGTCATTAAAGACAAAGTCTGTGTGCCCTTTTCAGTTGACGCAGAGGTTACCTGCAAATCATTTGGGAAAGGGTTGTACAGCCCAGAGTCCTCTATGAACACAAGGTCACCACCGGTCAGGCGACTGAGGATTTGTTGTAATTCCCCATCCTTACTGAACAGGAAAAGCGGAAAAGCCCGCACTTTACCAGGTGAGTTGCGGACGGGAAAATAGCCGACGCGGGCAAAAGCTTCACCTGCTTTCCCTTGCGGCGGCTCACCAAAGTTGTCCAGGTAAGCCTGACTGGCAATGACAATCCCCGAAGTCCGTGACGACGGCGCAGGTTCTTCTTGCTGGCAGGCGAAGAGAGATAAGAAACAAAAGGCTAAAACCAGAGGGGGAAATGGCGACATCAGCAGCCTCCTAAAAGCCTGGGAGAAAGGCATTATCCATTCTATCACAGATATTAGAGGCAGGAGTTGTTGTGCACACCAAGTCGCGTTCAGCAGCCTGTTGTTCGAAAAATTGCGGCAGGCCGAACCAACTTACTCTTACCTGCCATGCTCGACAGAAGCAAGGTTGGCGCAGAAACGTTGTAATGGGTGGTCAAGTCAAGCAGCAAATCGAGGCGGCCGTCCCGATCAAGGTCGCCAGCCCATAGCACCCGGGGGGAGGCGTCTGAGGCGATAGTGGCTTTGCTCGTGGACGGATGATAAATCGGGTAATCCTGTAGGGCTTGGATCTTATTGCCATCACTGAGTTGCAGGGGGCAGTCTGCAAGCTCCTGCCCGATGAACTCAGCGGCACATTTAAACTCCAGGAGGTAAGAGCTCTCATCAAGCAGAAAGCTTTTTGAACGCATTATATTCAGGCTTTCGCCAGGAGACGCTATGGTCAAAACAGGCCCCGGACTTAACTGTGAAAGGCCGCGCAACAGGACCAACGGCTCAAAACCTTCAGGCACAGAAACCTTCTTGCCGGTTTTAGACGGCGGAATGTCGATGACTTCATCTACGACAATTTCCACAGAAAGTGTTACTTCCTGCAACTCAAATCCTGAAGATGTCTCAAGGAGAGCGAGCCAGCTTTCACCATGCTTCGCGCTGACTTCCTCCCCGTGCCATACTCCAACCATCACCATTTGTCCGTGCAGATCAATATTCGCCGCGAACGCAGTGTCAACAGATGACACAGTCAAGATAGTTATAAACAGGAGAATGAAGAAGCTGTTTTTCACAAGAGCCAATCGTCCGTCGTTAAGACATTAAGGAGCAAGTCGATCTGTTACTGGCTGGTCTGGTTTTCTTCTACTTTGCAGCGCTCAACAACGTCCTTGAGCCAGGCTATTTCGTCCGGCGCAAACTGCTTGTTGTAATCTGTCCCTATATTCATCGCCCAATGAAGTTCGTCTGTGGTCATTTCTGCGAGAACATGGCCAGGCAGTTGCAGGAAAGGGACCTCCTTCTCAGCCCAATCAAAAAGTCTCTCTGTAGTGTCAAAAAAGACAAGGTAATCAGTCTCATCAGAAACAATAATTAAAGGAACTTCGACCTTTTCCTTGCCGCTTTTGTCCTCCTTGTCGATCATCTCATCGACGGTCGGGACGATGAAGAGGGAGTTGAGAAACAGGTCGTAAAAGCCTGATTGTGCCTTTGGGTCTTCATAGTCGGCACGCAAGGTTTCAAGGGCTTGATCGAGATCAGTCATGATTGGGGCCTTTTGGTGGAGAGATAAAGATTTTAATCGGGATTATCGAGGGCTCAAGATACTGGCATTTGTTGATTCATGTCCAGTTGAAAACTTGTCATCTTGTTGAGATTTGTGTGTGTGAATGAATTTAACGGCCTAAATATAACTACGGCACTCATGATTTTCGCTCAATTGTGGTGTATGATTTAAAAAGTCTAAATCTATTCGGGAGTATTCACGAATGACATTGGTCGCAATCCCCAACGAAACAAAACCGACAGACAGACGAACCGCTATGTCACCAGTCAACATCGCCAAACTGGTGCTATCGGGGGTTGATGCCCTGGTAGAGGAAGGCCTTGGTGTAGGCAGTGGCTTCAGCGACGATCAATACCGACAAGCCGGGGCGGAGGTGACCAAGAACCACGAGGAAATCTTCTCCCGAGGCGATGTCGTCCTGCGCCTACACAAGCCGACGATAGAGGAGGCAAAGCTTCTCAAAAGTGGTTCGGTTCACGTCAGCTATCTCGATCCCTTCAACGAACAGGAATTGATCGAAACCCTAAAAGATCGTCTGGTCAGCACAATCAGTATGGAGATGGTCCCCCGCACCACACGAGCCCAAAAGATGGATGCCTTGAGTTCCCAAGCCAGCCTTGCCGGATACGTTATGGTACTCATGGCGGCGAATCGCTTGAACCGTATTCTGCCGATGATGATGACCCCTTCCGGTACCATAAAGCCCGCCAAAGTTTTCGTGATCGGCGCAGGAGTGGCGGGATTGCAGTCAATCGCTACGGCAAAACGGCTGGGCGCCAGGGTTACGGCATTTGACACCCGGGCGGTTGTCGCGGAACAGGTCGAATCCCTGGGCGCGACTTTCCTCAATATCGATCTTGGTGAAACCGGTCAGACTGAAGATGGCTATGCGAGGCAGTTGACTGCGGAGCAGTTGAGCATACAGCAGCAAGCCCAGAGTGATGAGATCGCCAAATCGGACATCGTTATTACAACGGCTCAGGTGTTTGGCAGAAAACCTCCGCGTTTGGTGACTCTGGAGACCGTAAAGCGCATGCAACCGGGCAGCATTATTGTTGACATGGCGGCAGCAAGCGGCGGCAACGTCGAGGGTTCAATCGCAGGCAAAGAGGTAGAGATCGACGGAGTTGTCATAATCGGCAGCGGCAACTGGTCGGGACAGGTGTGTCGGGACGCCAGCAATATGTACTCAAACAACCTGACAAACCTCTTCACTGAATACTGGAACCAAGATCAGAAATTGTTCGAGATCGACTTGCAAGACGATATCCTCTTCAGTTGCGTGATCACCCACGGCGGAGAGATCACCAACGAAACGATCCGCAAGCATTACAGCTAGCAGCCTGTCGGACTATCTGGGCTGAAGCGAGAGCTTTACAAACGCAGGGAGTTCCCTATGGACATGGTTTACCTGACATTCATCCTGATTTTATCCATATTTCTCGGCTTTGAGTTAATCAAAAAGGTTCCTGCCACCCTGCACACACCTCTGATGTCTGGTGCCAATGCCATCTCCGGCATCACGCTGGTTGGCGCCCTGATCGGGGCAGGAGGCGAAGGTTCAACCTTGACGATCGTCCTCGGTACCGCTGCGGTCGCTTTTGCAACGATCAATGTCGTGGGCGGCTACCTTGTTACCGATCGGATGCTGGCTATGTTCAAGAAGAAAGGGGCCAAGAACTGATGTCGGGTCTCATGCTGATCAACCTGAGTTACACGGTCGCTGCTGTGCTCTTCATCCTTGGCCTGAAGTTTCTCGGCAGCCCGGAGACTGCACGTCGTGGCAACGCCCTCTCCTCACTGGGGATGCTGCTAGCAGTGGTTGTGACTCTCCTGGATCATTCCATTATCGATTACCGCTGGATTCTTCTCGGTATCGTTTCGGGCGCATTGATTGGCACCCTTGCAGCTCGGCTGGTGGCAATGACTGCCATGCCCGAGATGGTTGCCCTTTTTAACGGCTTTGGAGGCATCGCCAGCCTGTTGGTTGGCTGCATCGCTCTTACTCAACCCCTATTAGATCGCTTCATCCTGCTGACTATCTTCATGTCGATTATGATTGGCGGGGTAACCTTCTCAGGAAGCCTGGTCGCTTGGGGCAAGCTTAGCGAAAAGATGACCGGCCGACCGTTGGTGTTCAACGGCCAACGCTTTGTCAACGGCGGATTACTGCTGGCCAATATTGTCTGCGGCGTCATGTTTGTACAACACCCGGATCAAGCTCTTTGGCTCGTCCTGGCAGTTCTTCTCTCCACATCACTGGGTGTAATGACCCTGTTACCGATCGGCGGCGCTGATATGCCTGTCGTCATCTCTCTGCTGAATAGTTATTCGGGCTTAGCCGCCTGTGCCGCAGGCTTCGCCATTAGCAACAACATCCTGATCGTGGCAGGTTCTCTGGTCGGTGCAAGCGGCATCATCCTGACTAACATCATGTGCAAGGCGATGAACCGGTCTCTTGCGAATGTTCTTTTTTCAGGATTTGGAGCCGCTTCAGGAGCCAGCAAAAAAATTGAAGGTGATGTTAAGGCCATCACCACCGAGGACGCTTTCTATATTCTGGAGGCGGCCCAGAGCGTGGTCGTGATACCGGGGTACGGCATGGCGGTCGCGCAGGCGCAACATGGGATTAAGGAACTTCAGGGTCTTCTGGAGAAAAACGGCTGTGAAGTTGTGTATGCCATTCACCCGGTTGCCGGTCGGATGCCCGGCCACATGAATGTCCTGCTGGCTGAGGCGGACGTTTCCTATGACCTGTTGTTGGAAATGGATGATATCAATCCACGCATGGAAACCTTTGACGTGGCGATCGTTATCGGTGCTAACGATGTTGTTAACACGGCTGCGAGGGATAGTGAGAGCAGCCCGATCTACGGGATGCCAATCATCAACGCTGATTATGCCCGCACGGTCTTCGTCCTGAAAAGATCAATGGCCTCTGGTTTTGCAGGCCTCGACAACCCACTTTTCTACAAGGACAACACCCGGATGATTTTTGGCGATGCCAAAGAAACCATCAACAGGCTGATCCGGGAGCTCTCAAGTTGATCCGTTTGCTCCGACCCTTGAGTGATCAAGTGACCTGTCTGGCCCCGACCACAACTAACTGTTTCGTGGTGATTTGTTGCGTTCCTCTGATTTGCTGGTAATATTTTTCATGTTGTGAACATTTGTGCGTTCCAACGCTCTCAGTTTGACATGGTGTCAGCATTAAAAAGAACAAGCAGCGCATACAGGCAATGTATTGTTTCTATTTCGGGCGAACGGAACTTGCACAACAGAAGAATTCCCATAGGGAAACATGGAGGATCAGATGCCAGAAGGTACCGTGAAGTGGTTCAACGACGCGAAGGGTTTTGGGTTTATCGAGCAGGACAATGGACCGGATGTGTTCGTTCACTTCTCTGAGATTCAAGGTGATGGTTTCAAATCTCTCGCCGAGGGAGACCGGGTAAGTTTCGATGTTACTGAAGGCCAGAAAGGCCCCCAGTCGTCTAATGTGCGCAAAATCTAAACAAAGTCAGTGTCTGACAGCACGAAAGCCCTGTGGATTATCGCAGGGCTTTCGCGTGTAGACAGTCGCTTATTTATAAAGAGGGAAGCCCGCCCAAAACCAGTTATTTTTCATGAAAAAATTAACCGATATTATAATTTTTTAGTTGCATTGACAGACGGCTTTCAACCGATAAAGTGTATATCAAACAGTGACGAAATAAGTCAGATGGAGCGCGTAAAAAACCTGCAGGTTGTTCTTGGCGAAACTGGAAAGTAGACCCTGACAACTGACACAGGACCTGAATTGAGCAGCAGAACTACTTTAAAAAGTAGCAGATGCAGCAACTGTTGAACAGAGCAGTAATTCAGGGTGATCCTCGGCAGTTTCGTCACTGTTGTTTTATGCTATATGAGATAAGATTTGAGAGAGCGTCTTATCACGGCAGGGCACTTAGACATTAAGTGCCCTGTTTTGTGCTTTTAATTCGCCATTACAGCTTGATCTAATTGATGCGTATAGAAAGGCTCATCTTTCTATCCAGCCGGAAGAATGATGTTAGAGGTCGGTTTCTTTCTATGAGTTCATTAATCCGTGATCGCCATGCCGGCCAGCTTGATAACCTCTTCCAGAGGAAGGCGCGTATGTGTTTTTGCAAGGAAGCCACTGCCATGAACAAATAGGATCTCCTGATTGTTTTCTATCTCACGGAAATCAACGATTGTGTTATCGCCTAAACGCAGCAACTCCCAGCCTTCACCGCGATTGGATGGGGTAATGCTGATCACGATATTCTCATCATCCAGGAAACGCAGATAGAGTTCCATTGCCAGTTTAGGGAAATTGTCGATATCACTGGCAACAGCCTTCAGATGCTTGACCTGAACCACCTTCGCCTCAGATTTGAGCCGCTCAAGGCGTTCCCTCTTACGTCCGATCAAGGCGATCATGTTTTCACCGAGCGACTTCATGAGGTCGTAGAGTGGATTCTGGGAATTTAAAGACTCGAGACTGGCAAAGGTCGAAATGATGTAGCCGTCTATCGGTGACGAGGAGGCAAAGAGTACGCTCGAATCGACACCAAGGTGCTCGGCCGTACGGTAAGGACCACTAACGTCCATCATGCTCATATGCGGATACCATGCGAACATCAGCATCGCGGCGTCATGATGGCCAAGATGCTTCATAACCAGATGAAAAGCACAGGGCAGTGAACGATCCTGGTGGTGATCGAAATTGTGGAGCTCAGGGGTAAGCTCCAGACCCACATCTACGACGTAAGTGTCGAGATCGTTCAGGTCTTCTTCGGTAGGCTCGCGACGGAAAACTTCCGCTTGCTTCAAGGTTGCAAGCAAGACACTCACAGAGAGGAAATCGTCTTTGTGGGCGCTGCCTGGGTGGGAAACAATTTTATACATTTGTCTAGCCTCTTCAAGGACCTTTTAATTTATCATCTCTATCAGTTTCTGTGCTCTGTGTAATAAGTCGATGGAGGATGATTGTTGCTCGTTCGTTGAATAGGAAATGTTTTCTACGCCTTAAGATTTTACCTAACAGGCAACAAAAAACGGACTTAGGTTCCAACCAAAGGCTGTAAAGATTTATTGCAAAGAAAGCCTGCAAAGAAAACCACTTCAAAAGTGAGAATAGTCATCCTTTGCGTCCTACATGGCTTTTCTTAGCGTCTTTGCGTTGGCCTTTT
>Ga0209940_1000179_pt1 | contig 8758 bp, 5 predicted proteins | sample SalPonF2_B_D1_MG_FD_185726 | JGI IMG/M metagenome (GOLD analysis project Ga0209940, IMG submission 185726) | Salt pond soil microbial communities from South San Francisco under conditions of wetland restoration - Salt Pond MetaG SF2_B_D1_MG... ...
CTTCCCGCCATAAAAGCGGGACGCTCTAACCAAACTGAGCTACGCTCCTCATATTAAATTGTCAAAAAAATGGTAGGCGGAACAGGGCTTGAACCTGTGACCCTCGGCTTGTAAGGCCGATGCTCTCCCAACTGAGCTACCCGCCCAGACTTAATATCGATTTAATTTTATTACCTTAAAAAAAGTTACTGCTAACAATTTAAATATATGAAGTCAAGTCTAAATTGGCTTTAAATTTTGTTTCTCTCAATAAAGATAAATCAAATTAAGGCCGATCGTTGATCCTTATCCATCTCCTCGGCCATCACTCCAAATGGAATATCGTGCTCTTTGAAAATTGTATCCCCCGGTTCCAGAATCAACGCATGGGGCAGAACCTCATCCATATGCTCAACCAAAACGATTTCAACCGCTTTTAGAACTGAAGCAGGGATATCCCTCAAATTCTTCTTGTTTTCTTTGGGGATAATAATCTTTTTAATACCGCCCCTGTGAGCAGCCAGAATTTTCTCTTTTATTCCGCCAATTGTCAGAACGCGCCCCCGCAATGTAATTTCACCGGTCATGGCAATATCCCGTCGAACAGGTCGCTTTGTTAGAGCCGAAACCAAAGATGTGCACATTGAAATCCCTGCAGAAGGTCCGTCTTTTGGAATAGCACCTTCAGGTATATGAATATGAACATCTTTTTTCTTGTAAAAATCCGGTTGTATCGCAAGGCTCGTTACACGTGAGCGAACATAGCTGACCGCCGCCTGGGCAGACTCTTGCATCACCTCTCCCAGCTTACCGGTCATGGTGAGTTTTCCTTTGCCGGGCATAATCAGGGTTTCAATGGAAAGTAACTCGCCACCCACTTGGGTCCAGGCAAGACCGGTTACCGTGCCGACCTGGTCTTGTTCTTCTATCTGAATCTCCTTGAAACGGGTCGGACCCAGGTATTTCTGGATTGAATTTGCCGTTACTTTATAGGTTCTATCTTCTTTATTTGTTACAAGTTTTCGTGCAATCTTCCGGCATATTGAAGAGATCTCACGTTCGAGATTTCTTACCCCTGATTCTCTGGTATATCGACGGATTATCGTGAGAACACCATTCTTGGAAAATTTTACATTCTTTTCTTTAAGCCCGTTCATTTTAATCTGCTTGGATATTAAAAAGTCTTTAGCAATATGATATTTCTCGTATTCTGCATAGCCGGGAAGGCGTATGATCTCCATTCTATCCTGTAATGGAAGGGGTATCTCAGGCAATGTGTTGGCTGTGGTAATAAACAGGATATCTGAAAGATCGTAATCGACGTCCAGATAATGATCGTTGAAGCTGTAATTTTGCTCAGGATCAAGCACTTCCAAAAGGGCTGCTGAGGGATCTCCTCGGAAATCCATACTCATTTTATCCACTTCATCAAGGCAAAATACCGGATTGTTGACACCGACCTTTTTCAGAGATTGGATGATTTTGCCGGGCATTGCACCGATGTATGTGCGCCGGTGTCCTCGAATTTCAGCCTCATCTCTAACACCTCCCAAAGAAAGACGTACAAATTTTCTTCCTGTGGCCCGGGCAACAGATTTGGCCAAAGAGGTTTTCCCAACACCGGGTGGTCCTACAAAACAGAGTATCGGCCCCCTAATTTTTTTGACAAGGCACTGAACAGCCAGATATTCTATTATGCGTTCCTTTGGCTTTTTCAATCCGTAGTGATCTTCTTCAAGTATTTTATCGGCTTCTTCAAGATCTTTTCGTACCTTGCTTCGATCAAACCACGGAAGGCTGATTAACCAGTCGATATAGCCTCGAACCACCGTAGCTTCGGCAGACATGGGGGTCATCATTTTGAGCTTTCTAAATTCATGCCTAACCTTTCCTGCAGCCTCCTTGGACATCTTTTTACGTTTGATTCGCTTTTCAAGCTCTCTAAGTTCGTCCCCGTGATCCTCCTCAGAACCGATCTCCTTTTTTATGGCCCTCATCTGTTCATTCAGATAATAATTTTTCTGAGTTTTATCCATCTGGTCCTTGACACGATTTTTTATCCGCTGATCCATCTTGAAAATATCAATTTCCATTTTGATCAAACTCAGAAGAAGAGAAAGCCGTTTTTCCAGGGAAACCGTTTCCAGAAGACCCTGTTTATCATTGATTTTAAACGCGAAATGAGCCGCCATGGTATCAACAAGCTTTGAAGGATCTGAAATGCTGGAAACACTTTTCACAAGATCTTTTGATAGGCTCTTGTTTATTTGGGCATACTCATCGAAACTTTTGTTAATCGCCCTGACCAGTGCTTCACCCTCTGCAGGCGATACTTGTGTTTCGGGAATCAATTCCAACTCTACCTGAAAAAAGTCTTTGTTCTTAACAAAACGGGCAATAGAGGCTCTGCTTTTCCCTTCGATCAAAGCTTTTACCGTTCCATCAGGAAGCTTTAGAAGCTGAAGCACGCTAGCAATGGTTCCTACATGACTGATGTCTTTTTCACCGGGGTTGTCGATGCCGGCTTTGGTCTGGGTGGAAAGAAAAACCCTCTTGTCATGGTTCATCGCATCGGTAAGAGCGTTCACTGATTTCGGTCGTCCCACAAAAAGCGGCGCAACCATGTGGGGAAAAACAACGATATCCCTCAGCGGTAGAAGCGGCATTAGCAGGCCTGGCGAATCAGAATCATCATCTTTGAAAAATTTTTGTAAACTAATCATATCATCCGTCTTGTGCTTTTTTTTGGGGTTGTTCAAATAAGAGAATTGGATCTTCCTGATTGAGAACAGTATCTTCTCCTATTACACATTCTTTGACATTCTCCATAGAAGGGATCTCATACATGACATCGATCATACATTTTTCCATAATGGCACGTAGCCCTCTGGCACCGGATTTGCGTTTCATGGCCTCTTCGGCAATGGCTGTAAGTGCGCTATCCGTTAATCTTAAGTTTACACCTTCTATCTCCATGAGTTTTTTAAATTGCTTTATCAGTGCGTTTTTCGGTTCTTGCAGTATTCTTATCAAAGCAGACGCGTTCAATTCACCAAGGGTCGCAATAACAGGTAGACGTCCCAAAAATTCAGGAATCAAACCGTATTTAATCAGGTCCTCGGGCCGCACCATTTTAAGGATTTCACCGATATTTTTCTCTTCCTGTTTGATGATTTTAGCCCCAAAGCCCATGACTTTGGAACCCATACGCCGCTGGACGATCTGCTCGAGTCCGGTAAAAGTTCCACCACAAATAAAAAGTATGTTAGACGTGTCGACTTTAACAAAATCCTGTTGAGGATGCTTTCGTCCCCCTTTGGGCGGAACACTGGCAGTGGTCCCTTCTATAATTTTCAACAATGCCTGTTGAACGCCTTCTCCGGAAACATCACGGGTAATGGACGGGTTGTCGGACTTTCGAGCAATTTTGTCTATTTCGTCAATATATACAATACCCCGCCCTGCCTTTTCCACATCATAATCCGCATTCTGAAGCAGGGCAAGAATGATATTTTCGACATCCTCGCCGACGTAGCCGGCTTCAGTAAGGCTTGTGGCATCTGCAATCGTAAAGGGAACATTTAGAAATCTGGCGAGGGTTTGTGCCAGCAATGTTTTCCCACATCCGGTCGGTCCGATAAGAAGGATATTGCTCTTCTGGATCTCCACATCTCCGGTTTTGACGGATGTGTCCAGGCGCTTGTAATGATTGTAAACTGCAACAGCGAGAATTTTTTTTGCCGCATCTTGCTCAATGACATAATCATCGAGCATTTCTTTAATTTCTTTTGGGACTAAAAGCCGCTCCGTGTCTTTCTCGTCTTTTCCTCTTTCCTCTTCGATAATTTCACTGCAGAGCTGGATACATTCATCACAAATATAGACGGCAGGACCTGCAATCAGTTTTTGAACCTCTTTCTGATTCTTTCCGCAGAATGAACAGAAAAGGTTGTCGTTAACGTCCCTTTTTTTAACCATTTTAATTCTCCGTCTTTTCTATTTTATTCAGATCGTCTCTGTTTTCGATAACATAATCGATGATGCCGTATTCTTTGGCTTCCTCACCGCTCATAAAAAAGTCACGATCCGTATCATTTTGTATTTGACTCAAATCTTTTCCAGTATGACGCACCAGTATTTTATTCAAGGTGTCTTTCATGCGCAGGATTTCTTTGGCCTGGATCTCGATATCTGATGCCTGTCCCTGAAATCCGCCCATGGGTTGATGGATCAAAATCCTTGAATTGGGAAGTGAATAACGCTTTCCCTTTGTCCCGGCGGTCAATAAAAGTGCACCCATACTGGCGGCCTGACCGATACACACCGTTGCAATGTCCGGTTTGATGTACTGCATGGTATCATAAACCGCCAACCCTGAAGTAACAATACCACCGGGCGAATTTACATAAAAATTTATATCCTTATCAGGGTCTTCGGACTCAAGAAATAGAAGCTGTGCGATTAAAAGATTTGCAACCTCGTCATTCATGGCTGTCCCAAGGAAAATAATCCTGTCCTTGAGGAGTCTTGAGTATATATCGTAGGCTCGCTCACCCCTGCTGCTTTGTTCAATAACCATAGGTATTAACGGCACAAATCATCTCCTTGTTAAGTGTTTTTTTCTAAATTACGGATAATTCCTGAAATAGTTCTTTTTTTTTACACAACAATCATAGCACGAAACGATATGCAGTTTCATCAACTTTCAGTCTTTTTCTTCAACTCCGTTTTAGCTTCTTCTATGTTGCTATTCTTAATAATAAGCTTGATGGCCTGTTTTTCAAGTAAGGTGTGTTTAAAAAATTCGAGATTATCCTGATTCTGTTGATAGTAATTCTTGATTGCTTCAGCCGGCTGATTCATCGCTTGCGCCATATTCGTGAAACCGTCTTCCAATTCTTGATCAGAAAGCTCCAAATTTTCCTGATCAATGATCTTGCCTAAAATCAGATGGCGTCTGACCTTTTTTTCCGCTGTTTTACGATGTTCTTCGACAAGCATTTCCTTTGTCAGACCCTGTTCTTCCATAGTTTTGTTATAATATGTCAACGTCTTTTCAATTTCATCAATAATATTGTTCAGCTCATATTCCACCATTGAATCAGGCAATTCAAATTCCGTTCTTTCAATCAGGCCTTGATAAACCTGCTCATTCAGTTCCTGCTCCACACGCTTTTCATATCCTTCATTCAAATTGTCTGTTATGGCTTTTTTTACGTCGTCTAACGTTTCATATTGGCCGAGTTTTTTGGCAAATTCATCATCGATTTCAGGAAGGATTTCTTCTCTGATTTCATGGAGTTTTACATGAAACGTAATTTCATGGTTTGCCAGGTTTTTATTGAAATGATCTTCGGGAAAGTTTACGGTTATTTCCTTGTCTTCACCCGGCTTCATACCGATCATTTTTTCATCCAGGGTTTTTAAAATGGCGCCGTCACCGATTTTCATGGTAAAATTTTTTGTTTTCTGGGTTTCGGAAAAGGGCTTACCGTCTTCAAAACCTTCGTAATCGATCAGAACCGAGTCATTTTCTTGTACCGGTCGATCTTCAGTAATGGGTATTTGTTGTGATAGATTTTTCTGGAGCAGTTTAAGCTGTGCATCCATCTCTTCATCCGTAACCTGATATAATGCTTTTTTAAGTGTTAATCCCTTGAAATCAATGTCATCAATTTCAGGTTTTACCTCCACGGTGGCATCATATTTATACGGGCCATCTACCTCAAGTTGAGGCGGTTCAATTTGTGGATTTCCGATGATATTTAATTCGGTCTCCTTGAGGGCTTCCACAAAGGAATCCTGAAGCAATTTTGAGGACACATCTCCATGGACATCCTTTTTGAATAACCTTTCCAAAACCGAACGGGGTGTTTTACCAGGACGAAAGCCCTTTACTTTGGCGGTTTTTTTAAGCTGTTTATAGGCATTGTCCAGCTCACGAATAACGATTTTTTCCGGCACCTCGATATGCAGGATCTTTTTAACACTGCTCACATCTTCTACTGTTACTTGCATATAGTTCCTTTCTAATACCTGAATCTTGCATGAAAATTAATGAGAATCTTTAGATTACTTAATTGAAGAAGGTTTAAGAAAAATCATACCTTCTTTCATTTTACCCAAAGACTAAGTCGGATGATGATCTTTTTTCCTCATCAATTTTTACCCAAAGGGCGAGCCGGAGACTTTCATATGCAGCGTTATTAAGGGCTCGCAATAGTTCACTATGGCTTCGCCCTTAAGTGCCTTGCATATGAAAGCCTCCAACTCGTTCAAAATTCAGGCAATAAATTAGCGCCTCAAGTTTTCAGGCACCTTACATGGGTTGTCAACTGGTGCGAGAGGGGAGATTTGAACTCCCACTCTGTCGCCAGAGCTGGATCCTAAGTCCAGTGCGTCTGCCAATTCCGCCACTCTCGCATTTTAAATTTGTATGTTCTTACTATTCTAAATCTTAAATGAGTGAAAATGGTTTACGCTCATTTATGGATGGACACAATTAAAGATTCAATCGGTAAAATCACCGATTGAACGTAATGTCAAGAGACGTACTTTCATTTGATTTAAACCCGAATATGGGTTAACATTTTTCACAGGAGTTATTCCAAGAAAATTATGGGCTATCGCGATGTTTCTAAATAGTTTGAAAGCCGTCTTGACATTATTTTAAAATATATTAGATTTTAAGAAAAATCAAACATTAAAAATAATGTCAAATCAGGCATATGTCAAGTCAAATAGGGAATTTTGATGTTATGATGAAAGGTTATAAGCCGATTCTTTTTAAGCGCCATATCGTCATAATCTTATCACTCTTTATGATGCTCGCTCATCCTGCAATCACAAAGGCAAAGTCCAACAAATTACATTTTCCTATTCAGAAAAAAACCATTGTTATAGATCCCGGACATGGTGGTTATGATAAAGGCGCTACGGGGCCTGACGGCACCTTTGAAAAATCCGTTACCATGGAACTCGCCCGGGTATTGGCATTAGAACTCGAAAAGACGTATACGGTCGTTCTTACTCGAACAGATGACTATTGGATCGATATCCTTAAACGGACAGCTATGGCCAATCATCTGAATGCAGACATGTTCATCAGCATTCATGCCGGGGGTAGCTTTCTCCATCAAGCAAGCGGTATGTCATTGTATTATTATGAAAAAATTTCAACTTCCGCCCGTATGTTTGAAACGGAATCCATGGAAGAATCGAAAATCTCAAATTTTAAGGAACGATGGTCTAATATTCAAGGCAGACATCAAGAAAACAGCAAAGTTCTTGCTGAGCGTATCCTAAACAGTCTTAAGAAAAAGAGTGGTGAAAATGTTGAATATAGCCCTGAAATTCAAGGGGCGCCGCTGATGGTATTAGAAGGTGCGGACACGCCTGCGGTCCTCATTGAAGTCGGATATATTACCAACCCTAAAGAAGAAAAATCGCTGAATGATATCATCGTGCTGACGTTTCTTGCCCAAAAAATCAAAAAGGGTATCGATGATTTTTTTGAAAAAGCACCGTAATCAATTATCTGCTTGCACGAAAAATAAGATAATGATACTTAAATTGAGCGATTTTCAAGTTTACCGTAAATACAAGAAATATGTTGTTTCGCTATAGTCGTCTATGCGGAACGGCATCTGACGCAGTAGATTCGGTGAAATCGGAAATCCCGATAGGGTTTCAAATTATTGAAATTCAAAATGTCAGAATACCTTAAAAATATTATTAAATTAACCATTTCAAAAATTTGAAACGATCAGCTTAAGTGATAGAATAATTCACTGTCGGGGCGTGGCGCAGCCTGGAAGCGCGCCTGCTTTGGGAGCAGGAAGTCGGAGGTTCAAATCCTCTCGCCCCGACCAGTCTCCGTTCGAAACGGAGTTGAGATAGGAGACTGCCGCGGCGTAGCTGAAAGCGAAGCCGGGCTATACTCATTACCTTCATAATCATCGTTTCAAACTACGCCTTGGCAAGCCAGAGGAAAGAATTGAAGGGTTTCACCTATGTTTATGTCCTATTGAGTGAGAAAGATGCAACCCACCGATACATCGGATTGACTGATGATTTGAAGGCCCGCCTGAAGTCTCACAACCAGGGAAATAACCTCCATACATCCAGATACCGTCCTTGGCAAATTGAAACGGCCATCGCGTTCCGCTCTCGGGGAAAAGCGGCTGCATTTAAAAATTCCTAAAAAGTCATTCAGGGCGGGCCTTTGCCTCAAAGCATTTATAATATCCGGTCAAGGTAGAAAGTGGCTCGACAATTTAGAGGCTGAGTCGCGCCAAATAGCCGGCGGATAAATCAGCCCGAGGCTGACGAGTCTCGCCGAGGTCATTTTTATGAAAATCCAAACTTTAACTTGGGATTTTCATATAAAATGGAATAAAAGCTCTTGGCATAATTCAAAGAGATATTACAACAGAGCTGATAGAAGCCGCTACACATTCATTTTTGCTAAGTTTACCCTTCCAGAAATCATTAAGAAAATCCGTCTGCTTTTTCGTTTCTGTTTCAATGTGGCCTGCATATATTTCGGTTCAAAATCTTCAATTTTCAGCAATTAAAGCTCAAGGCACGAAATCATAAGTTCCCGCCTCACTCACTTATATCAACATATTTTTTATTTCGAATAAGGCTTTAGTAAACTACCATAGGCCTATTAGAAACTATCTCAAAATAATCTTTTGGCCCAACCTCGGCGTTGGAGCCTCGTTTTAAGTCCTCGACATACTTGAGTATGCCTGCCTGTCCCGGTATTTTAACGGGG